>ENA-OSEO01002183-OSEO01002183.1-sediment-metagenome-genome-assembly--contig:-NODE-2183-length-29200-cov-5.560038_pt1 | contig 29200 bp, 23 predicted proteins | sample MGYA00237883_ERZ534232 | MGnify/ENA metagenome assembly ERZ534232 | reverse complement strand
CCAGACCATGCTTGCCATCACCCGTGAAATGAATCTGTCCGAGTCTTCCTTCGTGCGGTCGTCCACGCTCGCAGATTTTGGAGTGCGTTACTTCACCCCGATGGGAGAAATTCCATTAGCAGGACATCCTACCATTGCAACAACCTATGCTCTGGTTGATTCTGGTCGCCTTAAGCTTTCTGGAGACATCACTCATATTCATCTTGAATTGCAAGTTGGGCCTATCCCGGTCGAAATTCAGTCACACAACGCTCAGGTGAAAAATATCATCATGAGCCAGAAAAAACCTCAATTTTTACGGGTTTATGAACCTGAGGCGATCCTGCCTGTGTTTGGATTATCAAAAGTTGATTTGATGCCGGGGGTTCCCATACAGACAGTCAGTACAGGTACCCCGCAATTGATGGTGTGTGTAAAAAATCTGGATGTGCTTAAAAAACTCAATCCCAACAGCAAAGCCTATCAGGAATTGCACCAAAACAGCGATTGGTTTTCATCGCATTTCTTTTGTCTGGGCGGCATCAGCACAACTGGAAAAACATTTGCACGGCATCTCAGCCCCCCGCCTGATATTTTTGAAGATCCATTCACCGGATCAGCCACCGGTGGTATGGCTGCTTATTTGTGGCATTATGGTCTACTGGAGGACCCAATCTTCATTGCTGAACAAGGTCATTGGATGCATCGTCCAGGGCAAGCAAAAGTGGAAGTGGTTGGTCCACGACATGAAATTGAGACAGTCAAAGTCGGTGGCCCCGCAGTAACCGTATTAAACGGGATGCTAAACTTACCTGATTCTTTATGAACTTTTCTGATTATTCTAAATTAAAAGTTGTTGCTCTGGCTGGAGGGGTGGGTGGTGCCCGAATGGCAAACGGATTAGCCCAAATTTTAGACCCTGAGCATCTCAGTATTATTGTTAATACAGGGGATGATTTTGAATTTTGGGGGTTATCGATATCTCCCGATCTGGATACTGTAGTCTATACCCTTGCAGGTATATCAAACCCGGAAACCGGTTGGGGGTTGCAAGATGAAGGTCAGCGTTGTTTGAAACAGATGCGTTTGTTAGGCCATCCGGATTGGTTTGGCCTGGGTGATCGTGATTTGGCAATTCATTTATCCCGAACCTTGTGGATGCGTGAAGGAATTAGTTTGACAGAGGTAACTAGAAAAATTAGTACTTCATTGGGTGTAAAACATTCGATTTTACCTATGTGTGATGAACCAAACCGCACAATCGCAATAACCAAATCGGGTGAAATTGATTTTCAAACGTATTTCGTCAAAGAAAAATGGCAACCGGAATTACTTGGATTACGATGGGAAGGTGCAGCAAACGCAAAGATGACTTCTCAGGTAAAACAAGTTTTAACCGAAGCAGATTTAATCATCATTTGCCCATCTAATCCCTTTGTCAGTATAGATCCAATCCTCAACCTTCCAAACATCTTGGATTTAATACGTAGCAAACCAGTCGTGGGGGTCAGCCCAATTATTGGTGGAAAGGCAGTAAAAGGGCCAGCAGCAAAAATGTTTCAGGAATTATTAGGAAAGGAAGCTTCTGCATCCAATGTCGCAGCATATTATCAAAAAAACTCTTTACTAAATGGATTTGTGATTGATACGCAAGATCAGAATTTAAAAGCTGAAATTTCAGCTATGGATATAGAAGTATTGGTTACCAATACAATATTAATGGATCCAATCTTACAAAAAGAGATAGCTGCTCGTCTTATGAATTTTGCATCCCATTTGGTATAATCCAACCCATGAGGATTTGGGCTGTTATTCCGATTAAAGCGCTGAATAAAGCAAAGAATAGATTATCACCCATCTTATCAGTAGCCGATCGAAGAAAACTGGTATTACAGCTATTTGAGCATACATTGCAGCAACTGGCAGACTGGAAAATTCTGGAAGGAATTTTAGTCGTCAGTAGTGATCCTTTTTTTAACCATTTTTCTACCCAATATGGTTTCGAATTCCTGTTAGAAGACCAACCCAATGGATTGAACAGTTCTGTGCAAATGGCTGCAGAAAACCTTGAATCCAGGGGAGTTGAGGCTATGCTAGTTATCCATGGAGACTTACCCCTGGTTTCACAAAAAGAATTGAACCGATTGGTGGAAGCAGCGCCTACCACCGGTGTTTTGATTGCCCCAGACCGACATCTCAGTGGTACGAATGTTTTATGGGTTGCCCCACCATTGATAATCCCTTTTGCTTATGGTAGTGAGTCGTTCCAAAAACATCAGGAGCTCGCAAACAATTTGAATTGTCCATTGGTTATTTTTCAATCTGAGTCACTTGGGTTGGATATTGATTTTCCTGATGATTATTCCTTTTACCGACAAACCATATCTGATCCTTCATAAAAGTTCTAATCCTTTATTTCAATTTTTTTTGTGTCTATTCAATAATTAATGGGGCAGGATTTTTGAGGTAAGACAAATTTTTTTCTAAATATCCGAATAATAAAGAACAAAAGGAGTTAAGCTATAATGAATCAACAGTGTTTTAGAAATCTTCTTGAGTTTAAAAGGGATTTTTATCATTTTCATTCTGATTGTTGGTCTACAAAGCTAATGAACCCACACAAATATCTTAAGATTCGTTTCAATACATTTAGGAATGGGTAAATGTCTGACAATAAAAACCTTACCAAATTCCAGATATGGTTGTTGGCTTCCCGCCCCAAAACCTTACCAGCAGCAGTCTCTCCAGTCATCATCGGCAGTGCAGTTGCATTTGCCGAACACAGTTTCCGGTTTGGACCTGCTTTAGCGGCTTTTCTGGGGGCATTATTGCTCCAGATTGGGGCGAATTTAGCCAATGATGTTTTTGATTATGAAAAAGGCGCTGACCAACATGAACGTTTAGGACCGGTGCGTGTCACACAAGCCCTTTTGTTATCCCCCAAAGATGTCAAAACAGGCATGTGGGTTACGTTCGCCCTGGCAGCTATTTGCGGTATCTACATGACATTGGTTTCGGGTTGGTTTATTTTATTAATCGGTTTACTGGCAATTCTGGCAGCCATTGCATATACTGGCGGTCCTTTTCCTTACGGTTATAAGGGTCTCGGTGAAATCTTTGTTTTTATCTTCTTTGGGTTTGCAGCCGTTTGTGGAACTTATTACGCTCAGACGAAAACTATCAGCCAACTGGCAGTTTTATCCAGCATACCCGTGGGGTTATTGATAGTTGCCATCCTGGTCGTCAATAACGTCAGAGACTATGAAAGTGATAAATCCGCCAATAAGAAAACATTAGCTGTTCGTTTTGGTTTGGAGTGGGCGCGCCAGGAATTTGTCAGCATTGTTATTCTGGCATTTGTGATTGTCGTCCTGTTGAGCATCAGCGATATTGCCACTCCCTGGCTTTTATTAACCTGGTTATCATTACCTCTCGTTTTTTCTACCAGCAGTTCTGTTTTGAATCAACGAGGAAAAATTCTTAATAAGACGTTGGCAGGTACCGGGCAATTAACCCTGGTATTCAGTCTCTTATATGCAGTTGGGTTGATGTTGTCTGTTTATTTACCGATCTAATCCTTCTTTATTCAGCTAATGCTGTTTTTTGTTTATTGATCTCCTCGTTGGTAATTTGGAGCCTCACGGGTGATGGTAATATCGTGGGGATGAGATTCGATCAACCCGGCATTGGTGATCCGTACCAGGCGAGTTATTGAGCGTAAATCTTCCAGGTTGGCTGCTCCGGCATATCCCATCCCGGAACGTAACCCACCCACCAGTTGGTAGATGAAATCACTCAATGCACCTTTATACGGAACCATGCCTTCCACACCTTCCGGAACAAGCTTTCCTGTGCCTGCCTGACCCGATCCGTAACGATCTTTTCCATACCCCTGCATAGCACCCATGGATCCCATCCCGCGATAAGCTTTGAATTGTCTGCCTTCATACAGAATATCTTCTCCAGGCGATTCTTTCAACCCGGCTAACAAACTGCCTAACATGACCGTGTCTGCCCCTGCCACGATCGCTTTGACAATGTCGCCACTGAATTTGATACCGCCATCCGCAATCACAGGAATGGAATGCAGTCTGGCGATTCTGGCACAACGGTAAATCGCGCTTAATTGTGGCATTCCGGCGCCGGAAACCACCCGGGTGGTACAGATGGAGCCAGCACCCACACCAACTTTTATGGCGTCCACTCCTGCATCAATCAAAGCCTGGCTCCCTTCCTCGGTAACAACATTCCCGGCGATCACGGGTAGCTCCGGACGAATTGCCTTAATCCTTTTGATCGCCTCGATGACTCCGGCTGTGTGCCCATGGGCAGTATCGATCACAACCACATCCAGATTTTTCGCGGTCATCGCTTCCACACGAGTCTCAAGGTCAGGCCCCACACCTACTGCTGCACCCACCAGCAGCCTTCCGGAAGAATCCTTGGCTGCATTCGGAAATTGGAATTTTTTCTGAATATCTTTGACGGTGATGAGCCCTTTCAGATGACCATCTTTATCCACCAATGGTAATTTCTCAATTCTGTATTTCTGTAGAATGCTCTTTGCCTGATCGAGGGTGGTACCTAATTCAGCCGTGATCAAGCGCTCATAGGTCATAAATTCACTGACAGGGCGTTGCATATCCTCTGGCTGGGTAAAGCGTATATCCCGATTGGTCAAAATCCCCACTAATTTTTCTCCTGCCGGGTCAATGATAGGAACACCACTGATGTGGAACCGCTCCATGATCGATGACGCGTCTGCCAGGGATGCACTGGGGGGCAAGGTAATGGGATCGGAAATCATACCAGATTCCGAGCGTTTAACGATTTCTACTTCACGTGCCTGGACCTCGGGAGAAAGATTACGATGAATAATCCCTACACCCCCTTCCCGTGCCAGGGCAATCGCCAGGCGGGATTCCGTCACCGTGTCCATTGCAGCGGATAGAAGCGGAATATTCAGTCGCAGCTCGCGGGTTAGATAAGCATGCACATCTACCTGTGCAGGTAAGATCTGGCTAAAACCCGGTTCAATTAAAACATCATCAAACGTAAGGGAATCAATTTGGGCAAATAAAGCTTCATTCATCATAACTCCAGGAAAAATATTTGATTGTTCAGACAATTGCAACCATTATAGAAAAAAATGCTATTAAACCCAAGTTAAAATCATGGGTATCTGATTTATTTGAATTTATTAAGACAAATTATTGGATTTGCTCCCGAATTTTTCGAACCAGATCTATAGCACGATTTCCTGCAAACCCGGTATAAGAATTCAAATCTGCAAGCTGACGAATTTCTTCCGTGGTCACCCATTGCAACAATTCAGGGTCCTGTTGCAATCGTTCGATCAACGGATTGGGCTGTCCTTGCTGGATTGCCTGCCAGGCATCCAGTGCATGCTGACGGAGGATTTCATGTATTGCCTGACGATCTGCTCCTTTCTTCCCTGCCAGCATCATAATGCGCTCGGTCATTGCAAATGGGGCATACGTTTCCAGATTGCGTTGAATGGTAGCCATGTTGATGGTCAAATCACGAACCAATCGTATGCTGATACGCAGCAATTCGTCCGCGATTAAGAACGCTTCCGGTAAAATGGTACGGCGATTCGCGCTGTCATCCAGGGTACGCTCCAGTATGGAATTGGCTGCATTTTGCCAGGCAATTTGCGGATAGACCGAAAGTTGGCGCGCCAGTGAATCAATTTTCTCGGCGTTGATGGGGTTACGTTTGAAGGGCATGGCGGAGGAACCCACCTGGTGTTTTCCGAATGGTTCGCTCAGCTCACCAAGCGGTGGGCTTTGCAAAAATCGCAGGTCAAATGCAAATTTATACAATGTTGCACCTAATCCAGCCAGGGCATTCAGGATCAGATAATCTTGCTTGCGTGGATAGGTCTGGTGGGTGATGGAATAAAAATTCAGATCAAGCAATTTTCCCAGTCTTTCCTCAAATTGGGTCAGGTTTTGTAAACCAATCAGTTCTCCAAAAGCTGCCCCTGTTCCTACAGCACCTTTGAACCCTTTTCCACGTGTGTTATCTCTGACCTGTTTTAGCTGTTGCCAATCCTCCCATAAATCCTGGGCATGAAAAGAAAAACGGTAGCCGAGTGTGGTGGGTTCTGCCGGTTGAAGATGTGTGAAGGCCATCACCGGGATGTTGGCTGTTTTTTCTATTTGATCCGCAAATACGCGCATGAGTTCATCAAGTTTTTCCAGGATGATATCCAGGGCTGAGCGTAATCGCAACGCATCAGCATTGTCCTCGATATCCATGGATGTTGCCCCCAGGTGCAAAACGCCACCGGCATTTGGGCATTGGGCTGCGAAAGTTTTCAGCTCTGCCATCAGATCATGATGGATTTGGGCTTCGATTTCCAATGCAGCTTCGACATCGATTTCATTCGCATGCAACGCCAGTTCCTGCACAAAATCTGCTGAAAACAAACCGAATTCAGATTGCGCCTGTGCCAGAGCAACCCAAATTTTTCGCCATAACAAACGCTTTTGTTGTTCACTCCACAAAGAACGCATTTCTGGGCTGGCATAGCGCCAACTGAAAGGAGACTGGTAATTGTCGTATGGGTTGGTCATGCTCACCTCATAAGAGAAGGATAAATTTATTATAAACGTAATCAAACAAGTTCGGTTAGCTTCAAATGGGTTTCCTTACAAATCATCTCCCTGACACTGTTTGTCATCCAATGGTAAAATCGACCATATTCAATCATCAGCAGGGTACATGAACGCTTTTCAATATTTCGTTGCTATATCCCCGGTATTATTAGTTCTGGTTTTATTGGTTGTTTTTCGAATACCTGCGGTTAAATCTATGCCATTGAGTTTGTTCATTCATGCTGGTCTGGCTTTCTTAATCTGGCAAGTGCCCCTGGTCCAGATAGCCGCTGCATCTTTAGAAGGTCTCATTATCGCGGCTTCTGTGCTCTGGATTCTGTTCGGAGCAATCTTTTTATTAAATATTCTACAAACAAGTGGGGCAATCGATACGATCTCTCATCTTTTTACTTCGATTTCACCAGATCGCAGGGTACAGGTAATCTTGATAGCCTGGTTATTTCAAGCATTTCTGGAAGGAGGTTCCGGGTTTGGATCACCAGCAGCGATTTGTGCACCACTATTAGTTGGTCTTGGTTTTCCCCCTATGGCTGCGGTTGTGCTCTCCTTAATTTCCAACAGTTTTCCCGTGATTTATGGTAGTGTAGGAACCACCATTTTTGTGGGATTGGGTCAAGGATTACTGGTAGGTGGGGATCTTGCCCCTATCGTTGCCAATTATTTGGGAAGTTCAGCGGTTATTGATTATCTTCAACAGGTCAGTATTAAATCAGCATTACTTATGTGGTTGCCAGCCACCCTCATTCCTTTGTTACTTTCGGTTATGCTAACCCGATTCTGGGGTGAAAATAAAAGCTGGAAAGAAGGTCTGGAAATATGGAAATTTGCTTTATTAACCGGCTTCACCTACTCCACCTTTAGTTTGATCATAGCAATCATATTAGGACCGGAATTCCCGACGATCATTGGAAGTATGTTAACAATGTTTGTCATGGTAACCCTGGCAAAAAAAGGGATTCTTTTACCCAAAAAACCATGGTTTTTTCACGCATCCGCACCAACCCAACTGATAACAATGAAACAACCACTAAAAATTCCTACCTGGAAGTCTTTGACCCCCTATCTCCTCGTTACGTTCATATTATTGCTCACACGGCTCCGTTTCTTACCATTTATGGAGTGGTTGAATATCCCGCAGATTGGTTGGTCCAATATCCTCGGGACTGAAATTTCAACCCAATTCGCGCCATTGTATTCTCCCGGAGCTATTTTTACTTTTACTGCCATTATCAGTTTATTTTTGTTAAAGCAAGGAAGAAAAGAATTACTGGAAGCGCTAAAAATTTCCTCTACCAGTCTGATCACCAGTCTTATTACTCTTTCAACAGCAATCCTTATGGTGAGAATTTTCATCAACTCCGGTATCAATGGTGTTCAATTAGGCAGTATGCCAGTAGAACTCGCATCCAGTATGGCAACAACATTTGGATCTATCTGGCCATTGGTCGTGCCTTTTGTAGGTTCATTAGGTGCTTTTATATCTGGAAGTGCCACGATCAGCAATTTAATGTTTTCCTTATTTCAGTTTGGGGTAGCATTGGAAAATCAGTTGGATCCTGCTTTAATCAACGCCTTACAAACCGTTGGAGCGACGGTTGGAAAAATGATATGTATTGTTAGTGTTGTAGCTGCAAGTTCTGTAGTAAATTTACAGGGGAATGAAGGTCGCATCATACGCTATACACTTATACCTTCTCTTCTCACTTGCTTATTGATCGGATTAATCGGCATGTTATTGTTCTAATTTTTCGAATCATCCGTCTATGAATCAATTTGATATTTCCCCATTTGTATTCCCATTTTTAGGACCGGTTGAATTTCAAGCCGAAGTCATCCAGGATGGTCACATTCACGATGGTTGGTATATCCATGCAAATAACGATAGATATCCGAAAACTATTCTTCAGAAAGTCAATACACATGTTTTCACTGATCCTGAAGGATTAATGCAAAATATTTATCAAATAACTTCTTATCTGCAAAAGAAGAATCCATCTCAAAAACAATTAAATCTGATTCCAACATCTTCGGGGAAAATTTTCTATCAAGCTACGGATGGATCTGTCTGGCGAATGTATGAACGGATTCCTCATTGCTATTCCACCCAGATCACCCAAAACTTAAGGCAGGTTTTCGAAGCTGGCCGGGTGACCGGTTATTTCCTGAAACAATTACAGGATTATCCTGTTCATTCCCTCAACATATCCATTCCTGATTTCCACAACACCCCGAAACGCTATCAGGATTTTCTTCAAGCACTGTCAACGGCTGATGCTAAACTCGTTCAGGCTGCGCAAGCAGAAATCCAATTCTTGCATGATAGGTCAGATCAATTCGGATTATTTTGGGATGCTCTGCATGAACAGCGACTTCCCTGGCGGGTGACCCACAACGACACCAAACTGGATAATATCCTGTTTGACCTGGATACGGATCAAGCAATCTGTTTAATTGATCTGGATACCATCATGCCCGGATCGGCTTTATTCGATTTTGGTGATGCCTTGCGCGCCATGGGGAATCCTTGCGCAGAAGATGAAGCAAACCTGGAAAGGGTGAAATTTCAGATACCGGTATTTGAAGCCTATACGCAAGGATATCTAACTGCGGCAGGTGATATCTTAACAGAGCAGGAAATTTCCTGGCTGGCACTCAGCCCGTGGTTGATCACCATCGAAATTGGAATGCGTTTTCTGACCGATTATTTGCAGGGCAACCAGTATTTCCGCATTCATTATTCCCACCAAAACCTCAATCGATGCCGCACACAAATCAAATTGGCATCGGATATGGAAGCCCAACAACCCTTAATGAAATCTATCATCCAGGAAATAAGCAAAGGTATTTATTGAATACCAATCTTCCAGGAAGAAATTTCTTCGCTTTCTAAAACCGAAATAGGAAGGATAAATCGTTGACGTTGGTGCCGGTTGGACCAGGTTTGAGTAAATCTCCCAGCTGTTCAAAGAAGTGATATGCATCATTATTGGTGAGGTATTCAGCTGGATCCAGACCCAGTGCTTGCGCACGGCTGGCTGTTTCACCGGTTACTACAGCACCAGCAGCATCCGTTGGGCCATCTTCACCATCCGTCGCCAGCGTCACCAGCATCACATCGGGTACACCAGCCAATATGGGAACGGCTGCCAATGCCAGCTCCTGATTTCGTCCACCCTGTCCCGCACCCTGGATTGTCACTGTTGTTTCACCCCCGGCAATCATACAAACTGGTGACTGATCACAGGTCAACAACTTTTCCACGAGTGTTTTTGCTACCTCTCGGGCTTCCCCTTGCCAGGCATTGCCCAAATCAATGGCTGTAAAACCAAAATCACTTGCTGCGTGAGCTGCTGCTTTGGCTGCTATTTCATTGCTACCAACCAAAAAATTTGAAACATTATTGAATAATTCATCGCCTGGTTTAGGAGTCTCTATTTCCTTTTCCAAATGAGTAAGAATAGCTGGAGGTAGCTTTTCGACCAAACTATATTTATCAAGGATTTTCCAGACATCCTTCAATGTACTCGGATCAGGAGCAGTGGCACCGGATGCGATCGCTTCTAAGGGGCTGTTGACCACGTCTGACAGAATCAGACTTACCAAAGTTGCTGGTGTGATGTGCTTTGCTAATTCTCCCCCTTTGATACGATCCAGATGCCGCCGGAGAGTATTGATCTCATCGATCCTGGCACCACAATCCAACAATTGACTGGTTAGCTCGCGCAAATCTGCCAGCGACACACCTGCATAAGGTGCTGTCACCAAAGCGGATCCGCCGCCTGAGATCAGGCAAAATACCAGATCTTTTTCGGTAAAAGACGCAGCAGCAGATAAGAGCATCTCGCCTGCTTTCAAGCTATTCTCATCTGGTAAAGGATGACTGCCTGGTTGGATGATTAATCGGGGATCATGCTCCCCTGAAACGTGTTTGGGCACCACCCATCCACACGTCAACTGATCACCCAGAATCTCAACCAGGGCAGAACTCATTGGTTGAGCAGCTTTGCCAAATGCCATCAAATATACGTGGTCATATTGATCGAGATGATAGAAATGATCCCCACAGACCAATCGATTCTGATCGCGAAAAACAAATCGGGATACTGCTTCACCCGGCTCGACCGCATCAATGGCTGCAGATAAAATGGACGTAATGGTGTTGCTTTGAACGTGGCCCATTAAACTGGAGGTAAGAAATGAATTTGAATTCAGCATATAAGCATAATATCAAAGAAAAATTTGAACGCCAAGTTTATCTGACACTATCTCAGAAAGGGGACACCTTTCGTTCAAGTTTGGTGAAAACTTCATAAATTCTAATAATAGGGGAGAATCATTTGAAATTAGAATTAGGGGTAAATGATTCTGGCAAATCATCGTAATTTTTGAGGTTTAACCCAAATTATATCGTATGGTGCCATCTGAATAGTTATTTCCAATTTTGAATGAAATGTTCTTTGGGTCAAAATATCCACAAATTCATGTATTTCCACATCACCAAAAGTATTGATAGGAATGGATATCTTTTGTTTTTGATTGGTAATGTTTTGCAAAGCCAGGATAATTTCACTCCCTTGGGAAGTCGATCGTAAAACTGAAAAAATCGCCGGAGTAAAATCAAGAATTTTCTGATCTGCATTTGGATGAAAAGCAGGTTCATTTATTCTGCAGGTTATTAACTTTTTATAACCAGAAATGACCTGACTACGTAATGAGGTTGGGCTCTTGAGTTCATTATCTAAACGATTTAAATCAAGTTTTTCTCGATTTATCGCTCTATTTATTCCAGCATCTTCCACACCTTTTAGATAGTTTCTTGAGCCTAACAAACTATGGATATATATTCCTGGTATTCCAGCCAAAACGAGTGGGATAGCCTGAGAAACCAGAAATCTTTTTACTTGAATCTCCATGGATTCGTCACAATAAGGATTGTTAAGCAAGTCAAAATAGGAGATATTCAATTCATAAGGGCTGGAAGAGCCATCAGAGTTAGTTTTCGAAGATATTTTCCCTCCATGTAACAGGGTTTTGTCAACCAATAATTGCATTTCTTCAGGAGGTAAAATGCCCAATAAAGGTCTGACACCAATACCATCGTGCGATGCAGTGAAATTAAAATACGTTGTCGATTTACTCGGAAGTTGTAACCCTGAAGCCCAATTGGAAAGATGGCGAGATGATCCAGTGAGGATTGCATGTGCAATCAAAGGAGGTAAGGGAAATTGATATACCAGATGTGCCTCATTATATCCATCCCCAAAATAAGATATGTTTTCTTCGTGAGGCACATTCGTTTCAGTTATCAATAGAACAGTAGAATTGACTTCATCCAAAATTGATCGCAAGAGTTGGACAACAACATGCGTTTGAGGTAAATGAATACAATTGGTCCCGATCTCCTTCCAAAGATAAGCAATTGCATCGAGACGGATTATATTCGCTCCATACTGGACATACTTCAAAATCACTTCAATAATATCCAGGAATGTATCAGGATTTTTATAATTCAAATCGATTTGATCGGCACTGAATGTTGTCCAAACCCATTTTTTCCCATTTGTTGTTTGATAAGCAGTAATTAATGGGAGTGTTCGTGGACGGGTAACGGATGATAAATCAACGGAAGGATCGACCGTAATAAAATAATTAGTATATTTGGGATCATTGATTAAGAAATTTTGAAACCATTCACTTTGAGAAGAAATATGGTTGATAACCGCGTCAAACATTAATCGAATATCATTTGATTGGAATTGCCGGATATCCTCCCAATCCCCTAATTCTGGGTTTACTGCATGGTAATCAATCACCGAAAATCCATCGTCCGAAGAATAAGGAAAAAATGGGAGGATGTGAACAGAATTAATATATCCTTGAAAATAATTTTGGAAGAATTTTAGGAATGTTTTTAATGGTTTTTCACCATTTTCAATAATCGAGTTTCCATAAGTAATAAGAATAATATCTTTTTGTGAAAATAAATGATTCTTATAATTGTGGTTTTTATCAATGTTTTTCTTAACTTCTTTGATTCGAGATACAAGTTTTTTAAAAATCCTATTTCCTTCTTCATTTCCATAAAGGTAAACAAGATCTTCATAGATTTTTTGGTTTAGCAACTCCATAAAATTTTCACCCTAATATTTAAAAGAATTTATAAGTGTTTGCAGGCAATCCTGAGCAGTATGGTAAGAAAAATATTTCTTGCCAACCATGGTATTGGTTTCAACATACTCATCAACCATATCTTGGTGCTGCAAAAGCATCCTAACCTCTGAAACAGCCTGGTCAGTTACCTTTCCATCGATCTTAATTGCTTTGATACCTGTCGGTTCAATATCATCCTGAAAAATTTTATAACGATTTACCAGAAATGGTTTTTTAAAATAAATAGTTTCCAATAAAGCGTTTCCAAATCCTTCGTATAAACTTGGATAGGTGACAAAATCTGCATGGATATATGCATCCCAAAGGCTATAAATTTTTTGTTTTTCGTCGATCATTCGTCTCATTGGTTCAAATTTCTCAGGCAAATAAAGCAAATCCACATGTTTTTCTCTGGCGAGTCGAATTAATTCAACAAGATAGTTTTGTGTGTCATATTCTGCTTTGTGAGTTATGAGTAGTTTTATGGGTAGATCTGATAATCTGTAAACCAGTTCAATCGCTAACTCGATACCTTTTCGTTGAATTACCCTTGTCGGTTGAAGAAATAAAATATCATCATCTCTAATCCCCAGATCCGACCTGAAGTCTTTATTATATTTATCAACACCAGGTGGTTCTTTATCGAAATCAAAGATATTTGGGAGTATGAAACTTTCATATCCTTTTTTTAATAATTGAGATTTCGCCTGTGAATTAATAACGATCTGGCGAACGTTATCCAAATTAGGTGGAAATATTTGTTCCAAAAGGTGGCCAACACAATTAATAGAATATTTTTCTCTTTCCCAATAGAAATCATGGTTATGGTTAATGGTGGGAATATTAGTCTTTTTTATCACGCGATATAAGGCTAGCGCTAAGGGCAAGTTTATCGGAATAGCAAATACATTCTGAACTGTAAAGAATTCCAGTTTAAATATTTTTATAAAAGTTGTTAAATCATTCTCCAAAATTTCTGCATTTTGTTCAATTTGACGCAGAAGTTTATGATTGGATTCAGATGTCCCAAATGCGGATTCTGTAATCTCGACAATTTGTGGATGAGTGAAGTGTGCCAATGGAACGCACATTTTTCCATCAACAGCGGAATATTCTGAAGACATCATTGTGTCAGAAGAATCTAATTCTCCTGCAAAATAATAATTTGAATGCCCCATCTTTTTTAGAATTTCCACTAACTTGGCTGTTTCTAACGATACCCCATCAGTCCCAGCCAAGCGAAATGATATATGTCCAATTCTCATGATCAGCCTTTAACACTCCCTGAAGTTAACCCTTGAGAAAGGTATTTTTCAAAAGCCAGGAATAAAACAATAATCGGTATGGTCATAATTGTGGAAGCAGCCATCACAACATGTGGTCTCGGACTGGGGTCGTTGAATATTGTATTAATTTTTATCGGTATTGTGAATGTTGCTCGATCATTTAAAAATATAAACGCATACAAGAATTCATTCCATGCAATCATGAAAGTGTAGATTCCCACTGTTACTAATGCTGGAATAGCTAACGGAATCGTAACCCTCCAAATAACTTCAAATCGTGTACAACCATCAATAAGAGCAGCCTGTTCAATTTCATCGGGGATCGTTCTGAAATAATTTGTCAACATATAAAGAGCTACCGGCAATGTTTGTGCAAGATAGGTTAATACCAAAATAACAAGGTTATCCTGAACATTAAACCCAAATGTTTGGCCTAATTTTGAAAGCATCGCAAATAACGGGATCATTAATAGAACCGCTGGAAATAGATAAACAATCAAGACACCATTCAGTATCCATTCTCTACCCTTAAAATGAAGTCTGGCGGATGCATACGCGCCCATAATGGATAAAACAACAGCTATTAATGCAGTAGGAATGGCAACTAATAGACTGTTGATAATATTTGATCCAAAATTTTGAAATGATTTCCAAGTTGGGTCAAATAATTCACGGTAAGCGTCTAATCTTAGCGATGATGGAATATAAACTGGCGCACGTCCAGCAATTTCTGCCCCCGATTTAAATGAAGAACTAACCATCCAATAAAAGGGAAAAATGATCATTGAAATAAAGAAGAACAAGCCAACAGCAAAAAGAAATTTTTCCCAATTCAGTGTTTTTGCCAGATGATCAATAAAATTAGCTTTCTTCACTTTTTCGTACTGGTCTAAAGTACTCATGACATTATCCTCACTAGCTTTCTTCTGAATTTCGCATAATGATCAGGACATATCCAATAATAAACACAACCAGAGCTGCCATCATAATCATTGCAGTGGCAGCGCCTTTACCGAAATCGTACATATTAAAACTAAATTGATAGGTAAGTATTGGCAACACATTCGTACCATAACCACCACCTGTTAATAACCAGATATCATCAAATTTATTGAATGTCCAAAGTAATCGCAACAGGAAAATAGCACCCAATACATAACGGATTTCAGGAATCGTAATTGAGATAAATTTTTGCCAGGAATTTGCCCCATCTACAGCAGCTGCTTCATACAAGGTATCGTCAATTGCCTGTAACCTGGCAAGTATCATCAACATGGCGAAAGGAAAATATCTCCAGGCTTGAAAAATGATAACCAGCCAGATTGCCAGTCCTCTGGTAGCGAGGAATGCCTGTTGTGTTTCAAGCAATCCTAAATTAATCAGAATATGATTCAGAACACCAGAAGGTCGGGGATCCAATAACCAGCGCCAGACGAATGCTACACTGATCACAGGAGCGACGTACGGAAATAAGAATACACTTCTTGCTAACCCTCTGCCCCGAAAAGGTCTGTTTAATAAAATCGCAGCAATCAACCCACCAATCAAGGTTAAAAATGTGGATATGAACGAATAAAAAATGGTAGTTACCCAGGCACCCCACTGGTTCGGGCCTCCCCATTTGAAAGCAAAATCGTTTAAGACAGCTTTGTAATTATCAAATCCAATAAAAGGTGCATGAAATACATCATTCAGGTTATATAACCCGATTTTATGAAAACTAATCCATACACTGAATATCGCAGGAAATAATACCAATCCAAACACAATCAATGCAGTAGGTAGAATTAATAACCAGGCTAAACGTACTTCGCTGGCATGCATAGATTTACTAAAAAGCCAGAATCTTTTTTTGGAGGAAGCTGTTTCAGCCATCATATCTCCAATCTTTTTATAAATTTGAAAACGTAAATCCGGTAAAGTCAAATCCCCAACGGATGATATAATCGGGGGAAACTGCTCACAGTATTAATTCTTAATGGAGTCGAGCCAAAAGATTTTGTGAGCAGTTCCCATTTTAAAAGAAAGCGCTATTGTTGTCGCTCAGCTAATAAAATTTCAACTTGTTCCTGTAACCATTCTGCACCAGTTTCAGGGGTCATCGAACCCTCAATTGCAATGTTACTCAGTACTTGAGGAATCAGTAATCTACCTTCAATATCACCAACGACAGCTCGTTCGGTTACATCATAATCAGGGCGGAATAACCAACGCTGCATGGAATCATAACCTGCAGCTACAGCAGCAAGTGTTTCAGCCGGATAAAACTCAAAGTAATTGCTGCTTGTGCTCCACTCATCAACAGCACTTTCCAACACAGGAACTTTTCCCATTGGAGCTAATGCAAGAATGGATTGATAATTTTCACCTGTCATGAAGAATTTAACCACATCAACAGTGACCGGATCAGCATCACGCATAATTCCCAAAGCGACTAATTGACCATAGGTAGCTGCTCCATTTGGACCTTCCATGGATGGTGCAAAACCTGTTCGACCAGCTAAGTCTTCATAGGCCAAATCGACAACGGTACCATCTTCTTTACCAGATCCATCCACCAGATCGTCCATGATATAGGTGGAATAGAATAACATGCCGCTTTGACCATATTCATAAGCTTCACGTCCACCACGCCAATACTGAGGACCGGGGATGGCACAATCTTGCAAGCTTGTGTAGAAATCCAGGGCAGCAACCATTTCTGGGGTATTCATGGTTACATTGCCACTTTCATCAAACGGCCAGGCATTATTTGAAATTGCTACCTGTTCAAAAATTTGATGTCCATAATTTTGTCCAGGATCCGTGCCTAAACCAATCCCGTATAAAAGATTATCGTTGCCAGGTAATGTCATGCACGCATTCGAAATATCATCCCATTTAATTGGGGCAGCTAAGCCTAAAGTATCGAACAAATCCTGTCGGTACCAGATCGCTTGAATCCAACCATCAAAAGGAACTGCAGTGTATTTCCCAGTAGCTGCATTTGTTACCATTTCCAATGGTCCTTTTCGGAAATCATCCACCCCAATCGCTTCGATAGCCGCGATATTTGCTGCTTCATCCAAAAGACCATCTGCTGCAAATGAAGCGACGCGCTCAATGCCCATTCGGACAATATCGGGTAAACGATTTGCCGCAACCGCAGTCGAAATACGTTGTGACAATCCAGCTTCTTCAATCGGAACAATACGGATATCTACTTCTGGATGCTCATCCATATATTTCGCTGCCACCTCTTCATATTTCTTTACCCGATCTTCTTCATTGTCGGTGGTCCAAAACTCAACAACCGTCCGGTTTTGTACTGCCTGCAACTGTTGTTGAAGTTCATCGAGCTGAGCCTGCAATGCAGGATCTACTTCAACTTCGGTGTCAGCAACAGCTTCTTCCAGTTGTTTTGTCAACGCTGAAATCTGTGATTCCAGTTCTGCTACTTTTTCTGCCGCTGCCGAGTCGACTGGTGGTGCTTCCACCTGACCTCCACATGCAGTGAGCAGCATAGAAACAATTACAATAGTCATGGATATAAAACGCCAATTCAACTTTTTCATCTTTTTACTCCTTTATAATTTGATTTTGTTTTCAAAAAACGATCGACCTATTTTTTTCCCTAATTCTCCTTTCTCCTTTTCATTTCAAAACATCAAAGCAATTTGCAATCAACCATCGATATTTATTCCGGTTGAATTTCGTATGATCAATTGTGGTTTTAATAGTAATTGAGGTTCGTCTAACGGTTCATTTTGAATCAATTTTTGTAACATTGAGGTAAGCAAACATCCGATGTTGTAAATAGGTTGACGAAGGGTCGTTAATGAAAAAATATCTGATGGCGTTACATCATCAAAGCCTGCAATGGATAAGTCTTTCCCAATCGTTAAGCCAATATCCTGGGCATATGTCATTGCACTTAATGCCATTAAATCATTCGAAGCAATGATCGCTGTCGGTTTTTGGTTTAAACTCAATAATTTTTTGGCTCCCAACTCACCTCCTTTTCGAGTTAGATCACCTTCATATATATATTCATTTGAAAAATCAATTCCGTAGTCCTCTAACGCTTTTCGATATCCCTCCAATCGGAAATTAGCAAACATTAAATTGAACGGTGCAGAGATAAACCCAATTCTTCTATGTCCCAAATCAAGTAAATATTTGGTTAATTCATAAACTCCGGCTTCACCATCCTCATCGATATAATTAAAAAACGCATCTACATTGGACCTACCAAAAGCAACAAACGGTAATGTGGTGGTAAGAAGGTATTTTATTCGATCATCTTCATTACGGGTTCGAACAACAATCAGCCCGTCAACTCTTTTGCCCTCTACCATATGCCGATACGCAGAAATTTCATTCGGGCCAGGAGCCTGAACCGACAGCAATAAGCTCATACCAAACCTGGACAATTGATTACCTATACCTGATATTAATTCACTAAAATAAGGATCATTGAAACGTGGTCCATAGGTGGGTAAAATTAATCCGATTGTATCGGTTCGTTGTTTCTGAAGCTGTCTGGCGGTAAAATTGGGGTAATAACCCAACCCATTGGCAACCTCTAGAATTTTCTCGCGTGTCTCTTTTGAAACATCATCATATCCTGTTAAAGCCCTCGACACAGTAGTAACTGAAAAACCAGTTTGTTTTGAAATTGTCTTAAGTGTAACTTGTCCGGACATAATATTATTTGCGAGCCACTTGAAAAATTTTTTGGTTTGATGTATTCTAGGGAAGTATCCGAAACGTTTCGGATAAATCTATAATACAATAAATTGAATCCAAAGTCAACACATTTTTACAATTTAATAGTTTGAAAGGAAAAAATCTATGCCACGAAAGATTGTTGTGAATAATCCTTTTGAAATTACGATTCAGGAATATGAGCTACCGCCAATTTCTAGCCATGATGTTCACATTAAAACATTATTCTCTGGTATCAGCGCTGGCACAGAAATGTCACAGTATCGTGGTACATCTCCTTTTCTGAACAAGAAATGGGACCCCGCCACACGTTTGTTTCTTGAATCCTCTGAATCCTCATTGTCCTATCCCATTGATCATTTTGGCTATGAAGAATCGGGTGTTGTGGTAGCAGTTGGCGAGAATGTCCAAAATATTCACCCAGGACAATATATTTTTGGACCCTGGGGGCATAAGACTGATCATATTGCCGATGAATCATATGCTAAAGATCATTTGATGCCGGATGGATTAGACCCGATTTGTGGAATTTTTTCTCATATTGGTGCTGTGGCTTTAAATGGCGTGCATGATGCTCATATACGAATTGGGGAAACGGTGGCTGTGTTTGGACTGGGAGTTTTAGGCCAGATTGTCTGTCAGGCTGTTCAGGCGTCGGGTGCAAAAGTTATTGCTGTCGATCTCATTAATTCTCGCCTGGAAACAGCCCGGGAAATGGGTGTCTTCCATACCATACATGCCGGGGAAGTTGATGTAGCTCAAAAAATTAAAACACTCACAGCTGATCAAGGTGCTGATGTCTGCATTGAAGTTAGCGGTTCAACCATAGCGCTTCAACAAGCCATTCGATCTGCTGCTTATTCTGCACGTGTTGTTGCCATGGGATTCTTTCAAGGAGAAGCAAAAGGATTGTTTTTAGGCGAAGAATATCACCACAACAGAATTAACCTGGTATGTTCGCAAATATCTGGAACCGATCCGGAACTAAAATATAGATGGGATAAATTAAGATTATGGCAAACTGCCATGCAGTTACAGGCAGATGGGTTATTAAACCTGAAACCATTAATCACCCATCGTGTTTCATTCAGTCAGACATCTGAACTGTTTGATCTGATTGATAAAAACCCAACAGAAATCATGCAAGCTGTAATTGAATTCTAAGCAATATAAAAGGAGTAAAAATGGATCGTCTTCGCACAGCGATACTGGGATGTGGGCAATTTGCTCACCAACACGCAAAAATATTGAATTCCTTGCACGATCATGTCGAAATGGTTGCCTTTTGTGATCGAAATAATCAGAAAGCAAGTGAATTTTCTTTCTTATATTCTAACAATAGCGCATCTATTTATTCAGACCATAAATCTCTCTTAACCCAGGAAAAATTAGATCTTTTGATCATTTGTTTACCTCCCTTTGCTCATTCTAACGAGGTTGAATTGGCAGCTGAAAGAGGTGTTCACATTCTAATTGAAAAACCAATTGCTCTACAATCAGAAGATGCATGGAAAATGGTGGAAGCAACGGAAAAGGCTGGTGTCAAAACACAGGTAGGATTTAAGTTTCGATTCGGTGAAGCGGTAGAAACCTTTAAGGAAAAAATCGATTCTGGTGCTGCAGGTCCCATCGCTTTGATGAGTGCACGGTATTTTTGCAATGCATTACATGCAAACTGGTGGCGTGATAAATCCAAATCAGGAGGTCAGCTGGTTGAGCAGGTCATTCATATGTTTGATTTATTGCGATACCTGGGCGGAAATCCCAGCGATATTTTCAGTATCCAGAAAAATCTTTTTCATCAAGATGTTGAAGGATATACCAACGAAGATGTAAGTGCCACGATCATATCCTTTCAGAATGGCGGTATCGGGGTAGTATATGCGACGAATAATGCAATTCCTGGAAAATGGATCAATGATTATCGAGTTGTTTCAAAGAACATAACTGCTGAATTTTATAATGCCAATCATGCGGACTTTTATTTTACTAATCAGGATCCTGTAAAATCAATTACAGTTAATTCGGAAAGAGATTTTACAAAATTGCAGACTATTGATTTGATTAATGCAATTCAAAACGGTGACGTCACCAGAACCCCAATGATCGAAGGAGCAAAATCTTTGGATCTCGTGCTGGCTGCAGTTACTTCATCTGAGAAAAAACAACAGGTATTTTTCACATGAGATTCAATCTATCAAAATCAATTGATTTAATTTGTGGGGATATTCAGCTTATGACTCTTCAGCCAACAATCAATGGGAAAGTTTTGGAGGAATATCAATTTGAGGAAATTGAAACACACTCATCGAATTTCAGATCTTTCAAATTTTCTTCGTATGACCAATCTAATTTTGTTTTCAATGTAGATTCTTACACTTCAGAACTTATTAACCAAAATTATCTCCAATTTCGATTACAAGATGTTCCCACAAATTTCATACTCAATTCTTTTGGTATAAAATTCAAATCGATTTATGGCATCCAATCTATTTTACGAAATGGTTACCATAGTTGGGATAGTTCAAATTACATATCGATAAGATCCGATGATTTGGCCAAGCCAAACGCCAAATCTCAACTCACAGGTTATGCGATGACGCAATTAATCCCAGTGCAGATGAATGGAAGTTTAGTCATCGGGTTTGATCGTCATGATCAATATCAACACACGTTCACATTCTCGCAAGATGGAGAGAATATCGATCTTGCGATCGAGGTGATTTGGGATCAAATTCCTGTTCAAGAAACCAAGATGATAATTTCCGAAAAGCTTTGGATTATTGAACATGATGAAGTAGAAAATGCATTGCGTGATTGGGCAAAAATTGTTGCAATTTCATCTCCTACCCCACCCAGGTTACCTGAATTTCGCCTTACTGGATGGTGTTCCTGGTACAACCTTTACGCATCGATCGATCAAAATAACATTCTTGAACACCTCGACAGCACTACAAAAATCAAAGAAAAACATCACCTTAATTTGAACATCTTCCAAATTGATGACGGTTTCACGCCTGAGATGGGAGATTGGTTGGAAATTAAACCACAATTTCCACTGGGTATAAAATATTTAATGGATCAGATCAAATCCTCTGGTTTCATACCTGGTCTTTGGATCGCCCCTTTCGTTGTTGGTAACCGCAGTAATCTTTTCAAAGAACATCCGGATTGGGTAATCAAAGATAAACTGACCGGCAAACCACTCGTGCAAATGGAATTTTATGGTGAATTCCGCTGGCATAAACGCAGCGAGGAATATTACATATTGGATTGCACACATCCGCAAGCTATTCAGTATTTAAGGGAAGTGTTTACTACCTGGCGGTATGACTGGGGCTGTGAATACTTTAAGACAGATTTTATGTTTTTTGGAAGTGAATATGGCCCAGAGCGTGCTGTTTATCACACACCTGGTTTATCTCGCATACAAATATGGAGAAAAACAGCTGAAGTTATTCGGGAATCAATCGGTGATGCTCTCTGGGTTGGTTGCGGTTGCCCCTTATGGGCGTCCGTTGGATTGGTAGAAGCGGTTCGGATCAGCAGGGATATGGGAGTCTCATGGAGAGGAGAACGATCTGCTCATGACTTATTACATGATCTGGCAAACCGAAATTTTGGAAATCACATATTGTGGCAAGCAGATCCAGATTGTCTTTTGTTGAGGAATAAGTTCCACCATTTGAGTGATGTTGAGATCAGATCCTTAGCGATCTACGCTGGTATGACAGGTGGGGTCATGATGACGAGTGACAAACTGGACGAATTATCTGAAGACAGAATTCATTTATGGCAGCAATTTGCTAAAAATCAAAAAATGATTTGCAATTTTCCCCTGCTGGGTAGGACTTATGAATATTCAGAAACTGGATACGATCCAATTATTGTTCAAATACAACTTCCAATGTCTAACGAGAATCATGAAATGTTAGTCTTCTTATTCAATACCGGAGAGGAACCAGTAAAGAGAATTTTCGATTTAGAAAAATTGAAAGTTCCAAAAACATCAAATCTCAGGAGTTGGTTAACAGGCGATATTCATTATGTTATTGATAATAAATTATCGGTGGATCTCGACCTTCATGATGGAATGTTGCTCGTACTACCAAGTTAAAATAACATGAAATTGTTACTAAGAAGAATATAAATAAAATAATTCCTTTTTTGTTATCGTAGAACTACTTAAAATAAAAATGAATAGGAAATCACTATGACCAAACCAAAAGTATTTATCACCCGTCGCATTCCGGATCCAGGTTTGAACCTGATCTATGAAGAATGTGAAGTTGATTTGTGGGAGCAGGATCTTCCACCCAGTAAAGAGCAACTCCTTAAACATGTCCATGGCGTGGATGGCATCCTTTCCTTATTATCTGATCCCATTGATGCAGATGTCATTCAGGCTGCTGGAGAAAATTTAAGAGTTATCAGCAATTATGCCGTTGGATATAACAACATTGATATCCAGGAAGCCACCCGACGAAAAATTGCTGTGGGCAACACTCCCGGTGTGTTAACCGAAGCGACGGCAGATTTTGCCTTTGCCTTGATGATGAGTGCCGGTCGCCGCGTGGTGGAAGCCGAGAAGCATGTGCGCGCTGGAAAATGGAAAACCTGGGGACCATCCATATTATTGGGGGTAGATTTTGCAGGAGCTACGCTGGGGATCATCGGTTTTGGTCGAATTGGCCAAGCGATGGCTCGTAGAGCAACTGGCTTTGGCATGCGCATTCTGATCTATGATCCCACTGCCCAACCAATGGCGGGGATCATCAAGGTTGATCTGGACACACTCTATCGCGAATCCGATTTCATCTCGATCCATACACCACTGACCCCCGAAACGAAATATTTGATCAATGCTGATGCGTTTGCCAGAATGAAACCCAACGCGGTGCTGGTGAATACTGCCAGAGGGGAAATTGTTGATCAGGAAGCGCTCTATGATGCCCTTAAAAATCACAAGATTTTTGCTGCCGGGATTGATGTTTCCGACCCTGAGCCTCTACCCATGGATAGCCCATTGTTGGAACTGGATAATTTAATTATTTGCCCGCATATTGCCAGTGCCAGCACCAGTACCCGGGAAAATATGGCTTTGATTGCTGCGGGAAATTTACTGGCGGGATTACGGAGAGAACGACTTCCTTTTGTCGTCAATCCAGAAATTTACAAACAGTAAACACATGAGGAAAATACTAAATATACAACGAACCACAAATAAAAATCCCCAGTACTTCTAATGGGGATTTTGGGCATTAAAGGGATTTGGTTATCCGAGTAGTAAGCTAAATTCGAATTTATTCAAATGAAGCACTTCTTTCAATTCAACTACTTTGTCAGTGAAGAGATCTTTATATTTTTTATTTTTGAGTTCGTCAGGAATTCTTAATGTAACCAGATCCGCTTTTGTGTTGACCACAACAATCAACTTCTGATTTTCTTCAATTTTCTGGAAAATAAATGCCTGTTGTTCAGTATCTACCAGCAGCCATTTCAAATCAACAGTGCTAAAAACGGAGTATCTTTTCCTGAGCTCAATCAAGTTTCTCACAAAAGAACGGATGTCCAGATTCTGCTGAGATGCATCCCAGGGCATGCAACGGCGATTGTGACCTTCCGGTCCGGCTAATCCGACCTCGCTGCCATAATAAACGCTAGGTGCGCCGGCAAAGGTAAATTGCAGTAGATAGGCAAGCTTCACTTTATCGACATTATCATCACAAATACTCATAATCCGCGGCGTATCATGGCTATCGATCAAATTGTACATAACCGGCAAGTTGTGTTTGGGATAATTGGCTAATAGCTGGTTAATCGCCTCCTGATATTCAACCACATCATACTTTTGCTTCACGCGATCTGGTTCTCCTAACAGGAACCAGATTGGGTAGGTTAATTCATAATTCATGACCCCATCAAATTGATCACCCATCAACCAGGGGTAAGAGCTATCCCAATTCTCTCCCAGGATATAAACCTCAGGGTTGATCTGTTTCAACATTTGCCGGAATTCGCGCCAGAAGGCATGCGGCACTTCATTAGAGACATCCAGGCGCCAACCATCTACCCTGTATGTTTCCGTCCAATAACGCATGGCTCCTAACAAATGCTCTTTCACCAGTGGATGATCGGTATTCCATTTAGGCATTAATGGTGTAAAAGCAAAGGTCGCAAAATTGAGATTCCCTCTCTCATCAAAGCTAACTTTTGGGATTTTTCCTTCCTCAACATCAAAATTGATGACTGGATCACGCTCGATTAAGAAGCAATCGTAATATCTGGATTCACGACCATGTTTGACCACATCCTGCCAGAAGGGATGAAACCAGCCACAGTGGTTAAAGACAGCATCCAGCATGATGCGAATTCCTCTTCGATGCGCTTTTTCCATCAGTTCGCCAAACAGCTCATTGGTTCCAAAAGCAGGATCAATTTTGTAATAATTGGTAGTATCGTATTTGTGCGAAGAAGGTGATTCAAAGATGGGAGTGAAGTAAATTCCATTAATGCCCAATTCGGCCAACTCATCCAGGTGGTCGATCACACCTTGCAAATCGCCACCGTAGAATTTATAGGTGGTATCCTCTTCGCTTCCCCACGGCAGACTATTTTCAGGATTGTTACTTGAATCACCATCCGCATAGCGTTCCGGAAAGATTTGGTACCAGATGGTATCTTTTACCCAGCCAGGCGGCTGGAAAAGATCTTCATGATTCAGGTATGGGAAATTAAAGTAATAACTGGTTTCAAATTGGGCATCCGGTTGCTGATGGAGATCGTAAAAAGAGCGACTACCATACAGAATCTTCTGATCCACTTTTTCCAGAATAAATGCATAGCGAATGCGTTTCCATTGCGGTTGTACGGCTTCAAACCAGTAATCATGTAAGGCTGTCTGATATTCCAATTGCATGGGTTTGAGGAAAGCAGCGGATTTATCCCATTCCCAATGGGTCGGATCCTCTTTGGATTGAATCCAACGAAATGGATCCCCACCCACCAGTGTTACCGAAGGAACATCTCCCCGAGCAGTTCGCAATCTGAGATGTAAAGTTTTTCGATCGAACATATAAGCATATTTGCTTTTGGCTTCATGATAAATAGCAGCAAGATTCAAAGTGATATCTCCTTAATTTAGTTGATATATCAACTATTTTATCACATATTCATTCTTTTCTGTCAAGACTTGAAATTGTCTTCTACTCTGGTTTTCAAAATATTGTTTAATTCAATCAATTGCTCAGGATCAGTCCCAATTCCGGCAAATCGATACTGATTGAATTCATCAAATTCACGCTTAACCAGTTGAAGTAGATACTTACCTTTTTCAGTCAGGTTCAGTTTCATAGCGCGTTTGTCATCCAGATCTTTGGTTACCGTTAAGAGGTCATCCGTTATCATGCCCTGTATGATCCGGGTGGTGTTTCCTTTCGTACACAATAATTTCTTACTCAATTCGGTTAATGATATTTCAGGATTCTGAGAGATATGCAATAAAGCAAAATAACGCACCTGGCTCAAATGGAAACGAGCAAAAAACTGGCGGTCGCTTTCAACCAGGAGCAAGTAATTTTCCATCAGTACATCATAGATTTGGGAGCTGGTTTTCATGGATCCTCATCATTAAATAATTATCAACAAATATTGACTTAAGGTTCTGTACCATTATAATAACTTCATGACAATTAAACCTACTCGTAATCGTGTTGACCCCCAAAAAATAGACACCACTCCTATTCGCCGCCCTTCCTGGATCAAAGTTGAACAACCCAGTGGCGAGACCTACACCTGGCTTAAAAGCCTGATGCGCCGCAAAGAGTTGCATACAGTCTGTGAGGAAGCAAAATGTCCGAATATGGGGGAGTGCTGGGGAAGTGGCACTGCCACATTTCTTGTTCTGGGTGATGTGTGTACCCGCACCTGTGGATTCTGTGATGTAAAACGTGGAAAACCATTGGCTGTGGATTGGGATGAACCAGAAAGGGTTGCACTGGCCGTCAAATCGATGGATCTTAAACATGCTGTCATTACCAGCGTCAATCGGGATGACCGTAAAGATGGTGGTGCTCCAATTTTCGCCATGATCATCGAAAAAATCCGTCAATATCAACCAGGATGTTCCATTGAGGTACTGATTCCGGATTTTAAAGGTGACCTGGATGCATTAAAGATCGTGATGGATGCCCGTCCGGAAATTTTAAATCACAATGTGGAAACTGTCCCGCGCTTGTTCAAGCAAGTGCAACCGCAGGATCGTTTTGAATGGTCACAAACCATTCTGGAAAACGCAAAAAAGATGAACCAGGACGTGCTTACCAAATCCGGCATCATGTTGGGTCTGGGTGAGGAAATGGAAGAAGTGAAAGCCGTGATGCGCGATTTACGCTCATGGCAGGTAGATATCCTCACCATTGGACAATACCTGCAGCCCAGCCGCCAGCATCTACCCATCATGCGCTACTACACCCTGGAAGAATTCCAGGAATTAAAAGAATATGGGTATGAACTTGGATTCCGCTGGGTGGAAAGTGCCCCACTGGTACGTTCTTCTTACCATGCGTATGAGCAGGTGCGGGCTTTAAGTAATGTTCATCGCACATTATATTCATCTGAAGGCGATTTATGAAAACAAATTCCATCACCCGCAAGTTCGAAAAAATGCTGCGTCTGGATGTGACCTACACGGATCATATTGAGAACCTGAAAATCACCGGTGATTTTTTCTTAGATCCGGAAGAAACCCTCGATCAAATTGTTTCAGAATTGACAGGTGTTGCAGTCCCAATTCAAAAAGACATATTGCTCAGGGAAACAAGATATATTCTGGACAGCAATAAAGCGGAATTGATTGGAATCACTGTGGAAGATATTATCAATACTCTGGAAGAGGTGACCCAATGAAGAAATTCCGCATGATCACTTTTACATCATTTAACGCCTTCACAAACATGGCATTGGATGAAGCCATCATGGAATTTGTGCGCAAGGGTATCTCTCAACCGACCATCCGATTTTATGGGTGGGATCCATCGGCTGTTTCCATTGGCATCTTTCAAGGTGTCAGAAATGAAGTCAATCTGGATGCCACTAAAGCGGCTGGCGTGGATGTTGTCAGGCGTTTAACCGGTGGTGGTGCGGTGTATCACGACCGCTTAGGAGAAGTAACCTACAGTCTGATTGCGCCATTGGATATGTTTCCGACCAATATTATTGAATCGTATCGCGTAATTTGCGATGATATTATTTTTGCACTAAAAGAATTAGGAATTGATGCTGTTTTCTCCCCCATCAATGATATTATCGTCAATGAACAGAAGATATCCGGCAATGCCCAAACCAGGCGAAACGGGATCTTATTACAACATGGCACCATACTTTACAGCGTCGATGTTGAAACAATGTTTAGCTTATTAAATGTCAGTAATCAGAAGATATCCGATAAATTAATCAAAAGCGTCCAGAAACGAGTGACCAGTGTTGTCGACCAAACCGGAGCCAGTATGGAAGATTTACAAAAAGCATTGGTAATGGGCTTCAAACGAAATCGTGAGATTGAATTTGGAGATTATACAGACCAGGAAAAATCTCGTGCGCAGGAATTGGTCAAAGAACATTTTAAGAATGATATTTGGACTTACCGTCTATAAATTATTCATCACATTTTTCAGATTGAAGTAGGATTAATACAAATAAAGAAGAGATTTCCTTTCAGATTATAATTTTTCAGGAGAGTCAAAATGTCTATCGATACATATCAGGCAAAAGTAAAAAGCAGTATCTGGAAAGCAATCGCCCAAAGCGGATTACCGATCAATTCAATTCCCATGGATCAGCAAAACAAGTTTGTTGACCATCTTACTGATAATCTTTTAGTAACAGTAAATGAATTATTAGAAGATGCAGCCAAACCTTTGACTGTAGCCAAACCCCCTATTGAGTTGGAAGAAGAAGAAACGATTATATGGGAGGGACGGCCATTCTTATCACTCGTTGAAAATTACACTCTGACCAATGAGCGCGTCAAGATCGTTACCGGGTTAATTGGAAAAGACATTGAGAATTACGAACTTATCAGGGTGCAGGATATTGATATTGTACAGAACGTAAGTGAGCGAATTCTAGGAATTGGAGATATCATCATAAAAGGCGCAGATCAATCTTCTGCCTCAGTTGTTCTTCGTAATGTCCATGATCCACAAGAAGTTTATGAATTATTACGAAAAGCCTGGTTAGCCGCCCGAAAGAAGTATGGATTGATTTTTAGAGAAGAAATGTAATTATTTCTTTCAAAGAAAATAATTAAAAAGAATATCACTTTAATATTGAAGAGATATTCTTTTTAATTTACCAGAATCAAAAAAAGTTTCTTGGCAATGACCTACTCTCCCGGGGGGTCGCCCCCCAAGTACCATCAGCGCTAACAGCCTT
>ENA-OSEO01002180-OSEO01002180.1-sediment-metagenome-genome-assembly--contig:-NODE-2180-length-29225-cov-11.335049_pt1 | contig 29225 bp, 28 predicted proteins | sample MGYA00237883_ERZ534232 | MGnify/ENA metagenome assembly ERZ534232 | reverse complement strand
CGCTGCACCACCTGCATTGACGCAAGAGCAAGGTGCGGATGGTCCATGGCTTGTAGAGGTTTCCAACACGTTTCCCCTTGACACTCAGGGACGCTACCTCTATACTTTTCCTCGAAAAAAGCGATCTTTATCCGACCCTGGGCGGCACTGAACAATCTCCTTCCAGGCAGGGTCAGCCCGGAGGACAGGCGATTTGCCAGACAGAATGGCTCTTATGTGGAAAGCGTATATGCGATGACTTCATGGCCAGATTTAGCTCTTTGTAGACCCTACCTTTTTTAGCCTAATCTGTATTTATGTAGATGGTTACGCAATCAAACTGTCCGCTTTTAGCCTAATCTATATTTAGTTATATTTCATTGCGGTTATTCATTCAAACCGTTCGGAAAGCCGCCGAGACGTCCTTGCGGACCTCTGTACTTTCTTTACGAGAGAAGCAGGGAAAAATGGTAAAAGAGAAATGAAACCATGGATAAGAAAGAATCGACCATCGCGGTGGTGGATGACACCTCGGCCAACCTGGATCTCCTAACAGAGATGATCCAAGGCCACGGATATCGGGTGCAGGCCTTTCCCAGGGGGGCGATGGCCCTGAAGGCCGCGGCCCAGAACCCGCCGGACCTGATTCGGCTCGACACTGAAGGAGTGGTTGCGCTCGTTCGTTATTTTGCCCAGACCCAGGAGATCAGTCATGGATTCTGATGCGATGCACAAGGCCATTCTGGATTGCATGAAGGAGCCGGTTTGTGTCCGGGACCGCGATATGAATCTTCTCTACATGAATCCCGCAGCTAAACTTCTGAGCGGGCTATCAGTAGAGGCGTCCCAGGGGAAAAACTACTATGAGGTCTTTGCGCACATCGAACACTCTTCGCTCTCTCCTCTGTATGAAGCAGGGGAATTCATTGGCGAGGTGGTGATCATGCAACTGCCAATTGGTTCAGACAATATGGATCGCACAGGTTTCAAAAGTGTCGTGGATGAAAAAGGGAATCTATCCCGACCGTTATTGTTAGAAGACGTATTGAATGGGCTGAGGGACGTGATTGGAATTCAACTACCCGACCATACGGTTATTCGGTATAACAAAGCCGGATACGACATGCTGGGGCTGTCGTCAGCCGATGTAACCGGCAAAAAATGTTACCAGCTCATCGGCAGGTCACAACAATGCGAGATTTGTGCAACAGCAAGAGCTGTTCAAAGTAAACAGACCGAAACCGTCGAGACTTTCATCCCTGAACTGGATCGGTATTTTCTGTGCACCAGCAACCCGATCCTCGGGGCGGATGGTGAGATCCAGGTCATTGTGGAAGAACTCACGGATATCACCGATCGCAAAATTCAGGAACATGCTTTCCGGGAGAGGGAAGAAAATCTCAAGACCCTGTTTAACGGTATCGATGATTTTCTCTTCATTCTCGATGCGGAAGGCCGTATCTTTCAGTTCAACCCAGCGGTACTACAACGATTGGGTTACTCAGCAGACGAACTCGCTGGCACGCCTGTGCTGGACATCATTCCACCGGAAAGAAGGGACGAGACGGTCAGAATCATCGCGGAGACACTGGCCGGGAAGGCCTCAGAATGCCATGCCCCCTTGATGACCAGAAACGGCAGACATATCCCGGTGGAGACGCGCATGACCCGCGGCACATGGAACGGACAGCCAGTCTTGTTCGCCATTTGCAGGGATATTACAGAGAGAATGGCGGCGCAGCATGCGCTGGAACAGGGCGAGGAGAAATACCGAACACTTTTTGAGAATGCACCCATAGGCATTGCCATTCTGGAAACAGAAGGGAACGTGCTTGATGCAAACGAAGCCATGTTCAGGCTCCATGGGTTGCGTAGGAAAGGGCGGATGACCAGGATAACCACAAATGACTGGTACCACAACCCAGACGACCGGGACAAGACGCGGGCCCGGCTTCTTGAAGATGGATTCTTGAATGAATGGGAGGTCCGGTTGAAAAAAGCGGATGGAACCTCTTACGATGCACTCATCACGATGAGACCTATCGAGATTGGAGGCCATTCCCTTTGGGTCGCCATGATCCAGGACGTTACTGAACAAAGGCAGCGGGAGCAAGCACTTAACGAATCTTTGAAGGAAAAAGAGCTTCTTCTCCGGGAGATCCATCACCGCGTCAAGAACAACATGCAGATCGTCGAGAGCCTTCTCCGTCTCCAAACCTCAAAGGTGAAAAGTCCGGAACTTAATGAAATCATGAACGATTTCCAGTCTCGAATAAATGCCATGTCCTTGGTTCACGAAGCTCTATATCATTCCCAGACGCTCTCCCGTGTCCGGGTTTTGGAATACCTTCAGAGCCTGGCGAGAAGCCTTGTGCAAACGTATGCCCATTCTGATCGAATTTCAATCCGCGTTTCTGTTATTCCACCTGACACTATCCTCAACCCCGATAAGGTGATTCCCCTTGGGTTGGCTATTAGTGAATTGGTTACAAATGCGCTGAAATATGCTTTTAAAGGGAATCGATCTGGTACTGTTCAGATCAGGGGCCTCAAGAGGAACAACAATGAACTCGAAGTGACCGTGTCAGACAATGGCGTCGGTTTGCCTGAGGATCTGGATGTACGCCAGAGCGGCACTCTCGGTCTGCAACTGGTGACAGGTCTGGTGGAAAGACAATTGGCTGGAGACCTTGAATGGCAGGTTCATAACGGAACGGCGTTTACGATTCGGTTTATGCCCTAATCTTTAAAGATAGGATAATCGCTATGGAATCTCGAAGAATACTTATTGTTGAAGATGAATTTATCACCGCAACGGACCTGAAGACCAACCTGGAAGGAATAGGCTACACCGTTTCAGGCATCGCGCGGACTGGAGAGGAAGCCGTTCAATTGGCGGAGCAAGATCCGCCCGACCTGGTCCTCATGGACATCAAACTGGGGTCACCCATGGACGGGATAGAAACGGCAGAAATTTTGAGAGCAGGAACCGGTGTGCCGGTCGTCTACCTCACCGCACACTTTGATAATGAATTCCTTGAGAGGGCCAAGTCGACTGAGCCCTACGGGTATCTGGTGAAGCCATGCAACCCGATTCAAGTGAGCACCACTGTAGGGTTGGCGTTACATAAAGCTCGCTTGGAGAAGAGACTTGCAGATAGTGAGGCCAAATACCGGGCCATTGTCGAGGATCAAACTGAACTGATCTGCCGGTTTGCGCCGGACTGTACCTTGACATTTGTCAACGGGGCATACGCCCGGTATTGGGAGCGTAAACCAGAAGAGATGATTGGGACCTCTTTTCTGGATCTCATTCCTGAAACAGCAAGAGGAAGTGCGATATCGCATCTGGAGTCTTTCTCGCGAGATGAACCCACTAAAATGATGGTACATGAGGTGCTTGGGCCTGGAGGGGATGTCCGCTGGCAGCAATGGTCAGATCGAGCCTTTTTCAATGAAAAAGGTGAGTTCCTTGAATTCCAGTCCGTGGGAATGGATGTCACCGATCGGGTGAAGGCCGAACGTGCACTAAGGGAAAGCGAGGAGAAATACCGGTTTATCGCTGAGAACATGCTGGATATCGTCTGGATCGTCGGACCGGATCTATCCACAACCTATGTGAGTCCGTCCATTGAGAAGGTGCTCGGCTTTACTCCGGAAGACCGAAAACAGCAAGCCCCTGAGGAAATCATGACCCCTGAGTCATATCGTGAGGTCATGGAAAGACTTGCAGAGGAGATTCAAAGGGATCAAGAGGGCGGTGCAGATCCAGACCGATCTGTTATTGTTGATGCCGAATATTACTGCAAAGACGGCTCTACCGTCTGGATGGAGAGCCGGGTCCAGGCCATTCGCGATGCGGAAAACCGCCTCATGGGTATGTTTGGGGTCTCGCGCGACATAACTGAGCGTAAACACCATCAAAGCGTTCTTCAGGCCGAGCGCGACATGGGCGCTGCCTGGAGTGCTGCGAAGAGCTTGAAAGAACGGCTGGAGATATGCCTTGGGACAGCTATTCAAATTGCTTCCTTGGACGGCGGCGGTATTTATGTCCTGGATGAGACGGATGGGAGCCTGACGCTCAGGGTCCACCAGGGATTGTCGAAAGGGTTTGTCCGCGAGGTCTCCCGTTACTCCGAGGATTCGCGTAACGCCCGGTTGGTTCGGCAAGGCGTCCCGACGTACATCATGACCGAGGACCTGCCCGAGGCCAGGCGGAATGTCCTCTTGTCAGAGGGAATCAAGGGCCTCGCCATCGTGCCGCTGGTTTTCGAGGGTCGCTCCGTGGGCTCACTGAACATCGCATCGCGCTCGATGCATACCATACCCGAACATGCCCGCACTGCCCTGGAGCGCATCGGCCGATACGCCAGCTCGTTCGTCGCCCAGGAGATCCAGGAGGAGAAGATCCGGCAAAGCCAACGAGACCTGGACACGCTTTTCAATACCGTTCAGGATATGCTGTTTATCCTCGATGGGGAGGGGAAGATCGTTCACCACAATACCGTGGTCACGGAGAAGTTGGGATACGCCGCTGACCAATTGATCGGGAAGCCCGTCCTGTTTGTTCACCCCGAGGATCGCCATGAAGAAGCCCGGACAGTGATTGCGTCTATGCTGGCAGGAGAGACAGATACCTGCCCCATCCCGGTCAAAACCAGGGACGGCAGACGAATCCCGGTAGAAACCAAGGTAGTCCGCGGGCACTGGAGAGGACGCGACGTCATCATTGGGATCTGTCGGGACATATCGGAACGTGTGGAGCTGGAGCGCCGGCTGCGGCAGGTCGAGAAGGCAGAGGGCCTTGGAAGGATGGCCGGGGCCATTGCCCACCACTTCAACAACCAGCTTCAGGCCGTGATGGGGCATTTGGAGTTGGCCATCGGCGATTTGCCGCGGGGAGCCGGACCTGTCGAGTCCATGACTGAGGCCATGAAGGCTGCCCACAGGGCCGCCAGGGTCAGCGGGCTGATGCTGACCTACCTCGGACAGACAGTTTCAACAAGAAGTCCTATGGATCTTTCAGAAACTTGCCGATTGGGGCTTCCTTTGATTGAGGCCGCCATACCCAAGCATGTCCTACTGGAGACCGATCTGGCTGCACCCGGACCTGCGATTCGCGCCAATGCGCAACAGATGCAAGAGGTTGTGACCCATCTGGTTACCAATGCTTGGGAGGCCATGGCTGAGGGAGGCGGGACGATTCACCTTGGCGTGAAGGCCGTGGCCGCCGAGGATATCCCGCCAACACACCGGTTCCCCATTGGCTGGCAGCCGAAGGAAAAGGGCTATGCCTGTCTGGAGGTGAGGGACACCGGACCGGGAATATCTGGACAGGATATGGAAAAGCTCTTCGATCCCTTCTTCTCCACCAAATTTACTGGCAGGGGCCTGGGACTGCCCGTGGTGCTGGGGATTGTGCGGGCACATGGGGGTTGTATTACGGCGGAAAGCCGTGCTGGAGTAAAGGACGGAGGTCAGGGGCCAGGGGTCGGGAGTTTGGGGCCAGATGACCGAGGTCGGAGGTCAGAAGTCGGAGATCAGAGGTCGGAAAACCTTAGTGACTTGGCGTCGTTGCGCGAGAAACCTGTGGGGAGCGTGTTTCGGGTGTTTCTGCCCTTGATAGAGGGAGAGGTTCTGAGGCCGAAGGAGAAGCCCGTAGCGGTTAGCGATGGGCCCCAGGGGGGAGGAACCGTTCTGCTGGTGGAAGATACGGAGCAGGTAAGAAACCTGGGGGTGCGCATGCTCCAACGTCTTGGCTTCACAGTGCTGGCTGCAAAGGACGGCCTGGAGGGGGTGGCGGTATTTCGGGACCATCGGGACGAGATCCGGTTTGTGCTTTCCGACCTGACCATGCCCAGAATGGACGGCTGGGCCACCATCGCGGCATTGCGGGAAATCGACCCGAATGTTCAAATCATCCTGGCCAGCGGGTACGACGAGGCCAGCGTGATGAGCGGCGACCATGCCGAGCAGCCCCAGGTGTTCCTGGCCAAACCCTACAGCCTGGAGGAGCTGCGTGCGGCCATCGGAAGAGTGACGGCGGCTAAGACCAAGGCCATTTAGGGCGGCAGTGATCATCTGTGACCGTCGAACTTTTTTTTGGTAAAATAGACGCATTCAATTGGCGGTTGGCAGGAGGCTGTAGCAATGACCGATAAGCCATCCATTGACCCGGGAAATGGCGGGCCTTTTGCCGCAGACCCGGGTCCTCATTGTCAGCATGCATAATAACGTCGAAACCATTGCGGAGGCCTTTCAGGCCGGTGCGACGGGGTATATCGTCAAGGAATCCACTGCGGAAAGGCTTCTGCATGGACTCAAGTACCTTTCTGAAGGGAAATATTTTCTGGACAGTTCCGTCTCTCAGAGGGTGGTCAAGAATCTGATGGAATCCCCTGAAAGAGAAAAAAATATCACAGACGCTGCCTATGGGACCCTGACTTCGCGGGAGCAGGAGATCATGGCCCTTCTGGCCGAGGGGATTTCCGTTAACAACATCGCCAAAAGGCTCTTCATTAGTCCCAAAACCGTTGAGAATCATCGAGCCAACATCATGAGCAAACTCGGAATTCATAATATTCATGAATTGATCCGCTATGCCGTGAAGCTTGGCATCATTGACATCGATCGCTGGAAGGGATAATCCGTAGGAACAAAGATCGGTTCCAGCCCGTTCATGCCCCCTTCATAGGGAAAATCACCATTATGGCGGGATTTTCCCCTATCAAATTGAGCCATCTCCCTTATGGACAAACCCAACAGATTGTTTTTTAAATAGAAAAAACAGAATCTCAAGCGTACATCGTTGCCAGGCAAGGCGATCGGTTTAATGCAGCACAGTCACTTGTCAAGGAAAGGCCGCTTGAGCCCAAAGGGGCGATCCCCGTTTATACCGCGCAGCGCATGGACAGGGAGGCTCGACAGATGAAAGATACAGAAATATTCGCTCCCCCAATTGATTCAATCAGCAAGGCAGACAAGAGAAGTTTCCTCGATATCTCAGCCCTGATCAGGAGCGTCCAGCACGTTGAAGGAAACGCCGAATGCTTCGGAACGGCAAACGAGAACTGTGACCAGGTTGCTTGTGCCTGGCGTTCCTACTGCCTTAACCGGTCCCAAAACCAGAAAGGAGGGGAGGCGTCGCTTGGAAAGAATTGTGACCCTTCTGAAGTGAATGCGAGCGAGTAATAATTACGGTCAAATTAATGCGTCGAAGCAATGGGAACATGAGGTGAGAGCCGAAACCTGGGAGGGATAAAATGGAATTCAATGAGATAAGGAAGATGGCGAAGGGTATGGGGATAAACACGTATCGGTTGAAAAAGCCGGATATCATCCGGTCTATCCAACGGGCAGAAGGGAATATCGAATGCTTCGGGACGCAGAGGGTAGAGTATTGCCTTGAAGACAATTGCCTTTGGCGAAAGGACTGCATTTCCGTAAACCACCGTCTGGGAAAGACCGTTTTAGATTAAACCAGATCATTAAATCATCGTGAGGCGTTCCCAAGGGGCTCCATGAATAAGATCCTGATTATAGATGACGACCAGGTGATTCGCATGGTCTATGGCGATGAACTCGACGAAGAGGGATTCGCTGTTGTAAGCGTTGATGAATCAAGGGCAATGCAATTGATTGAAAAAGAAAACCCTGATGTTGTCGTCATGGATGTCCAGTCAGCCAATTATAATAAGCTTGATCTCTTACGGGATATCCGAAGAGCTTACCATCATCTGCCGGTCATTTTATGCGGCGCTTCTCCTATGTTCGACTACCATCTGAAAGCAATTGCTGCTGATTATTATGTTGTGAAGGACTCAAACCTAACGGAATTAAAACGAAAATTAAAGATGGCCTTCGAAGAGGTGAGGGAACGGAAATACTTGGCCGGTCCGGAGAAGGGATAGCGGCCAGATCCGACTTGAATAGACCAGCAAGGGCGTTTGAGTGAAAAGGGAGGCATCATACGGACTGAAGGTTAACCTGCAACGCAACAGCGGATTCGGCCGGTGGCTTATTTTCAATCTTCACTTACCTTTGAGCGAAAAAAGGAGGTATCGGTCATGAAAGCAGGGATTGTTTTTACAGGGACAGGGCCTATTCTGATTTTAACCACGTATGAATCTTTTGATGATCCCAAACTCGTGGAAAAACTCCATGCAAAAGGGATTACAAAATTCATCGCTTCTGAACTGCCCATAGAAAAGGTAAAGGCCAAATATGGAAATCACTATTCGGTCGTTATGGGCGATCTGAATCAGCCGGATGATTTGAGGGTGCTCGACTACAATGGATATAACGTCTTCCACAACTTTTCATTTTCAGAGATGGGAAAACCGATCTACCATGAAACGCAGTGAGGAAAGAAGGCAAGGAGGTCTAAAATGGCTGTAAAAGTCATCCTGAAAAGGAAGGTTGCCAAGGACAAGGAGGCCGTTCTGTCACCTCTTCTTGTTCAAATGCGGGCACTGGCCATGTCACAGCCCGGATACATTTCGGGAGAGACCTTGAGAAACACAGAAGATCCTGAGGAGGTCTTGGTCATCGGAACCTGGCAGTCCGCAGAAAACTGGAAAGCCTGGTTTAGGAGTTCAGCGCGGGCCGAGATCCAGGAAAAGATCGATGCCCTTCTGGAGACTAAGACCGAGTATGGCGTGTACCGCTATGGTTAGTCCGGTGCAGGGAACTGTTTAGGGTTTCCCGTTTTTTGTTCCGGCAGTGCCAGTTCATGCTGATCGGGCAGTTTTCATCCACCCTAACCTTAATGTTGTTGTCTGCTCATGAAAGGAGGCCGGTTATGAAAGAATTTCGGAGAAGGCAAAACAGCGATAGGTGGCACTGGAGTAAAAAGTGTTCAAATTATCCCACAGAAGAGGATGTCATCGTCTCTCACACCCTACCTGAATACGGGTCGTTATGTGAGGAATGCAAGGAAAAGGAGCCCTTGGAAGAAAACAAATAGGGGTATATCGCCCTCTGCTCGACACTACGCGTTCCCCGGGCGTGCTCGATGCAGGGGGCTGCTTTTCACAGCTCCTTCCGACTTCTGCTGGTTGTTCAAATTGATGAAGTTGAAGCCAACTTTGAGCCACTTCCTTTTTCACTACGAAAAAACAAAGAACCGGACTCGGTCTTTTCATCTATTTCGCCATATCGGTGAGGACCGTCTATCGCCTCATCGATGAAGGGGACCTGAAGCGCACCAAGATCCGGGGCTGCCTCCGGGTGCCGGTCTGGGAGATCGAGCGGTATGAGAAGGCGCTGGAGCGGGAGATGGAGGAGGTTTAACCGTCCCGCCTGGGTTCAAAAAGGCAGTCATTTTATGAGCAGTGTTTATGGAACGGAAATAAATTCAAACTCCGGCGAGACGGTGGATCGAAACTGGCCTGGCATGTATCGCATTGCGGCAGAGAGATCTTGCAAAGGTCTGACATGGGAAAGACAAAAATTGACAATCGTACCGATCTCGAATAGACTGGGTTAAGACCAGTTAAGGAGGTAGCGTGATGCAAACGGTAGGGGCTTATGAAGCCAAGACCCATCTTCCCAAGTTGATCCGGCGCGTACAGAAGGGTGAACGTGTGACCATCACCAAACACGGCGTCCCTATTGCCGTCATCCAACCCGCCGACGCCGATACACCCAAGAGGCATGTGGAAACAAAGGCCGTCATAGAGGAACTGCGGCGATTTCGGGAAGACAAGACCTTGGGCGGCATGTCCATTCGGGAATTGATCGAAGAGGGAAGGCATTAGTATGGCGAGGAATTTCGTCATGGACAATATGGAAAAGAGGCACACCATCACCCAGTAGGGCAACATATTTGATGATAGGCAGATTCTTCATATGGCGTGACGCATTTTTTCTGCCTAATACCTGTTAGGGGTGGAGAGGTTATCCAGGTGTCTTTTTACTGTTGAAGAAAATAAGGGAAAATGGAATGAATGTATTTCAAGAATTCAAACGCTTGATGAAGGAATTTGAGAATCAGGAGGTGAGGTACGCTCTTGTCGGTGGGGTCGCAATGGCATTTTATACAGAGCCGCGCTTCACCCGTGACATCGACCTCCTCGTCGACAGTGACGACTTCGACAAGGTCAAAGACATTTTGGAGAAGGACGAATATTTCGAATCCGCATCGCCATGGACATTCAGGAACGTGGCCATCGAACTTCATCGATTTCTGAAAGTTGTAAACGAAGAAGACGAAATGCTGATCGATATTCTTGTTGCCAAAGGTGCGGATGTCAGAGAGGTTATACGGAATGCTGTAGAAGCGCAGTCGGAGGAAGGAAGTGTAATGCTTGCGAGTAAGAAAGACTTGATCTGGCTCAAGAAGACGAGGGACTCGAAGCAGGATCAGGCAGATATAGAGAAGCTGAAAAATGACAAGAATTGATAAGATTCTAAAAGCACTCAGTGATCTTTACGAGTTCAATCGAAAGATCAAGACCTACACGTTGAAGGAAAAGGCCAACAAGCCAATCCAGCCGCTCGGAATACTCGCGGCTGATTTTCGCCGTTAGGCGGCCAACACGTTGCCGAGGAGTAGGAATGACAAAGGACGAACTTCTCCAGCGGTGGCACAGGACAATTCGTCGATGCCAGGTGGAGTACGAGCTTTCCGCACGCTAATATGAAAAGCGCAACCGGAAGCTTGGTGTCCCGGTCGTCATTTTCTCAGCGATTGTAGGCGCATCGATTTTAGGTACTCTCCAGAAGTCGGGTCTGGAATGGGTTCAAGTTATGGCAGGTAGGCTGCGTGCGCAGGAGTTGCCCGGTGCGCGGGCCTCGGGACGGCCGATGCAGGATACTCTCTTGGAGGAAGACCATGAGTGCAGCCAAACTACGGATCCGGATCGAAACCGATAGCATGGGGGCGATCGAAGTCGCTGCCGATCGCTACTGGGGTGCCCAGACCGAGCGGTCGCGGCATAATTTCCCGATCGGTGTCGAACGGTTTCGCTTTCCGCGAGCGATGATTCGCGCCCTGGGCATCCTGAAAAAGGGCGCCGCCCTGGCGAACGGCGAATTAGGCGAACTCCCCAAGGAGAAAGTTGACCTCATTGTGCGGGCTGCAGATGAGGTGATCGCTGGGCAACTTGACGATCACTTCCCGCTCGGCGTGTTCCAAACCGGGTCGGGAACACAAACCAACATGAATGCGAATGAGGTGATAGCGAACCGGGCGATTGAGCTCGCCGGTGGTGTGCTGGGCTCGAAGCAACCGATCCACCCCAACGATGATGTCAATCGTGGCCAGAGTTCAAACGATGCTTTCCCCACTGCGATGCATATTGCCGCCGTGGAACAGCTTGAAGAGGTCCTGATGCCGGCGGTGACACGGTTGCGCCATACCCTCCAGGCAAAAGCCCACCAGTATCGGGGGGTGGTGAAGGTCGGTCGGACGCATCTCCAAGATGCCACGCCCATCACCCTGGGACAGGAAATGGGGGGCTGGGTGGCCCAACTCGATGCCGCCCTCGCCGGAGTGCAGCGGACTCTTCCCGACTTATGTGCACTCGCGATTGGTGGCACGGCCGTCGGTACGGGTCTGAATGCCCATCCCCGGTTCGGCGACCTGGCGGCCACCAAGATGGCGGTCGCGACCGGGCGGCCGTTTATTGCCGCGCCCAACAAGTTCGCTGCGCTGTCAGCGCACGATGCGCTGGTGACCGCCAGTGCCTCCCTCCGAACGTTGGCCGGTGCGCTGATGAAGATCGCCAACGATGTGCGTTGGCTGGCCTGCGGTCCGCGTGCCGGTATCGGCGAAATCCTCATCCCGGAGAACGAGCCAGGGTCCTCGATGATGCCCGGCAAGGTGAACCCCACCCAAGCGGAAGCCCTGACGATGGTCTGTGTCCAGGTGTTCGGCAACGATGCGGCGGTGGCGTTTGCCGGGTCGCAAGGGAATTTTCAACTCAACGTCTTTAAGCCGGTGATGATCCATAATGTGCTTGAATCCGTGCAGCTGATCGCGGACGCCTGTGGGGCATTTAATGATCATTGTGCCGTGGGGATTGCGCCCAATCTTCCGGTGATCGAAAAACATCTGCACGAGTCCTTGATGACGGTGACGGCGCTCAATCCGTACATTGGGTACGATCGTGCCGCCGAGATTGCCAAGAAGGCCCACAAAGATGGGACGACGCTACGTGAAGCGGCGCTGGCGCTCGGCCACGTCACCTCCGACCAATTTGACCAATGGGTGCGGCCGGAGGAGATGGCAGGACAGAACTGATGCCCTCTCTCGCAAGGAGACTGCAGGCGGTAGCGCGAGAGAAGTACCACACAAGCGTCACGAGCCATCGGAAAGGGGGTGGGGTAACTCAGCCGCATTCAAGATCGGCAGGACATGGATTTTCTCAAGGGAAAGGCAGATATCGCGGTCATCGGAACCCGGACCATCCGCGAGGTGGGGGAGAAGGGGTTGAAGCTCCAAACGGGCCCTAGGGTAGTCTGACACGCTCAGGCTCACACCCCGAAGCGCCAGCCTGTACCAACCGGATAGGCATGGAATCAACTACATACCCCGGCCCGACCCGCGCTTCAGCGGTCGGCGACATTGCATTGTCCATTTTATACTTCTACGATCTCGTGTCCCCCTTCATATAAAGTGATGGGACCGTCTGCACTCACTTTAATGACAAATCCCTGTTCTGATAACTGTCGTGCAGCTGTCGAACGTGATCCTTCAGATCCGCTTGGACGCATTGGCAATACGGCGCCGTAGGCAATTAATTTTCCGGTTTCGTTGAAAAGAGTTGCACCGTCAATAGCGGCGAGCATTGCTATTTTTTCCGGGCCTATTCTGATAGCATCGTCATATGGCAACAATGCATGAAACAACCATTCTGAATAACCCCTCGTTGGATTTTCTCCCATACACTCCTTGCGCGCAAGATCCACACGATCCTTATCGTGGATTTCCTTTGGGGGATTGGATACAATGCCCAGAATACCGCCCTGCCCGCCCGTTGATAGTATCAACGCTGCATCAAACAATAACACCGCCACGTTCCCTTGTTTTCTGCCGATGACGTCTCTTACGGAACGCCAGATTATTCCTCTCCATCTTCCGCCACGACGGACAAAAAGAGTTCTTCCGTTTTCGATTATGATAATTGAACCTCTTTTGCTCAACGCCAAAGAAATCCCCTGCAAATTTTCCGATGCTGTCTCAAGAAGATCTAGTTCACCATAGGCATACCGCACCGGGCTCCTCTTTTTTGTTTGCTCTTTAAAAGACTGGTGCGATAGCCATTCAATGGCTTCCCCGGAAGGCGAGATCCATAATGCCGCACGGATGCCATCGGACAAAAGAGGGGTTCGCTTCAATCCTTTAAAATCAGCAGGATAGATTCCCTTAAGAAGCGGTTTTTTCCCATTGGTTGCGGGAGCGATAACCACACCATGATTGAGCTCTGCGTGCTCCACCCTGGTACTTGCCAGGTTTATAAAATATTCTAAAACGTTAATGATGGTTCGCGTCAGATTTTTTCTTTTCATGCAAGCGCCGGTCGCAAAAGAACAATGAATTCCCGCCGCGATATGCGAAACAACCCACAGAGGAAATTGAGCCACCGCCGATAATTCTATCTCTTCGAATAACTTGGCGTCATGATTGCCGGTCCAGGCTCGCAAAACCTCCTCGCAAACGGCAGCTACGTATTCCGCCTCCCGCGGCACATTCATTAATAACGAAATATTATCTTTGGCTAAATGGCTCTCTTCTGTTACGTGAGCTGAGAAAGAATTGACCTCACTCGTTGTCCCGGGGGTGGCAACCCCAAGAAATTGTCGGCCTTTTTGGCCAATTTTAATGGTAATTTCCCGCCACAAGTGACCTTCACCAGGAACCCGCATGACGGATGTATGCAGAATCCCTTTTGAAGTCGTGCGGCTGTCTTGAAAACAATCGGTCTTGTAGCGTAAATCCACATGGGCCAGGGGTAGAAGATCGTCAAGCAGTTCCGCCGCTTTCTTTCCTAAAGGGTCAAAGTGAGTGTCGGCAACGCAACCTGCATAAATCGGTCTGATAATGTTCAACGCCATGATAACCTCACAACCGTTATTTCATGTTCGCATATCTCACAGAAGGATCCTATGGTTTGTCATCGAGAAGAGTACCGGTTGATCGGTTCAATTGCGCTTCGGCGATGTGATAGTCCCATCGTGCCGCCACAGCGGCGGCTTCAGCCCGGGCAAGAGCGGTTTGGGCGTCCAAAAGATCGGTGATGGTTCCGGCGCCCACCTCGTAGCGCTTTCGCGTCGAACGCATACTCTCCTGGGCGTCTTTGACCAGAACCCCGACAGCCTGAACCGCTTCAAAGCTCTCTGTCAATTTCGAGTGAGCGGCCCACACTTCCTGGCGCACCTGTTGGATGAGGCGGCTCGTCTCAGCCTCTGCCTGCCTCATTTCCGCCATTGTTTTGGAGAGTTTATGCTTTCGTGAAAACCCGGTAAACAACGGAAGTTCGACACTCAAACCCACAAGCCAGTCTTTATCCTCGGGAAGAAAATCATCATCGCGCCAACCATAGCCGCCTAATGCTTGTACTGTCGGTCCAAAGGCGCTTCTGGCTTCATCGACCCGGTGTCCACGGACCGCGATTTTTTGAAGTGCCGACTTTAGCTCCGGCCGCATGTGGACAGCCTGATCAAAGGCTTGGTCAAGTGCGATGTTTTCCGGTGATTGGATTTTTTCGGCACGCGCATCTATGTCAACGGACAACTCAACCGGCAGTCCCATGGCGGTGTTCAGATCACCGCCGGCGATTCGCACCAGGTTTTTGGCCCGCACCAATTCTAACCGGGAGTCGGCCACTTCCACCTGGGCGCGATACACATCGGCTATTGGAACCGCTCCCGCCTCGTGGCGCGTTTTCGTCAAACGCAGGTGGTCCTCGGTCCGCGCCAGATTTTTTTCAGCAACCGACAGGTTTTCCCCGGCCGCCACCAGGCTGTAAAAAGACTGGTGGACATCGAGGGCTATGTCCTGTCTGATTTTGGCGGCATCCTCCTTCGCCACGCCTTGCTCGGCAATGGCCGCCCGCAGTTTCGCCCGACGCTCACCGGAGTCAAATAAGGTAAAACGGGCTTCAAGTCCGACGCTCCAGTCATTCGTAGGGCCGATCTCATCATTCCCCGATGGCGGCACAACCCCGCTCGGCAAGAAAGCATGCTGCTGCCAGCGACTATAGCCGGATGTGAGCCCCAATGTAGGATAGTAGGGCGCACGCGCCTCTCCAGCCGCTTCCTCGGCCGCCGCGACACCTTCTTTCGCCGCCCGATTTAAGGGGTTTTTGTCCAGCGCAATCCCGACGCAGCCCCCAAGCGTCAACGGCTGCTTTTTGGACGGCGTGAAAGAAAGGGATATGTCGCCTTCGGTAGCCGGCATTTGAGGCCTTTTCCCGCCTGCCTGCGTCATCGCGACATGTATGAAATCCTCGATTCGGGGTACCTCCGGCTTGTGATATCCAGAGCACCCCGCCCCCGTTAGAAGGACGAAAAGGGTAAAAACAGTCTCAATCCGTCCGATAGTCAAAGATGCCACCCATCGCATATTAACCCCCCTTGATTATTGATGAATCTAAATTGGCGCCATGCTGTTGTTCAAGACGATTTACAGAATCCGTCAAAATTACCGCAGCGGCTGATACCAGGGTTTTTGTCGCTTGAACCCTCATATGCGTCCAGGAAAAGGTGATTGGTCGGAGCCCGTGACCGTCAACCTCTCCACCACCACCAGCACCACCGTCAGTCGGTCGGTCGGCCCGATGGGCAATCAGGTTCCTTCTGGCAATGAGGTCGCCGATCAGACGTCTTAAATTCGAAGCGGGTTCGCCACAGGTTTTTTCGACCTGGTCCCAAAAATTGCGAACAGCTAAGATGTTTGCGATTTGATCAATCGACTTCAGGTCGTAAAGGGTTTTTCTCTCGAAATTCTTCAATAAAATTTTATTAAAACGTTGTTCGGGGTCATTATACTTTTCAAGAGCCACATATTCTTCCAATGTTAATGTTAATGTTAGATTTTTAAGTTCTTGGGCAGCCTTTGATCGTCGAAGTCGAATCAACGTTAATGCATTCGCGCAAACTACATCCCAGAAGAAGGTTTCGAGCGAAGTACAGGCCATGATGACGGCTTGCCTCAAAAGAAAGTCGAGTCCCCCTTCTTCCATGTGTGCATCCGGAAAACGTGCCGCCGAGCGCGACAAGATGGCAACCCTGTCGTTGACGGCATATTTGATGTGTGCATTTTCCGGTTCTCCCCAAAATCCGCACAGCGCTTGTTTAAGACTGCTTGGCAGTTCTGATGGTCTCAGCCCATTGGCCAATTGGTAAACCTGCAAAAGCCGTTCAGCGATACCAAAGTTTTGGTTGAAAATGGTCAGCGGATTCGTGGCCATTTTATCCCTCCTTCTACTCTTCGGTGTTAAATTATGTTAGCAAACGAACACTTACGCATCGATCATAATTTTTCAAGTCAGTGTTTTCTTGAACCTTCTGGAGGCCATCCACAGCGTCGTCAGGCCCATGATGAGCAAGGCAATCATTTGAGGCCACAGGATGCCTGGTCCTACCCCTTTCAGGAAAATGCCGCGCACAATCACCAGAAAATAGCGCAACGGATTTAAATAAGTCAGCCACTGAATCACCACCGGCATGTTGGCGATGGGGAACATGAACCCGGAGAGCAGCACCGCCGGAAAATAAAAGAAAAACGTGCTCATCATGGCCTGCTGCTGGGTCTGACTGACCGTGGAAATCAGCAGCCCGATGGCCAGCGTCGTCATCAAATACAGGCTGGTGGCCAGAAAAAGGAGTCCCAGGTTACCGCGAATGGGCACTTCGAACCAAAACACGCCGATCAATGTAATCAGGATTACATCGGCAAAGCCGATCAACGCAAATGGGACCGTTTTCCCAAGGATGAACTCCGCGGAAGTGATGGGGGTGACCATGATCTGTTCCATGGTGCCGATCTCCTTTTCGCGCACCACCGCCATACTGGTGAGCATGAGGGTGATGAGCATCACGATGATGGCGATCACGCCAGGCACGTAAAAATTACGGCTCTCGAGGTTTTCATTGAACCAGGATCGGGTCTGCATTTCCACGCTTCCGGGTTCCCGGGCGGATCCCGTAAGACGCGTGAACCGCGTAATCAGGATCTTCCTCGAAAACTCGCCGACGATTTTCGCGCTGTAGTCGAGCACGATGCCGGCGGTGTTGGAATCAGTCCCATCCACGATGATCTGAAGCCGGGCCGTGCGTCCGGCGCGCAGTTCGTCTCCGAAGCCTTTGTTCATTCGGATAATGATGCGCACCTTACCCCGGTCCATCAGATCGCGGGCGCGGTCTTCATCCGTGACGTATTCCAGGATATCGAAGTATCCGGATTTTACGAATCGGGCCAAAAGCTCCCGGCTGGCCACGCTGTTGTCCAGATCGTAGACCGCGGTTGCCACGTGCTCGACATCGGTGGTGACCGCATAGCCGAAAATCAGGACCTGGATGATCGGCATCATGAAGATGATCCCTTTCATTTTCGTGTCCCGGAAGATCTGAATAAATTCCTTTATGAGCATATGCTTTACGCGTTCCCACATGATTACACCAACTTTTTCTTGAATTTGAGGTTGGCCACGACCACCATCAATACAGTGAAGGCCGCCAACAGTGCAGCCTCGGTCAGCAGGATCGACAATCCGACCCCTTTCAGGTAAATGCCTTTGAGCAGCACGACGAAATAGCGTGCCGGAATCACATAGGTGATCACCTGGATGGCCTTGGGCATGTTGCTGACGGCATACATGAAATCCGACAGCAGAAAGGACGGCAGAAAGGTCAGCACCATAGCCAGCTGGCTGGCGAGCAACTGGCTTCGGGTCAAAATGCTGATCACCATGCCCATTGACAGGGCGCCGGTCAGAAAAACCGCTGTCATGCCGAACAGCAGGGCGACACTTCCCCGCAAGGGCACATCGAAAAGGAATTCTCCCGTTAAAACCGCTATCAGCACATCAAACATACCGATGACAAAGTAGGGCAGAAATTTACCCAGGATCAGTTCCGGCCCCTTTACCGGGGTGGAAATCAGCTGTTCCATGGTGCCGCGTTCCCATTCGCGCGCCACGGTGAGGGAAGTCAAAAGCGCGGCGATCACCATCATGATAACGGCGATAAGCCCGGGGATGATGTAGTTTTTAGACTCCATGTCCTGGTTGTACCAGGTCCGCGTCCTCAGATCCGTCGGCATCTGGAGGGTACGCGCCCCGCTGCGCCGCACCTCGCGGACGGCCACGTCCTGGGAGTAGGCGGAAGCGATGGCATCGGCATAACCGATGGCGATGGTCGCCGTGTTGGAATCGCTGCCATCCACGATCAACTGCACCGCGGCCACACGTCCCGAATCGATACGCCGGGCAAAATCTTCCGGGATCACCAGGGCGACCAGCGCCTGCGCGGAATCAACGGCACGTTCCACTTCCGGGTAGTTGCGCACGTGACCTTGAATGGTAAAATAGGCCGAGCCGTCAAACCGGTCGATAAACTCGCGACTGGCGTGGGACCCGCTACGGTCCCAGACCACCATCGGTACATTGTCCACATCCAGTTTCAGCGCATAGCCGAAAAGAACCAGAAGCAGCATCGGTATGGCAATTGCCATCGCCAAACTCCTGGGATCGCGAAAAACATGAATAAACTCCTTGCGCGCCACTGCCCAGATGCGAATGGGTTTCATCCCTGCACCTCCTGTTGCGGTTGGTCGGCCCGGTCACGGGCTTCGATGAGCGAAACGAAAAGATCCTCCATCGAGGGAACAATCTTTTCCACCCGCTCCACCTGATAGTTTTTTTTGTGTAAAAATTCGCGTAGCTTTAGTGCCATGGCTTCGCCATCCTCGACAACCACGTGCAGACCGCGTCCGAACAACGCCACTTCCTTGACGCCGTCAACTTCCTCCAACTCGCCCATGGCATCCTGGGGACGGGCGCACAGCACTTCCAGGATGTCTTCCTGCATCTGCTCGGTTTTGAGGGCCTCGGGCGTTCCGATGGCGATCAGCTCCCCACGGTAAATCAGCCCGATCCGGTCACAGTATTCCGCCTCATCCATGTAGTGCGTGGTGACAAACACCGTAACCCCTTTTCCGGAAAGCTCATAGATCAAATCCCAGAACTGGCGCCGGCTGATCGGGTCCACGCCGGAGGTCGGCTCATCGAGAAAAATGATGGGCGGTTCATGAAGTATGGCGCATCCCAGGGCCAGGCGCTGCTTCCATCCGCCGGACAGGATCGCGGTACGCGAGCCGCGATGCGCATTGAGACCGGCCATTTCTAAAACCCACTCTTTGCGCGGGTCCTTTTTTTCGGGTGCAATACGGTAAATACCGCTATAAAAATCGATATTCTCCTCCACCGTCAGGTCCTCGTAGAGTGAAAACTTCTGACTCATATATCCGATGTGGGATTTGATCTTTTCCGCCTCGCTGAAAACATCATACCCGGCGACGGTTCCCGCCCCCCCACTGGGAGTTAGAATGCCGCAAAGCATGCGGATGGTGGTGGACTTTCCGGCGCCGTTGGGACCCAGAAACCCGAAAATTTCTCCGGTATCGACCTCGAAGCTGACTTTGTTGACCGCGATGAAATCGCCGAAGCGTCTTTCCAAGTCCTTTACCACAACCGCTGTTTGATGTTCATTGCTGTTCATGATCTTCACTCCCATGCTTTTGGGCCCCATCCTCTTCGGCCAGCACCGAAACAAACACATCCTCCAGGCTCGGCTCAACAGGCCGTATGTCCACGAGCTTCAGACCCGCTTGCGTCAGCGTCTTTTTTATGGCCGCCTCCGCCTTGGCCGGGTTCTGGGTCACCACATGGGTCCGGTCCCCGAACAGGCCGACCGAATCCGTTGAAAACCGTTCACGCAGCACAGCGGTGGCTGTGCGCGGGTTTTCCGATCTCACTGCCAGGATGGTTCCGCGCATCAATTTCTTCACCTCCTCCGGGGTACCAAGGGCCAGAAGTTTTCCCCGATCGATGAAACCTATGCGGTTGCAGCGTTCGGCCTCATCCAGATAGGCGGTGGAGACGAAGATCGTCACCTTTTCCCGCAGCAGCTGATAAAGAATGCGCCAGAAGTCCCGCCGCGAGACCGGGTCCACGCCGTTGGTGGGCTCATCTAAAAAGAGCACCGTGGGCGTATGGATCAAGGCGCAGGACAGACCAAGTTTTTGTTTCATCCCGCCTGAAAGGTTGCCTGCCAGGCGCTTTTTAAAAGGGGTCAGGTTGCTGAAGGCTAACAATTCTTCGATTTTTTCCTTTCTTCCCTTGCGCGGCACTTCATAGATGTCTGCGTAAAAATCGATGTTTTCCATCACCGTCAGATCCGGATACAAACCGAAGCGCTGACTCATATAGCCGATCTTCTCTTTCAGCGCTTCGGCCTCTTTGACAATGTGGTGACCCGCTACCCAGGCATCCCCTGAGGTGGGGTCCATGATTGCGGTTAAGAGCCTCATGGTCGTGGTCTTGCCGGCGCCGTCCGGTCCCACCAGTCCGAATATTTCCCCTTCGGTCACATCCAGTTCAAGCGCGTCCACGGCAACCAGATTGTCAAAGGATTTGGTCAATTTCTCACTTCGTATGGCACTCATGATTTCACCTTTTGGCATTGCCTTATTTTAACGAGATGTCTGCGTCGGCGGGCATGCCGGGTTTGAGTTCCATATTAGGGTTCGGGATATTCACTTTAATGCGGTAGACCAGTTTCACCCGTTCCTCGGTGGTCTGCACGTTTTTAGGCGTGAATTCAGCTGCTGAGGAGATAAAGGAAATACGTCCTTCGTAACTTTTATCCGGGTAGGTATCCGTCGCGACGCTCACGATTTGACCCACTTTGACACGCCCGAGATCGGTCTCGTTGATATAGCCTCTCAGCCAGACGTTGTTCAGGTCCCCGACGGTCACAATCGGCGTGCCGGCGGCAACATATTCACCCGGTTCCACGTTTTCCGACAAAACGATTCCTGTTAGCGGCGAGTGCAATGTGGTATAACCCAGCCGGGTCTCAGCCAGGGCTAAAGCTTGCTTTGCGCGCTCAACATCGGCGCGAGCCCGGTCGATCTTTTCTCTGCGAGGCCCTTTTTTGACCAGTTCATAACGGGCCTTGCTTTCTCTCAGCGCGGCGCGGGCCTGCTCGATTTCCTCCTTTCGGGGACCTTCAACAACCATTTTCAGATTTTCCTCGGCTTGCCGTAACCGCTCCCTTGCGGTTGTATATGCGGCGCCGGTTTCCTCGAATTCACGGTCGGAAATGACCGCATCATCGAATAACTTTTTCTGCCTTGCAAACTCGGCTTTCCAACGCACGAATTCCCCCCGGGCCTGATTCATGGCCGCTTTGGCCGCATCAACCTCCTGAGGTCTTGAGCCGGCCAACAGTTCATTTAATTTGGCCTGCGCTCTATAATGAGCCGCTTCGGCTTCATGAATTTCTTCGGACCGGGATCCCGCTTCGAGTTCGGCCAGTACAGCCTGGCTGGCTTGCAACTCCGCGTCCCGCAAGGCCGCTTCTTGAGCCAAATCCAGGTTGTCCAGAACGGCCACAAGCTGGCCGGACACGACACGTTCGCCTTCTGAAACCAGACGTTTTTCAACCCGCCCGGCAACTTTAAAGCTCACCTCGGCGTCGGTGACCTCGATGTTGCCCGAAATGGCGAGGACATTCGGATCGCTTTTGGACCAGTTTCGTATGTATTGGACTGTCAGTATGACGGCGGCGATCACCACCACCACCGACAAGAGGATCGTTACTCTTTTTTTCTTGGGCATAGTCAGACCTCCCATGTAAAGAAAAATAAATTTATTAATTCAACATGCCGATCTTACGTGTTTGTTGCTATGCATCTAACGAAAGCGGGCCAGGCATTTTGCGCATGAGCGATCACGTCAAAGCCACCTTCGGAGACATTCCGGAGGATTGCAGCAGGGAGAATCATCCCCAGAAACATGACGGATGCCGTAGTGGGGACAACGTCCCGACGAATTGAACCGTCTTGTATTCCTTCCTCCACGATTTTCTGAATCTTGCATAGATAACTTGTTATAATCGTGGCTACTTTAGCTTTTCGCTCGGGATGCCCGGTATAAATGCCATCCGAAAACACCACATGTGGAATTGCACGGTTTTCGCTTAGCATCCGAACTTGTCGCATAAGAAGCGACTTGAGGCGTGGCAGTGCATCTGGTGTTTCTTCCCTGACTTGAGTGACGTTCGCCAATAATCGAGTCCTGATTAATTCCAGCACAGCATCCAATACATCGTCTTTGCTTTTGAAATGACGATACAGGGCTGATGGCACGATACCGACCCGTTCAGCGATTCCGGCAATACTGAGGGCGTTGACGCCATCAGCACCAATCAGTTCGAGGGCAGCCTCAATAATCTGCTCCTGCCTTGCTTCTGTTTCTATCTTTTGAGCTCTCACGCCACGACTCCTATGGCAGAATAGTGATTCACTATTCACTAACATAGTTTCCCGATCCTTTCTTGTCAAGTGAAAAATGCACGAAGCTCGACAGGCCTCTCGGCAAGCGTTTCCGAGGGGGGTTGTCTTCCATTTTAGCCTGGCCGACCTGACCCTTTCGGACGAACAGACAAGGGATTTCTTCGAAATCGCATCCGGGTATGGTCCTTCCCCCTCTGCGGAACGCCTCGGGCTTGCCCCGGTGGCGGACCATCGGATCTTGAGTGTTTTCAGGGCTGAAGTCCGCCTCGTTAAGCAAACCGCCACAACTAGAAAACTGCGCTTGAGTCTGGTGGAATCGGTATCGATATGCTTCCATATGCTTTCAATATCCAGGGAATGGAATCCTGGTGCATTTCCGCGTTCGGAGTTTAGACATAAGCCTGTTATCCGCAGGCCCGGACCGATTCAGTGTGTTGCCACCGTATATTGAGGTCACACGTTCTTGTGGATTCATGGCAGTTTGTTTAATGGGGCCCAAAAAAGGGCAATAGACGCATGAACGATGTGGAATGCGAGGGAATCATATTTTTCCTTGACATAAGGAAGCGAAATTTTTATAAAATGTAGTATTACATCTGAAAAAAGAAGTGACTATCCCATTAACCGCATCCCGAACACCTTTCTTCTAGTGAGGGCCACGCGTGAGCGGCGGGCGATTTTCCCAACACACAGCTCATAAGGCAAACCGGCATGTCCAATTATTTGATGGCGCAGATTTTGCTCTCTCTCTCTCTCTCTCTCTCTCTTACACATTTTTACCTCTAATCGATACTTATTTAACCTGTTTTCACAAGCCCAAGCGCCTGTAAAGGCGCCGAGGCTTTTTTTTGGCCCCTGCTCTCTATTTAAGAGGCGGCCAGCCATAGCTCGTGAAGGAGGAATGGATTTATGCCATATACTGAAGAACGATATACCGTCATGCTGGTGGACGATACTCCGGCCAACCTGGATCTCCTGACGGAGATGCTCCAAGGTCAGGGCTATCGGGTGCATTCCTTTCCCAGGGGCGCCATGGCCCTGAAGGCCGCGGCCCTGAACCCGCCGGACCTGATTCTTCTCGACATCATGATGCCGGAGATGGACGGTTTCGAGGTGTGTCGGCGGCTCAAGGCCGATGATGCGCTCAAAGAGATCCCGGTGATTTTTATCAGCGCCCTGGACGATGTGGGGAACAAGGTCAGGGCCTTTTCCCAGGGCGGCGTGGATTATGTACCCAAGCCTTTTCACCAAGAGGAGGTCCTCGCACGCGTCACGACCCATCTAAACCTGCGGCGGATGCGGCAGAAACTGGAGCGGCACAATCTCCATCTGCAGGACCTGGTTCGCGAGAAGGTGAAAGAGATCTCCGACTCCCAACTGGCTACCCTCCTCGCCATCTCGAAGCTGGCGGAATATCGGGACGATGAAATGGGCCGGCACATCGAGCGCACCCGGACATTCTGCAAGGTTCTGGCGGAAAGACTCCGCGACAATCCCCGGTATGCCGAGACCATCACCGAGGACTTTATCGAGGATATTTACCATGCCGCTCCCCTCCATGACATCGGCAAGGTGGGCATTCGGGATGATATCCTCCTGAAACCGGGGAAACTTACCCCGGAGGAGTTTGAGATCATGAAGACCCACACGGTGATCGGCGCAAGGACACTCGAAACCGTGCGCAGAAAATATCCGGGAAATGCCTTTGTCAACATGGGGATAGACCTCACGCGATCCCATCACGAAAAATGGGATGGAACCGGTTATCCTGATCGGCTTTCAGGCGAGGCCATCCCCCAGAGCGCCCGCATCATGGCCCTGGCGGATGTTTATGATGCTCTGCGCTCAAAGCGGCCATACAAGGAGGCCTTTTCCCATGAAGAGAGTCTCAAGAAGATTCTGGAGGGGGCCGGAAGTCATTTTGATCCAGCAGCGGTAAATGCCTTTAAGGCAGTTGAGACCCAGTTCGCAGAGATCCGCGAGCAACTGGAAGATGACGTTGATTGAGAGGAGGTTCTTATGTTCGCCCAAATGGCCGGGAACCTGCGTTTCCGCATCTTTTTCCTGATAGGCGTTGTCAGCATCCCCATTCTCTCGCTGGTCTTTTACAGCAACGCCCAGCAACGTCGAATGGGCGAGGAACTGGCAATCAACCGGTCCATGGCCCTTGCACACCAGATTGGCCAGGAACAGGAGAATATCATTGAAAACGCCCATCAGCTTCTCGAATACCTTATCAGTATCCCCGGATTGGAAGAGCGGGACACGGAGAAACTCAGGGGTTACTTTGAGGCCCTCTTGAAGCGATTTCCCGCTTATTCCAACATCGGGATGACCCTGCCGGACGGAACGGTCGTCGTAAGCGGGGTCCGCATGTCAGGACCGACCAACTTCTCGGACCGGGAATGGTATTCGCGTGTATGCAAAACCAAAAAATTCACGGTGAGCCGGTATCTGATTGGACGGGTTACCGGGCTCCCTTCCCTCGTCTGCATCCAGCCTCTCTTGGACGAGACCAACCATATCAAGGCCCTGGTCTTTGTGAGCATCGATTTAAGAGAGGCCTCCAAGCGAATTTCGCAGGCAGAGCTTCCGGCAGGTTCGGCGGTCCATATCGTTGATCAATTCGGCAACATCCTGGTCGGTGATTCAGATTCACGGAAATTCTTCAGGCAAGGAATTGCCGACGAGCCTCAGTTTGAAAGAATGATTAAGCAGGGGTCGGCCTTTTCAGAGCACAGGTGCCATGATGGGATAAACCGGTTGCACGTGTCCGTCTCCCTTTCGCACAAATTCGATACGGGCGGTTATGTGATTGTTGGGAGCCCCACCCGGGTGGTCTATGCGGAGGCCAATCAGGTCCTCCGCTGGAACCTGACGCTGTTGGGGCTTGCCGTCGCGCTCGGTCTCCTGGTCGTCTGGATAATGGGCAACAAAATGATCCTGAAACCGGCGGAAGGTCTGCTCCGGGCCGCCCGAAAGATCGGGGAGGGCGATCTCACCTATCGTTCCGGCCCGCCTTATGAAAGAGGACCCTTTGGTTTCCTGAAAAAGGCCTTTGACGACATGACGTCGTCCCTCATGCATATGGATTCCCAGCGGCGCGAGGCACAGGAATCCCTGGCTCAAAAGGAGCGGTTTTTTCGTTCGCTCATCGAAAATGCATCCGACATCATGACCGTGGTGAAGCAGGATGGTGCCATTGTCTATCAAAGCCCGTCCGTCGAGAGAATCCTGGGCTGGGAACCCAACGAGCTCGTGGGGAAAAAGGTATTCGATTTTATCCATCCCGATGATCTCTCCTCAGTCATGACAGGTTTTGCCGAGGAATTTCGGGAATCCGGGGCCATCCGCAACCTGCACTACCGCGTCAGGCACAAGGACGGCTCATGGCGCTATCTGGAGAGCGTTGGAAAGGTCCCGGCCGAGACATCGGGAGAGGTCCTGGGTATTGTAAACAGCCGCGACATTACAGAACAAAAAGAGGCGGAAGCGTTGGCAGAGGCCGAACGACAGAGGTTCTTTTCCGTCCTGGAAACCCTGCCCGCCTTCATCGCCTTGATTGCCCCTGATTATTCCCTGTGCTTCGTCAACCGGGAGTTCCGGCGCCGCTTCGGAGATCCGGAGGGAAAGCCATGCTATGAAGTCCTGGCCGGAAGGGTCCAGCCATGTGATCCCTGTGGTACTTTCGGGGTCTTTGAGACCCGGTCTCCGGCTATCTGGGAGTGGGCCGGACCGGACAGCCGCACCTACCAGATTTATGACTACCCTTATACGGACAGCGATGGTGCATTACTCGTTCTGGAGCTGGGCGTGGACATCACGGAAAACAAGCGGGCCGAGCAGGACCGGATCGGCCGCCAGGCCGCAGAGGAGACCAACCGTGCCAAGAGCGCCTTTGTGGCCAACATGAGCCATGAGATCCGTACGCCGATGAACGCCATCCTTGGGTTTGCCCAGATCCTGGAGCGCGATCCTTCCCTCACCGCCCAACAGGCCGAGCACGTACGGATCATCACGCGTGGCGGTCGTCACCTGTTGGGCCTCATCAACGATATTCTGGACATGTCCAAGATCGAGGCCGGCCAGCTTGTGTTGAACATGGCCCCATTCTCCCTGCACGATCTGTTGGACGATCTGGAGATGATGTTTCGGTCCCGGGCCGAGGCAAAGGGCTTGGCGCTACTGATGGAGCGGCGGGAAGGTGTGCCGCGGCATGTTAACGGGGACGAAGGGAAGCTGCGGCAGGTACTGGTCAACCTCATGGGCAATGCGGTGAAGTTCACGGAAACAGGCGGGGTGGCCGTGCGGGTGCGGGCCGATAAGGGTGGGGAAGAGGAGGGATTTCTTCGCCTCCTGGTGGAGGTGGAGGATACGGGACCCGGCATAGCCGAAGAGGACATGGGGCATCTTTTTGATGCATTCTGGCAATCGAAAAGAGGTCGGGAGATCGGGGGCACCGGACTGGGTTTGCCCATTACCCGCAGGCTGATCGAATTGATGGGCGGAACGATGACGGTGGAGAGCCAGGAAGGGAAGGGCAGCGTCTTCCGCTTCCATGTGGCGGTGAAACCGGCCGAGGCGGCTGCGGAGAGACCGATAAAGGATGTTCAGGCCATCGTGGGGCTCGAACCAGGGGCAGGGTTGTTCCGCATCTTGGTGGTGGACGACCAGAAAGACAACCGCGACCTGCTTATTGCCTTGCTGGCGCCCCTGGGTTTTGATTTAAGAGAAGCGGCCGACGGACAGGAGGCCCTGGAGGTCTTTGAACATTGGTCGCCCCATGCGGTGCTCATGGACATGCGCATGCCGGTCATGGACGGCTACGAGGCCACCCGGCGGATCAAGGCCACAGAAACCGGTCGCATGACACCCGTCATTGCCGTGACGGCCAGCGCCTTCGAGGACGATGAGAAGGAGGTTCGGGCGACCGGCGTGGACGGGTATGTGCGCAAACCCTTCAGGCAGGAAGAGCTCTTTGATGCACTGGGAAAATGCCTCGGGCTGCACTATATATATGCCGAAGAGGGAGCCAAAACCCGTGGCAAGCCCAGGCCCTTGACCCGCGGGGACCTGGCCTCGCTGCCCGGAGAGGTAGTAAGCGCAATGCGGCAGGCCGTGGAGCAGGGGGATATGGCCCGACTGAAGGAGTTGATTAGGCAGGTGGAGGGGAGCGACCGTTACGTTGCCAAAGGACTCATGGCCCTGGCGAATCAATATGAATACGAGAAACTAATGGACGTTTTTGGAAAGGTAGCTTCGTGATATGAACGAGCAGCAAGAAAAGCCGACCGTCATGGTGGTGGATGACACCCCGGCCAACCTGGATCTCCTAACAGAGATGATCCAAGGCCACGGATATCGGGTGCAGGCGTTTCCCAGGGGTGGGATGGCTCTGAAGGCCGCGGCCCTGAACCCGCCCGACCTGATCCTGCTGGATATCATGATGCCGGGGATGGACGGCTTCGAGGTCTGCCTGAAGCTGAAAGCGGATGACGCCCTCAAGGAAATTCCCGTGATCTTTGTCACCAGCCTGACAGAAACAGCGGACAAGGTCCGGGCATTTTCCATTGGCGGCGTCGATTATGTGACCAAGCCATTCCAGCAGGAAGAGGTCCTGGCAAGGGTCAAGACGCACCTCAGCCTGCGACGGCAACAGATGCAGATCCAAGAGAGCTACGATCGCCTGCGTGAACTCGAAGAACTGCGGGACAACCTGGTCCAGTTGATTGTGCATGACATGCGATCTCCGCTGATGGGCATGCTTGGGAATACACAACTCCTGGAGATGGATCTGAAAGGGATGGGCCTTGACGAGCTGGCGTCGAATGTCAAAAGTATACTGACATCCGGCCGCATATTGCAGGAAATGATCTCGGCGCTGCTGGACATCAGCCGATTGGAATCCCATGAGATGTCGTTGAAAAGGGAAACCTGCGACCTTCGAGCTGTCATATCCGACGCCATGGCCTCCCTGGGCGCACTCGTGAGCGAGAGCACGATCGTCTATGAACCTCCGGCCCATAGGATGGACGCATTCTGCGACCCTGAGATCACCCGGCGGATTGTCGAGAACCTGATTGCAAACGCCGTCAAGTTCACAGGGAAAAACGGGGAGATCCGCATCGGCTTGTCACGGGAAGAGGCAGGCGTGAGGGTCACGGTCAGCGACACCGGGCCGGGCATACCCCCGGAATACCACAAACGGATCTTCGAGAAGTTCGGTCAGGTGGCGGCCAGGAAGGAAGGGAAAAAGTACTCCACGGGCCTTGGATTGACCTTCTGCAAGCTCGCCGCAGAGGCCCAGGGCGGACATATCGGCGTGGAGAGCGAGGTCGGGAAGGGGAGCATGTTCTGGTTTACAGCGCCGGTGGCGTCCGCATGACGTTGATAGTCTGATCTTCGACCATGACCCGGTGGCACGTTACCACAATCCATGCGCTTGACGGGACCCGGCGACAAACCCAAGACAAGGGCATTATTGGACGGGAGGAGAAAATGGAAACCAGCACAAGGAGAGATGAGAACCAAGCGCAACACGCACGGATGCTGGAGAGCATTCTTCGGCATGCCGCAGACGGGATCTGCGTCTGCCACAATGTTCAGACAGCCCTGGCGTGAGATTCACCCACTGCATGAGGCTGCGCTGCACCACCTGCATTGACGCAAGAGCAAGGTGCGGATGGTCCATGGCTTGTAGAGGTTTCCAACACGTTTCCCC
>ENA-OSEO01002179-OSEO01002179.1-sediment-metagenome-genome-assembly--contig:-NODE-2179-length-29259-cov-3.292509_pt1 | contig 29259 bp, 31 predicted proteins | sample MGYA00237883_ERZ534232 | MGnify/ENA metagenome assembly ERZ534232 | reverse complement strand
CGCGGGCGTAGCTCAGTTGGTAGAGCGAGAGCTTCCCAAGCTCTAGGCCGCGGGTTCGAGACCCGTCGCCCGCTCCAGGGACTGCCGAGGGCCGCCGTGAGGCGGCCCTCTTCGCGCACCGAGCCGCCCATCTTGCCAGGGTGACCGTCCGTCGTGCCCGAGCAGGAATCGCGTCGCGTATGGCGAACACGTGTTCGTAGAAGCAGCTGCCGCCCCTCTCCTCGGCAGGCCTACCGGAGGGGGAACCATGAGGCGCGTCCGTCCGTACGCAGTCGCAGCTGCGCTGTCGTTGCTGGTCTTGGTCCCGTCAGGTGCGGCAGCACTTGATGGGCCGTGCTGGCCCGTCGCTGGACCCGCTGTCACGCTCGTCGAGTTCGGCGAAGCGTACGTCCAAGACGACTCGACACTGGTCCACCGCGGTGTCGACATCGCGGCGAACCCGGGCGACCCTACACTCTCGTGCGCAGAAGGGACCGTGACGTTCTGCGGTCGAATCCCGACGCCCTCGGGTTCGACGGTGCTTGCGGTCACGGTCCTGACCAGCAGTGGGCACAAAGTCACGTGCTCGCCTCTCGATGCTGCATCAGTAGCTAAGGGGCAACAGGTGGCTGTCGGCGATGTTCTCGGTTCGATCGCTGAATCCGGTGATGCGTCGTGCGACCACCCGCACGTGCATGTGAGCGTCCGGGATGGCGAGCGGTACGTAGATCCTGCGACGATTCTGGTCGCTCCAGCCGCCATGTCCGCCGAGTGTCCCGAGACCGACCCAACGAGCCAGCCGGCAAGAGAGCCTGGGGCGGCTGCCCCACTCACGGTGGACCCTGTGTGCGCAGAGCCCAATGAGAGCGGAGGAGAGCATGGGTCGTCGGCACCGCAAGGCGTGTGCAGCATTCCATATGAGCTGGATGTCGGGACCCAGCCTGCGGCGACACCAGAGAGCCCTGTGGCGACACCGGTGGTGCCGGGTCGGTCGGAGGTAGCGGTTGAGACGAGTCACGCCCGCTCGACGTCGATGCCGGTCTTGCGGGCCGAGGCAGAGCACAGGGTGCGACTCACCTCACGCTCGATGCATGTGCCCGCCTCAGGTGCCGACGCTGCGCGTCCGCGTCCAGCCGCTTCCCGGTTCAATTGGGAAGCCGCCCCGACCACATCGGTCTTGACTCTGGCATCGGCTCTCGCCGGCATATCTGCGCTGATCGCAGCTCGCCGGCGTTCACGTTTCGAGTTGTCTCACCGTCGGGGGTAGCGTCGTTGCGACGGCGGTCGGTCGGTGATACACTGCCAAGGCTTCATTTCCTGTCCCGGGCTGAACGCCTTCCTTGTCCCGGGGCCGCGAGAGTCCAGAGGAGGTGAACACGTGAAGGCGTACGAACTCATGCTGCTTCTTACCCCCACTCTTGACGAAGAGGCTCGGACCGATGTCCTCGACAAGGTCCAGACCCTCGTCACCTCGGAGAAGGGTGTCGTGGACAACGTCGACTCGTGGGGCAAGCGCAAGCTGGCCTTCGAGATCGGAGACGTTACCGACGGCGACTACGTTGTCGTCGACTTCCACGCAGACCCGTCCGCGATCGCCGAGATCGACCGCGTGCTGCGCATCACAGATCCGGTGGTCCGATTCATGATCGTCCGTCGCGACGACCGCGAGTAGGCGGGCGACGAGACACATGATTGTCCGGGCCACCGATTCCGGTGGATACCAGGACGAGAGGTGAGTTGAGATGAGCATCAATCGAGTGACAGTCAGCGGCAATCTTACACGCGATCCCGAACTGAGGGCGACCTCGTCGGGGATGTCCGTGCTCAAGATCCGCATGGCGGTAAACGATCGCCGCAAGAACCAGCAGAGCGGCGAGTGGGAAGATGTCCCCAACTACGTCGACGTCACCGTGTTCGGTGCCCGCGCTGACGCGCTGTCGCGCTTTCTGGGCAAGGGCAGCAAGGTCGCCATCGACGGCAAGCTGCGGTGGAGCGAGTGGGAGAACCAGCAGGGCGAGAAGCGCTCGAAGCTGGAGATCGTCGCAGACGAGATCGAATTCCTGTCGTCACGCGACAGCTCGTCAGGCGGCGGCTCGTCATTCGGCTCCTCGGCGAGCACCGAGCCCACGCCCGATGCTCCAGGAGCTGGGGACGAAGAAATCCCGTTCTAGGAAACGATGGCGCGCGCCGAAGTGTCGGCCGCGCGAAGTCGCGTCCATAGGTGACGCGAAAGGAGGGTACGAATGTCCGACTACGCTCGGAAGCCAAGGCGGAAGTACTGTTCCTTCTGCAAGGACAAGGTCGAGTACATCGACTACAAGGACGCCCAGGGGCTCCGCAAGTACATGACGGATCGTGGCAAGATCAAGCCGCGGCGCGTGACCGGCAACTGCGCGCAGCATCAGCACCAGCTGTCGATGGCGATCAAACGCGCCCGAGAGATGGCGCTTGTGCCGTATGCCGTGCCGGTCATCAGCGGCAGGACCGATCGCGGCCGCCGGTAGTGAGACGAGGGAGTATTCGATGAAGGTCATCCTGACGCAGGAAGTGAAGGGCAAGGGCGGTGAAGGCGATGTCGTCGACGTCGCGCGCGGCTATGCCGTGAACTTCCTGTTTCCCCGCGGAATGGCCATCGAGGCTACGCCGGGCAACATCAAGCAACTCGAGGCGAGGATGCACAACATCCGCCGTCGCGAGGAGGGCCGCATCACCGATGCGCAGTCCATGGCCGATGCCTTGGAAGGCAAGACCGTGACAATCACCGCGAAGGTCGGCGAAGAGGGGCGCCTCTTTGGTTCGGTCACATCACCCATGATCGAGGAAGCCATAGCGGAGCAGCTCGAGATTGACGTCGACCGACGCAAGATCGACGTACACGGCCACATCAAAGAAGTCGGCACGCACACCGTGACAGTACAGATCTACCGTGACATCCGTGCTGAGGTCAGTGTCGATGTCGTCGCCGAGGGATTCGTGCCCACGGTTGAAGAGCAGATCGCCGCTGTCGAAGCAGCTGACGTGGAAGAGGCCAGCGAAGAAACGTTCGGCTCCGAACAGGCATTCGAGCCTTCAGAGGAAGGTAGCGAGGGCACCGATGAGATTGGTTCGGCGCAGGCCGAGGAGCCCGCGGAGGCAGCCGAGTCCGACGAGGCATAGAGCGACACGATTCTACTGCGTCACACAGGAGGCGCCGCCGATTGGCGGCGCCTCCTGTGCTTGCGCGCCAGAGAGGTGATAATCCGTGGATAGTGTGGATAGTCCTCGTCCGAGCAGGTAGACTGCCGCATGGCCCTGTGGAAACCCGTCGCGTCCCTGTTGTACTGCGCATCCGTCCGTGTCAGACATGATGTGTAGGCTGAGGTCGACAGCTCGCCGGCGTGCGGCCGGCGTACCACGAGGAGACGCGCAATGGTCGATGTGGGCTTGAGGAAGATCACGGGCCGGGCGGGCTCCCTGGTGGACCGGGTGCCGCCCCACAACCTCGAGGCCGAGCAAGCGCTGCTCGGCTCGATGTTCCTGTCGAAAGACGCCGTGGAGAACATCCTCACGAGCCTGTCGTCCGATGACTTCTCGCGTCCAGCACACGCACGCATTTTCGAGGCCATCGAGCATCTCCACAATCGCGGAGTGCCAATCGACCAGGTGTCCGTCGCAGACAGACTGTCGGCCGCCGACCAGCTCGACGCGATTGGCGGGAAGCCCTATCTGCTGGATATCACGGGCATCGTCCCGACCGCAGCGAATGCGCCTCGCTATGCCGAGATCGTCAAGCGCACGAGCATGCTCAGGCAACTTATCGCAGCAGCGACCCAGATAGTCGCCATTGGCTACGAAGCACCAGACGATATCGAGGCCGTTGTCGAGGAGGCCGAGAAGCTGATCTTCGACGTTACGAAGAAGCGCGTCTCGAACAACTTCCGTGACATCGGCGAGTTGCTTACATGCACCTTCGAGCAGATCGAGGAGTTGGCCGAGCGCCAGGAACACATCACGGGAGTACCGAGCGGGTTCAAGGACCTCGACAAGCTGCTGGCCGGCCTACACAAGGGCGATCTGATCATCTTGGCCGCCCGTCCTTCCGTCGGCAAGACGGCGCTGGCTCTGAACATCGCCGTGAACGCGGCGAAGGCCGGCACCACCGTCGGGGTCTTCAGCCTGGAGATGGAAGCAGAGCAGCTGGTCCAACGCGTCTTGTGCTCCGAGGCGCGCATCAGTCTGCAGGAAGTGCGTACCGGCTTCGTCAAGGAATCCGACTGGACCAACATCTCCCGGGCGATGGGCACGCTTGGGGAGCTGGACTTCCACGTGGACGACACGCCGTCGATCAGCATGCTCGAGATCCGCGCGAAGGCGCGCCGTCTGCTGCGCGACAGCCCGAACGGGCTGATCATCGTGGACTACCTGCAGCTGATGCAGCCCGGCAATCGTCGATACGAGAACCGTCAGACCGAGATTGCCGAGATCAGTCGGGGACTCAAGATCCTTGCCAAGGAACTCAACGTTCCGGTCATCGCCCTGTCCCAGCTCTCGCGTGCCGTCGAGCAGCGTCAGGGCAAACGACCCCAGCTGTCCGACCTACGTGAGTCCGGGGCGATCGAGCAGGACGCCGATGTCGTCATGTTCATCGACCGGAATACGGACCCCCATCCCGACGAGGAGGACAACAAGCTTCGGCCGGACAAGGGCACGGCGCACATCATCGTGGCAAAGCACCGCAACGGTCCTACGGGACTGGTCCCCCTCGTGTTCATCGACCGGATCACCAAGTTCGTCGACGCTGCCAAGCAGGTGTAGCCGGACCTACGGCCGACCTCTACGTCTTGGTCGTGCGGTTGAACAGTCGCCAGAACTCGGCTTCGTTCCAGCCGACCATCGCCTTGTCGCCGATCAGCAGCACCGGCACACCGTGTTGTCCGGTGATCACGAGCATCTCGCGGCGGGCTTCGAGGTCGTGGATCACGTCGTAGGCCGTGTACTCGATTCCATGGTCGTCGAGGTAGGCCTTCGCCACCTTGCACCAGTGACACGTCGCTGTCGTGTAGAGTTTGATGCGCTTCGGCTGACCCATGGAGCTCTCCGACCTTCGCGGACGAGTACTTCCACCCATCGGGTTCGATGTATGCCGTCGTGCGGGAACATACCAGTCTGGACGCAACCCGTCGCGGGAGGCAACAGGTGGCCGAACACTACGACGTAGTCATAGTGGGTGCCGGACCCGCGGGCATCTTTGCAGCCCTCGAACTCGGTGCGCATGCCGGCCGCAGCGTGCTACTTGTGGAGAAGGGCCGCGGGATCGAGAAACGTCACTGTCCCGCACGTGAGACTCACTGCGTTGGCTGCACGTCATGCGACATCACTACCGGCTGGGGTGGCGCCGGCGCCTTCTCGGATGGCAAGCTCACGCTCACCGGAGAGGTCGGTGGCTGGCTGGGGGATTTCGTCGGCCATGAGGCCCTCGGCTCGCTTCTCGCCGATGCCGACCGTCTCTGGCTCGAGTACGGCGCGGACGCCAATGTGCACGGTCCAGACCCGTCAGTCGCCGAGGAGCTGGTGCGCCGTGCGTCCGTCGCCGGCATGCAGCTGCTGCCGATGCAGATCCGCCACATCGGGACCGACCGGTCTCCGGCGGTGCTGCAGGCGATGCGGGAGCATCTCGAGCGCATGGGCGTACACATACGCATGCGCACTGGTGTCGTCTCGATCCGCGCCCAGGACGGGGTGGCGCGCGGGGTGGAGCTCGGCGACGGGACGCTCATCGACGCCGAGGCCGTCATCGTCGCACCCGGGCGCGAGGGCGCCGAGTGGTTGTCGGGGCAGGCCGAAGACCTCGGCATCGAGCTGTCGAACAACGCTGTCGACATCGGTGTCCGGGTCGAGGTCCCAGCGCACATCATGGAGCCCGTCACGACGCCGCTGTACGAGGCGAAGCTGATCCACTACCCGCCCACGTTCCAAGACCGCGTACGCACCTTCTGTATGAACCCGTACGGTGAGGTCACTACGGAGTCATATGGCGATATCGTGACGGTGAATGGGCACTCGTATGCTACCGACAGGACCCGGTACACGAACTTCGCGGTACTCGTGAGCCAGACCTTCACGCACCCGTTCCACGAGCCCATCACGTACGGTCGCTCGATCGCCAAGCTCGCCAACCTGCTGGGAGAGGGCATCTTGGTGCAGCGCCTGGGGGACCTGCGCTCCGGCCGAAGATCGACCCAGCAGCGCATCGCGAGTTCGTCCGTGCGACCCACCATGCCCTCGGCCACACCCGGCGATCTGGCGTGCGTCCTGCCGTACAGGCACCTGACCGACGTGCTCGAGTTCATCGGGGCGATGGACGCGTTCGTGCCCGGAGTTGCCTCGCCAGACACCTTGCTCTACGGCGTGGAGGTGAAGTTCTACTCCTCGCGGCTCGACGTCGACCGGAACTTGATGACGCGCGTCAGTGGCCTGTACGCGATAGGGGACGGAGCGGGCATCACTCGTGGGCTCATGCAGTCCTCGGCCAGTGGACTGGTTGCGGCGCGTGCGGTCGTCCGAACATGGGAGAGCGGCGAAAGCCGGCGCAAGCCTTCGGGGCGCGGGTCTCAGCCTGACGGCTGAGTGGTTGACGGCTGAGAGGTCCCGGAACTGTCGGGTGCAGGTGAGCCGGCCTCCATCGATGCGTGTCCTGAAGCGTCCACGCTGCCGATCGGGGCGGTCTGCTGCGGTGCTGCGGGTTGCTCGGTCTGCTGCGGCGCTGTGGACGGCTGGCTGCTCTCGCGAGCAGCAGCAGCAGCTCGCCGTTCGGCGACGAGGTGTACGAATACGTCTTCGAGTGTCGGGCGCACCGGCTCGATGCGTCGAACCGCCAGGCCTGCGGTATCCAGGGCGCCTCGCACGGCGCCCTCACCGCCGGCGCGGTCACCCACGTTGGCGTGTAGCAGCGCGCCGCTCATGTAGGCCTCGACGACGCTGGGTGATGCCTCGAGGGCTGCGAGCGCAGCTTCCGGGTCCGCTACCTCTACCTCGAGAATCGTGTCACGCATCAGGTCCGACCGGATCGCGCCCGGCGTGCCCTCGGCCACGATGCGACCCTCGTATATGAACGCGAGACGGGAGCAGTGGGTGGCCTCGTCCATGTAGTGGGTCGTGACGAAAAGCGTCACGCCGTCAGCGGCCAGCTCGTACAGCAGGTCCCAGAAATGCCGACGAGCGGTGGGATCCACTCCAGATGTGGGCTCGTCGAGGAAGAGCAACTCCGGGTCGTGGATCGTGGCGCAGCCCAAGGCAAGCCGCTGCTTCCAGCCCACCGAGAGGTTCGCCGTGAGCTCGTCTTCACGCCCCTCGAGGTCGGCCATCTGCAGGATGTACGAGCGCCTATCGGCGAAGCGTTCCTGCGACAGCCCGTACACGCCCGCGTAGAAGCGCAGGTTCTCGTCGACGGTCAGGTCCTGGAACAGCGAGAACTTCTGACTCATGTAGCCGATGCGACGACGCACCTGCTCCGGGTCGCGTACAGCGTCGCATCCCAGCACCGCGGCATCGCCTTCCGTGGGCACGATGACACCGCACAGCATGCGTATGGTCGTAGTCTTGCCCGAACCGTTCGGCCCCAAGAAGCCGAAGATCTCTCCGCGGCGCACGTCCAGGTCCACGGCGTCCACTGCGGTGAAACTGCCGAATCGCTTCGTGAGACCCCGGACACTGATCGCGTTGCCCAGGTCGGGCCCACACGAGCCGGGTTCTGCGGCGGCCCCCGATGCGTCGACGGCGGCCCCGGATGCGTCAGTGGCGATCTCGGCGGCGGTACGTTCTGTTCGTCGGAACAAGCGCATCTCGGGCGACTCCTAGTCGGACAGGCGTTTCTGGAACCGTGCGACGGCAAAGCCGAAGATCGCGATGGCGAAGGCGGCCATGGCTGCAAACTCCGGCCACAGCGCAACGAAGTCCGAACCCTTCATGAAGTTGGAACGCAAGACGATCACTGCGTAGCGCAACGGGATGAGGTACGTGAGCGGCACGATGGCCCGCGGCATCGACTCGATCGGGAAGATGAAGCCGGACAGCACGATCGTGGGGATGAGCAGGAACATTGCGAGTTGCTGGGCCTGGTGACGGTTGCGCGCGAGCGTCGAGATGATGAGCCCCTGGCCCAGCGTCGTGAACATGAACAGCGCCATGCCTGCGCCGATCACGAGCACGCTTCCGTTGAACGGGACGCGGAACCACAGCACGCCGACTGCCATAACAGCAGCGATCTGCGCGACCGACAGGATCACATACGGCGTGAGCTTGCCGAAGAGGTACTCGCCGCGGGTGATCGGCGTGACGAACATCTGCTCGAGCGTGCCGCGCTCGCGCTCACGCACGACCGCTTGGGCCATGAGCGCCATGCTCGCCAGCATCAAGATGTAAGCGACGAGGCTGGGGATCATGGCGTTCACGCTGCGCAAGCTCGGGTTGAACAGGACGCGGACGCGAGCGTCGATGCCCGCTGTCTTCGGCATGAGCCCTGTGAGTTCGATGCGGCGCTGCGTGAAGTCGGCGATCACCCGGCTGGCGTAGCCCGACGCGACCGACGCGGTCTTGCTGTCAACGCCGTCCACGATGATCTGGACCGGGACCTGCTCGCCGCGCTCCATGCCGGCTTGGAATCCCGGTGGGATCATGATGGCCATCTCGATGCTGTTCGCGTCCATCAACGGGCGGACCGCGGTCTCCTCGGCAGGGTGTGCCTTGATATCGAAGTACCCCGTGTTCTCGAACGCGCGCGCGAATTCGCGCGAGAGCGAGGTACGGTCCTGGTCTACCAGGGCAGTGGGGATGTTGGAGACGTCGGAACCGACCACGTATCCGAACATGAGCAGCATCAGCACAGGCTGGATGAACACGAGCGGCAGCAGCATCCGGTCGCGCCGAAGCTGCAGCAGCTCCTTCCACACCAGCAGTCTGACGCGTGACCACTTCATCTAGCGCGCCCTTCTCGCGTACAGGACCGTCGCCAACGCCAGGCCGACAGTCGCGTACAGAGCGAGTGCGGCGACCTGCGGCCACAGCACGTCGATACTCGCGCCTTTCAGGAACACCGAGCGCGTGATGGTGACCATGTAGCGCCCTGGGAACAGGTATGAGATCACCTGGAGGAACCTTGGGATGGAATTGAGCGGGAACGCGAAACCGGACAGCATGAATCCGGGCAGGAAGCCGACCATCAGACCGGTGAGGTTTGCGACCTCTGCGCTCGACGCCCGCGCGGAGATCATCAGGCCGATCGACAGGCAGCCCAGCACGAAGAACAGGGCCCCAACGCCGAGCGTGAACACGTCACCTCGCAGCGGGATACCGAACAGCGTGATCGCGATCAGGGTGATGGCGATGATGTCGACGAATGCGATCGCCATCCACGGCAAGACTTTCCCGACCATCAGCTCTGAGCGCCTGATGGGGGAGACTACGACCTGTTCAAACGTCCCTTGGTCCCTTTCCTTGACGAGGGTCACCGCCGTTTGCTGGATCGTCACGATCATGATGATCACGACCATCAGCCCCGGGACCAAGAAGTCGGCGGACCGCCTCTCGGGGTTGTACCACGTGCGGACGTTGGCCCCGATGCCGCCCATCGCCTCCGGGTCCTGACCCTTGGCGCGCACCCACTCGACGGCGATCTCTCGGTCGAGTTGCTGGTTTAGCGCGAGAGCGTAGGTCTGCCCTAGCTGGGCCGAGTTCGGCTCGGAGCCGTCGATCAACACCGAGACCTTGCCGTCCTCGCCCCGCTCGAGCGCGCGCGCGAACCCTGGGGCGACCCACACGGCGATGCGCGCCTCGGAGCGGTCGAACACGTCGTCGATCTCGGCGGGCGAGTCGACCCGCCCCACCACATCGAAGAAGTCGCTTTGCTCGTAGGAGGCCAGGTATTCGCGGCTGGCCGCGGTCATGTCTGCGTCGAGCAGCACGGTTGGCACGTCTGAGACGTCGAAGCTGATCGCGTACGCGAACAGCAGCAGCTGTGCTACCGGCATCACGAGCACCGTGATGAGCATCCGCGGGTCGCGACGGATGTGGATGAGCTCCTTGCGCGCGATGGCTTCGACGCGTCGGAAGGCGGCCCTCACGTGTCGCCTCCCGTCTCCACGGCGGGGTCGGGCTCCTCGTCGGGGTCGGGCTTCGCAGAGACCGCCTCGGCTCGCGCTCGTTCGGCCAGGTACGCGAACGTCGCCTCCATGTCGATCCGTCCCGCATGCACGTCGCGAACATGCACACCTGCCGACGAGACCGCTCGTCGCAGCTCATGCTCCTGGGGGCCGTCTTCAGACACAAGGACGCGCACCAGATCGCCGAAGAGCGCTGCGTTCGTCACCCCGGGGAGCGCTCCCGCCGCGCGCTGGGCGGCTCGTTCGTCGGAAGACTCGATCTCGAACAGCGTGTCGGGCACGCGGCGTTTGAGCCCGGCAGGTGAGTCCGCGAACAGGATCGCTCCGCTGTCCATGAAAGCGACGGTCGTGCAGCGTTCCGCCTCGTCCATGTAGGGCGTTGCGACGAACACGGTGATGCCTTGGCGGTGCAGTGTCGCGATGATGCGCCAGAACTCCCTGCGCGACACCGGGTCTACACCGGTCGTGGGCTCGTCGAGGAAGAGTATCTGTGGTTCGTGCAGCAGCGTGACCGAGAGGGCGAGCTTCTGCTTCATCCCGCCCGATAGGTACTGTGCCTGCCGGTCGGAAAAGCCCGTGAGGTCGCTGAACTCGAGCAAGCGTGCGATCCGGGCATCGACCTCGGAGCGCCGGACGCCTCGCAGGTCGGCGAAGAACTGCAGGTTCTCACGGACCGTGAGGTCGGGATAGAGGCTGAACTGCTGGGACATGTATCCGATCAGTGGCTTGATGCGCCGGGCCTCGCCCCGGACGGAGTGCCCCATGACGTACGCGTCCCCCGACGTCGGCGCCAGCACAGTGGCCAGCATGCGGATCAACGTCGACTTGCCTGCTCCGTCGGGTCCCACAAGGCCGAAGACCTCGCCCTGTTCCACCAGCAGTCCGACATCGTCGACCGCGTACACGTCCGAGCCGAACACGTGCGTCAGACCGGCAGCCTCCACCGCGGGCGGGCGGTGCTGCTCGGGTTGCGTCGCGGGGGTCGTCGCGACGGACGCCGCATTTTCCTCGGGGTGCGGCACTAGAACTCCACGTCCGCCGGCATGCCCGGCTTCAACTCATCGCCGATGTTGTCGATCGCAAGCCGGACCTCGTACACGAGCTTGACGCGCTGCTCTTGGGTCTCGATGTTCGCGGGCGTGAATTCCGCTTCGGACGCGATGTATACGACTTCGCCGTCGAACGTACGCTCGGACGAGTCGGTCGTTACCGACGCGCGGCTCCCCAGCGACACTTCGCCGATGCGGGTCTCTGGGATGTATACGGTGACCCACAGCCGGCTGAGGTCCGCGATCACCGCCAGCGTCTTTCCGGGCGAGGCGTTCTCGCCCGCGCTGGCCGTCACCTGAGTGACTACGCCGTCAGCCACCGCCATGACCTGCGCGTATCCAGCCTGCAACTCGGCCATCCGCACGGCTGCTTCGGACTGGTCGACCCGGGCCTGTGCCTGCGCGATCTCCGGCTGCGTCCCCGCGTCTGCCCGAACCTGGTCGAGCATCGCGTTCGCCGCGGCCAGACCTGCCGACGCTTGATCGACCTGGAGCTGCAGAAGCTGGTCGTCGAGCTCGAACAGGATGGTGCCCGAGGTGACCTCGGCACCCTCCTCGGCCAAGACCTCGACGATGGGTGCGGCGACTACCGAGCTCACCGCAATCTCGTCGGCCTCGACCGTTCCACTGGCGGCAAGCCCGCCCTCCTCGGGTGTGAGCCGGTCCCCGTATTCGGTCCACAGCCACCAGCCGCCTACGCCAAGGACGGCGAGCACGACCACGATGATGACTGCGATGATGATGCGCTTTCTCATGACCCCTCCGATCGGTCCGCTGTCAGCGCAGAGCGCTGTCCAGTGTCTCTATCGTGACGTCCACCGGCGTGCCAGGCGGCGGGGCCTGCTCGCCGTAGACGATGACCCTTACTTCGAACCCGCGCGACATGTGGATGTCCCGAGTCGCGAACGTGGTCGGGACATATGCGTACTCGGTAGCTATGTCCTCGACTGCGCCGGGCAACACGCGGCCCCCGATCGAGTCGGCGGTTACCTGTACCAGTGCGCCAAGGGATATCCTCTCGCGCTGTTCAGCGGTGACCCACGTGCGCACGGCGCTTGCGTCCTCGGGTCGGACCACGAGCGCTCGGGCGTTCGCGGCAAGAACCGCCCCTACACGCGGCACTGCGAGCACGACGCCCGCGAACGGAGCTCGCAGGGTCGTGCGGTCGAGGTGGATCTCGGCGATGTCGACGCGAGCGGCAGCGGCGTCGACCAAGGCGCCGGCCGCCCGCTGGGCACCCTCGATCGCGCTGACCGCCGATCCCAGCTGGCCGCCGGACTCGTCGAGCTGTTGGAGTGCCTCGCGTGCCTGCTCCAGCCCCTCGTCTACTTCGGCAAGGGCGGCTTCAAGGGTCGCCACGGTCTGCGCGGGGTCGGGGGTGCCGGTTGCCACTGGGCTTCCGACCAGGGCGCGCGCTGCCTCGATCTGTACGAGCAGGTCGTCTCGCTGCGTCTCGAGGTCGGCGACGTTCGTCTCGAGCTCGGAGCGCTGTTCCTCGACGTCCTCGAGACTGGTCGAGAACTCGCTGAGTTGGGCGCCCAGGACCGCCAGGTCTGCCTTGGCACGTGCCTCGTCCGCCCGCGCTTGTTCGAGAGCGGCGACGAACGCGGCATCGTCGAACCTGACGAGCGGGTCACCTGCGCTCACGGCGTCCCCGACGCTCACGTCAACGCTCGTGACCCGCAACCACGCTCCGTCGCGTACGCCATACCCTTGTGCACCACCAGCGTCTGAGGGTGCCGGCGTTTGGGTCACCTCGGCTGAAGAGTGCATTTCGATGGCGGGCGTCGGCGCGGGCAACGGAGGCGTGGGGATGTCGACGCTGTCGGCGATGACAGAGCCGGTGAGCTCGAGCGGACCGTGAGACGAGCGCCCGCAGCCGGTCGGCAGGAGAGCCGCGCACACGGCTGCGATGGCAAGTACACGCCCGATTCGGTTCACGAGTCCCCCGCTTGTGGCTTCCGAGATGCTGTGTAGCATCGTACCGGGGGTGCGTGTGGTGTCAACGAACCGGTGCTTGCTCCTCGCGCAGCGGTGCGTTAGAATACCCCCATGGGTATCAGAATCCTCACGTCACTCCCGAAGCGGCTCGTGTTTCTCATTCCGGCTTCGATGCTGCTCGGCCTCGGCGCGGGGCTCGTGTGGGACATGTCGCCGCTCAAGGTCCTGGTGCTGCCCATAACGATGCTCATGGTCTACCCGATGCTCGTCAACTTCCGCATCGGCGAGGCGCTGAGCCTGCGCGACTGGCGAGCCGTGGGAATCGCCATGGCGCTGAACTTCATCGCGCTTCCTCTGATCGCGTGGGGACTGGCACGCACCTTCTTCGCCGGTGAACCGGGCCTTTTCGTCGGCCTGCTGCTGGTCGGACTCATCCCCACTTCGGGCATGACGATCTCGTGGACCGGTTTCGCGCAGGGCAACGTTTCAGCCGCCGTGCGGATGACCGTCGTCGGCCTGCTCGTCGCGGCTTTGCTCGCTCCGGTGTACCTGCTGGTCTTCGCCGGAGCCGTTGTCGACGTCGACGTGCTCGACATCGGACGCACGGTGCTCCTGGTCGTGTTCGTGCCCATGATCGCAGGCGTGGCGACTCGGTACTTTCTCGTGCGCCGCTACGGGCAGCCGCACTACAAGCAGCACATCGCGCCGCTGTTCCCGGGTCTGTCCACGATAGGCGTGATGGCGATCGTGTTCCTCGCCATCGGGCTGAAGGCCCGGATGATCGCCGCCGACCCCGGGCTGCTGTTGCGCGTGGCGGTGCCGCTCATCGTCTTTTACCTCACGGCGTTCGCGCTTGCCACCGTTGCGAGCCGGGTTGCGCTTTCACGGAGTGACGCGCTGGCGGCAGTCTTCGGCTCGGTGATGCGGAACCTCTCAGTAGCGCTGGGTATCGCGATTGCATCGTTCGGACCCGAGGCCGCACTCGTGTTGGCGGCGGCCTACATCGTGCAGGTCCAGGGTGCCGCCTGGTATGTGCGTTTCGCCGACCGGCTCTTTGGACCGGCGGCCGAAGAACTCGAGCCGGCGGTGGCCACGGCCTGAGGCGTTTCCTGGCCATACCCGGCTGTGTCAGGCATACTATCCGGGCAATGCACCCGGCCACGCCGCACGCTCGCGGCAGCGCCGAACAGTGACCGAGGGGCCACATGGCGGGCATCGTCCTTGTCGGCGCCCAATGGGGCGACGAAGGCAAAGGCAAGATCACCGATCTGATCGCGGACGACTTCGACTACGTCGTTCGCTTCCAGGGCGGGAATAACGCCGGCCACACCGTCATCCACGGTGGGCGGACGCTCAAGCTGCACCTGATTCCCAGCGGCATCATGTACCCGCACATCACGCCGGTCATCGGCAACGGTTGCGTGATCGACCCGAAGGTGCTGCTCGAAGAGATGGACCGCCTCGAAGCAGACGGGCTGACCACCCACCGCCTGCTCATCTCCTGCAACGCGCATCTGATCATGCCGTACCACCGCGACCTCGACGGCGCGAGCGAGCGCCGGCTCGGCAAGCTCGAGATCGGGACCACGCGCCGCGGCATAGGCCCGGCCTACATGGACAAAGCGTCGCGCATGGGAATCCGCGTGCAGGACCTCACCGACGAGCACATCTTCCGCAAGAAGATCGAGGCCGCGCTGCACGAGAAGAACGACATCCTGGGCAAGGTGTACGGGCTGCCGACCTACACGGTCGAGCAGATTGCCGAGGAATACCTGCCCTACGCGGAGCGGATCAAGCCGCACATCGCCGAGACGTCGAGCGTTATCAACCGCGCTCTCGAGGCCGACCAGTGGGTTCTGTTCGAAGGTGCGCAGGGCACGTTGCTCGACCTCGACCACGGGACATACCCGTTCGTGACGTCTTCGAGCCCGGTGGCCGGTGGCGCGTGTGTGGGCGCAGGGGTGGGTCCTCGGAAGATCGACCGGGTCCTTGGCATCGCGAAGGCCTACATCACCCGGGTGGGCTCCGGACCGTTCCCCACCGAACTCGATGACGAGACAGGTACCCACCTGATCGAGGTCGGCCACGAGTACGGCACCACCACGGGTCGTGAGCGACGCGCGGGCTGGTACGATGCCGTGATCATCAAGTACGCGGTCGAGGTGAACGGGCTGACCGACCTGATCATCACCAAACTCGACGTGCTCTCCGAACTGGACACGATCAAGGTGTGCGTGGCCTACCAGCACGAAGGGCACCGGTACAACTCGCTGCCCTGTCATCAAAGCGTGTTCCATCATGCCAAGCCGATCTACGAGGAGCTCCCTGGCTGGCGCGAGGACATCACCGCCTGCCGCACGTTCGACGAACTGCCGAAGGCCGCGCGCGACTACATCGCGTTCATCGAGGACCTTGCCGAGGTGCCCGTCGCGATGATCGCAGTGGGCCCGAGCCGCGAGCAGACCATCACTCGCCGATGGGAGAGCCGCCTGTAGCGGGTGGCGCAGGCCGGCAGGAGGGTGCGCCCGGGCCAGTGATCCTCGGCCACCCCTCGTGGTGGTGGCGGGTGCGCTTCCGATACAATTGGTGACTGCAGTGTCGTTCACGCCTTCGGGAGTCTGTCATGCGCATCCTTGTCCTTGGCGGCGGTGGCCGCGAGCATGCCATCGTCCACGCACTTGTCGCCTCGCCCCTTGTGGAGCAGGTGTTTGCGTCCCCGGGGAACGGCGGGACCGCCGACATCGCACGAAACGTGGTCTTGGATGTCGAGGACGGTGACGCGGTCGCACGATTCGCCAGCGATAACGGTGTGGACCTGGTGGTCATCGGTCCGGAGGCACCGCTGGTGGCAGGCGTGGCCGATGCCGTGCGTGGCGCCGGGGTCCTCGCGTTCGGTCCCGGGGCGGCCGGTGCCCGACTCGAGGGCTCGAAGGCATTCGCCAAGGCGCTCATGGCGCACTACGACATCCCGACGGGATTCTCTGCTGCCTTCACCGACGAGGCGGATGCCCTCGGCTATCTGGAAGAGGTCGGTGCTCCCATCGTGGTGAAGGCCGACGGTCTGGCGGCCGGCAAGGGCGTGACCGTGGCGATGGACGTCGCAACGGCACGCGACGCCGTACGCGAGTGTTTCGCCGGGCGGTTCGGTGATGCGGGCTCGACCGTGGTGATCGAGGAGTACCTGTCCGGGCCGGAGTGCTCCATCCTGGCCTTCACGGACGGCGATACCGTGGTTCCAATGGCCCCCTCACAGGACCACAAGCGCGCGTACGAGGGCGACGAGGGACCCAACACCGGAGGCATGGGCGTGTACTCTCCGGTACCGATCGTGACCGACGGCGAACATGACACGATGATCGACATCATGAAGCGCACGGTCGAAGGGATGAGCCGCGAAGGCATCGACTACCGCGGTGTGCTCTATGGCGGCTTCATCCTCACCGAGCACGGGCCCAAGGTGCTCGAGTTCAACGTGCGTTTCGGTGACCCTGAGACCCAAGTGGTGCTACCTCGGCTCGGAACGGACCTTGCCGAGGTGCTGCTTGCCACAGCCGAAGGGCGCCTGGCGGACGTCAAGCTGACGTGGAAGCCGGACTGGGCCGTGTGTGTTGTGCTCGCCAGCGGCGGGTACCCGGGAGACTACGAGAAGGGCAAGCCGATCGAGGGGCTGGCCGAAGCCGAGGCGATGGAATCGGTCATCGTGTACCACGCGGGGACCGCTGTCGAGGACGGCCGCGTGGTAACCGCGGGAGGCCGAGTGCTCAACGTGACTGCTCTCGGTCCGGATTTCGCGGCTGCGCGCGAGACCGTCTACGAAGCCGTAAGCAAGATTTCGTGGCACGGCATGTTCTACCGCCGCGATATCGGCGCGAAGGCCCTCCAGGGCCGCGACGCCTGGGAAGCGTAGACCGGATGCTTTCGGAACGAGTGCTCACGGCGGTCATGCGGCGCGCCGGTGACCAGTACCTGCACCTGCGACCCTACGATGCACCACGCCTGCCCCAGCCTGTGGAGGGTCGGGAGTACCTGCTCTACGCGCACGTGCCGTTCTGCACCCGATTGTGCCCGTACTGCTCGTTCAACCGCTTTCCGTTCGATGAAGAGCGTGCAACGGTCTACTTCAGCCGTCTGCGCGACGAGATGCGCATGGTTGCCGAGCAGGGGTTCGACTGCCGGTCCATGTACGTGGGGGGCGGAACGCCCACCGTCATGATCGACGAGCTGTGCGAGACCATCGACCTGGCACGGGAGCTGTTCGACATCCGAGAGGTATCGTCGGAAACGAATCCGGACCATCTGATTCCAGAGATCGTCGACCCGCTGGTCGACCGCGTCCAGCGATTCAGTGTTGGCGTGCAAAGCTTCGATGACGGGCTCCTGCAGCAGATGGAGCGCTACGACAAGTACGGGTCCGGTGAAGAGATCTTCGAGCGGCTCAAGTGGGTCGCGGGACGGTTCCACTCGCTCAATGTCGACATGATCTTCAACTTCCCGTCGCAAACCCGCGAGATGTTGTTGAGAGACGTGGAGATGGTCAAGGAGTCCGGGACGAACCAAACCACCTTCTACCCGCTCATGGCATCTCCGGCTGTCGAAGACTCACTGCGACGCTCCGTCGGCAGAGTCGATTACCGCCGCGAACACGAGTACTACATGACGCTTGTCGACGCGCTGTCCGGCAGCTTCGAGCCGGCAAGCGCGTGGACGTTCTCGCGCGTGGGCGGCGGCATGATCGACGAGTACATAGTCGATTACGAGGACTACGTCGGGCTCGGCAGCGGAGCATTCTCCTTCCTCGACCGTAAGTTGTACGTCAACACGTTCTCCCTTGCCGAGTACGGCGACAGGCTGGACGCGGGTCTCACGCCCGCGGTGTCGCACCGGGAGTTCGCTCGTGGCGACCAGATGCGCTACCGGTTCCTCATGTCGCTGTTCGGGTTGTCCTTGTGCAAGCAGGAGTTCAAGAGGGACTTCGGCGTGTCGATCGACCGGGGGCTGCCGGTGGAAATGGCGTTCATGCGGCTGAACAGGGCGTTCTCAGTCGACGATGACGACCGCCTCCAGCTCACGCCGAAGGGTCGCTATCTGCTGGTGGCGATGATGCGGCAGTTCTTTGTGAGCGTGAACAACCTGAGGGACCAGGCGCGCGCAGCTTTGTCAGACGACGAGCGCGAACTGCTCTTCGGCGAAGGCGAATGCGACCCGAGCGTGGGGTCTCAAGCGGCGGTTGCGTCCACGGAGCTTGCCGAGCACGGCCCGGTCTCTCTGCCGCGCAGGTAGAGCTTGCGGCGCGGCGGGATGCACATTCTCGCTACAATGACTCCGATGCGCTCGGTACGCCCGCCGACATTCGAGCGCGGAGCGGTTTGGGCATCCGACTCATGGGAGGCATCTGATGGGCGACGCACCGCTGGTGGGCATCATCATGGGCTCCACCTCAGATATGGACGTCATGCAGCAGGCCGTCGACCAGCTACACGAGTTCGGCGTCCCGCACGAAGTGGTCGTTGCCAGCGCGCACCGCACGCCTGACAAGGTGCACGAGTGGGCCCAGTCGGCGGCGGGGCGAGGAATCAAGGTCATAATCGCCGCCGCGGGCAAAGCAGCCCACTTGGGCGGGGTGGTCGCAGCGTTCACGCCGCTGCCCGTTATCACCGTGCCAATGAAAACCTCCGATCTCGGAGGACTGGACTCGCTGCTGTCGATGGTCCAAATGCCGACGGGCGTACCGGTTGCCTGCGTTGCAATCAACGGTGCCAAGAATGCGGCGATCCTCGCCACCCAGGTCCTGGGCACGTCGATGCCGGAACACCGGGCCACGGTCGAGGCGTTCAAGGAGCGCCTGGCGCAGGGCTGATCGCCGCACGGACGATACCGTTAGCGGGACCGCGCTGGTGAAGGGTGATCGCAATGGTTGAGAAGCTACGCAAGACCGACGAAGAATGGCGGCGGGAGCTTAGCCCCGAGCAGTTTCGGGTGCTTCGGCGCGCTGGGACCGAGGCGCCGTTTTCCGGCGAGTACACGGACCTCGAAGACGCCGGGACGTACCGGTGCGCGGGCTGCGGGCTGGAGCTGTTCTCCTCGGCCGACAAGTTCCACTCGGGATGCGGGTGGCCGAGCTTCACCCAACCCGTCGAGTCCGATGCGGTTGAGGAGCATCGCGACGACTCGTTCGGCATGACGCGGACCGAGGTCGTGTGCGCGCGTTGCGAGGGGCATCTCGGGCACGTGTTCGATGACGGTCCGCCTCCGACCGGCAAGCGCTACTGCATCAACTCCGTCTCGCTGGATTTCGTGCCGAGGTAGGACGGGCGTTGGGGCGTTCCGCGCCGAGGGTGCCAGCTCAGGGGATACATTAGCACGGGCTAATCGTTAGCGTTAGACGGCACTTATACTCGGGTAGAGTCTGAAGTGAGTGAGAACAACTTCTACCCGAGGAGGCGAGAAAGATGACACCGGTCAACACACCTTTGCGGTTTGCCCGCATCGGTCGGCTGTCATTGGTGATCGCGCTTGCGTCACTCGTACTCTTCGCGTTCACGATTCCGAGCTTCGCTGCTGTCGTTGTGCCGCTGCATGCTCCGCATATCGGAGCAAGCAGCTTGACCTTCAACAATGAGGGCGACGACGGCGGACTTACGGACTTCGTGGTGTGGCACTTTGTCCTCAACGGTCTTGATCCGGGTACCCCCAGCGGTCAGCTGACGGTCACGTTCGCCAACAGTGGCGTGAAGGTGGCCAACGGCATTCCGGTAGGGAATGGGAGCACCCAGCACTTCTACATCGGGACCGCGGTTCATGACACGATCGTGTCTGGATCGGCCACGGTTGACTCCGTCGGCTACGGGAATCTCGTTCTGAGCCACGTTTCGTGGGAGGGCGAGCCTGAAGAGCCTGAAGAGCCTGAAGAGCCCGAGGAGCCCGAAGAGCCCGAGGAGCCCGAAGAGCCCGAAGAGCCCGAGGAGCCCGAGGAGCCTGAAGAGCCCGAGGAGCCCGAAGAGCCTGTGACACCGTCCGAGCCCGAGGAGCCTTTCCTCCCGTTCACCGAGGACGATGAGGAGGTCACCCCCGTGACCGTGGAGGCCGACGACCCGGATCTCACCGAGCCGTTCCTCCCGTATACGGGAATCGAGACGCTCCTGATTCTCGGCGGCGTCGGAGTGACCGGCACCATTGGAGCAGGACTGAGAGCGTGGGCTCGCAGGCGCTAGCCAGTGAGTTGCACGCTACCGAAGGGGTCGGGCCGAAACGCCCGGCCCCTTCTTGTATCGGCGTGCGCCAGGGTACAATCCTACGTGTCGGGTGCGGCGCGCCGTGAGGCGCGTCCACGACTCTTGCGTGCGGCTTTGTGCGGGGGTGGGGATGTTCCAGGCGAGCGAAGTCTTCCAACTGGCGCTTGCAGTCGTCCTCGCGCCGCTGATCATTCGTAGCCTCAAGGGATCGCTGCTTCCGTCCCGTCGGCACGTCGCCGTCGGCCTCATGGCTTTGACGGCTGCGTACTTGCTCACAGTAGCCGAGGGGTTCTTTGCCGCGGAGTTCATGAACGCCCTCGAGCACCTCGCCTACGCGGTCTCGGGCATAGCGTTCGCGCTGTCGGCACTCAAGACGTCACGTCTGTGGGTCAGCCGGGCTGCCCGGCCAAGCGGGGACCGGTCGTGAACACGGCAGTCGTCTTCGATGCCGTGGCCCTGCTCAGTTTCGCGGTAGCGTTCGTTGTTGGGGCGATCAGCTACGCTCGAAGTCACCGGATGAGCCGGACTTCGGCAATGCTCATCCTTGTGGCCATGGCGATCATGACCTTCGTGTCGGTATCGAACTTCTTGGAGGACTCCGGCATCACCCGGTCAGTCGACCAGTACGAGGACCTCGCCGAGATCCTCGTCTTCCCCCTCGTGGGGTACGCCTTGTACGCATTCAACATGTCCTCGCAGTTCGCACAGCTGCGAACCGCCACGAATGCGGCGCGTGCGGAACACGCGATGCTCATGAACATCGTGGAAACGAGTCCGGTGGGAATCGTCGTCGTCGACGACATCGGATACGCGACCTTTGCCAACCAGTTCGCGTGGGATTTGCTCGAGTTGCAGGAGTGCGATGGACCGGCATGCTGCTGCAGCCGGGGCGTCGTCCTCCCCATCGGGGTGGCGGCGCCCAGCGAGCGAACGATGTTCGACACGTCGCTGCTCGCCCGCAAAGTCGCGCAAGAGGCGTGGGAGTATGTGACGCTGGATGTACGGATCCAGTTGCTGCTTTCGAGCACGCCCTTGCGCGACGAGTCGGGCAAGTTGCAGGGCTCGGTCGTGGTCTTCAATCCGCTTACCGTGCACGCTCCCACACAGAGTCCCTCAAGCGGCGCGTGAGCCGGACCCCTCCACATGCCGAGGAACTGAAGCGCGCCGCGGCATCTGCGGCGCTCGAGCACGTACCGGAAGGCATCGTTCTTGGAGTGGGCACCGGCACGACCGTGGCGCACCTGATAACCGCTCTCGCCCAAGACCCGCACCGGATCGACGGGGCGGTCGCGTCGTCCGCAGCCACCGAGGCCGGCCTGCGACAGGCCGGCATCCGAGTGATGGACCTCAACAACGTTGGTGAAGTTGAGCTCTACATCGACGGGGCCGACGAGATCGACAGCGCGCTGCGCCTCATCAAGGGAGGTGGCGGTGCGCTGACCCGCGAGAAGATCTGCGCTGCGGCCTCGCGGCGGTTCATCTGTATCGCCGATGAGAGCAAGTACTCCTCGGCTGGGCTGGGTACCGTGCCGGTCCCGCTCGAAGTCATCCCGATGGCCCGCGAGCACGTGCGACGGGCCGTTTCGCGGATGGGTGGGGTCGCGCGACTGCGCGAGGGGTTCGTGACCGACAATGGCAACGAGATCGTGGACTGCGCTGGGCTGGACCTGTCCTCGGCAGGTGCTCTTGAGACGGCCCTCGAGATGATTCCCGGTGTGGTGACGTGTGGGATATTCGCCCATCGGCCAGCCGATCTCGTCCTGCTCGCCGGGGTGGACGGGGTGCGCGAGATCGTTGCGCCGAGCTAGACGGGCGGCGTGCCGAGGTTCGGACGGCTACAATGTCATGGTTCGCGCCGCGCGCGCACCGCTGAAGCACCGACTTGCCAGGGGGCCGTCACATGCTGTCGATCGCACTGCCGAAGGGGAGTCTCGAGGAGCAGACGCTGCTGCTGTTCGCTCAGGCCGACCTCGAGGTCAAGAAGTCTAGCCGGGCCTACAACCCAACTGTGGACGACCCTCGCATCAGCCACGCGAAGATCCTGCGGCCACAAGAGATACCTCTCTACGTGCAGGACGGCCATTTCGACCTGGGCATCTCCGGTCACGACTGGGTGCGGGAGTCGGGCGCGGATGTGGTCGAGGTCGCCGAGCTGCCCTACGCCAAGACAGGCACCGGGTTCGTGAGCATGGTCGTGGCGGTGCCGGACGATTCCCCGATCGGCAGCGCTCGTGACATCTCACCTGGCAGCAGGATCACGACCGAGTTCCCCCGCGTGACCAAGGAGTTCTTCGACGATCTCGGCATCGACGTGGAAGTGCACTTCTCGTACGGTGCGACCGAGGCCAAGGTGCCCGAACTCATGGACGCCCTGGTCGACCTCACGGAGACCGGTTCGACGCTCCGGCGCAACGGGTTGCGGATCGTCGATACCATCCTGACATCGACCACCCGCCTGATCGCCAACAAGGAGTCGTGGGCCGATCCCACCAGACGCGCGGCGATCGAGGAGATCCGCACGTTGCTGCTCGGGGTGATCGAGGCGCGCGGTCGCGTCTTGCTGTCCATGAACGTGGCCGAAGACCAGCTCGACGCCGTCGTCTCGCAGCTGCCCGCGATGAAGAAGCCCACGGTCAACAGGCTGTACGGCTCCGATGACCTCGAGGTGACCACGGTGGCCGACAAGTCCACCGTCAACGTGCTGATCCCCAAGCTCAAAGCCGCGGGTGCCGAAGACATCCTTGAGTTGCCGATCACCAAGATCGTGCGCTGAGGCGCGCGAGGGAGCGGGCGCTCGGTGTACCAGTCCGACTGGATACTTCGGCAGATCGAACTTCTTGGCACGCTGCTCAAGCGCATGCTTGCCGCGCTGCGGGAGCAGCGTCCCGACGAGGTGCTTCGCCTTGCCGAAGAGGCCATCGGGGAGGTGCTCGATCTCGACGTGTCCTTGGTCGATTCGCTTGCCCCCGAGGCGCTCCCGGCACTGCTTGGCGCCGGAGGCGAGATCGACCCGGAACGAGCGACCCTCCTGGGCGAGGTTCTCGCGATGCGGGCCGCCGCGTTGCTGCAGACCGGAGACGACGAGCGTGCGGCCCATCAGGCCCGCGCAGCCTGGCTGCTGTTCGAGCCGGCGATCGGCGGCGAGGATCCGAAGCTACGTGAACGCGCAGACAACGCGATCGACCTTCTCGCGGAATCCGGCTTCTAGCCCCTCGCACCCAACGGCCGCAAAGGGGTATGTTAGGCGTAGAACCGTCCGAGCAGGGTGGGAGTACGATCCGTACGCCCGGGGGTCTTTGCTCGGCTCGACAAGTGAGGGAGGAGCACATGCAACGAGCGACACGTTCCCCTGCCGCGCGCCTGCTGCGAATCTTCGTGTGCGCGCTGCTCGTAGCGTCGGTCGTTCCGGTGGTCACCGCACACGCGGTCGGCACGACCTACTACGTGAACGTTGCCACCGGCGATGACGCCAACGGCGGGGGTGAGGCCGACCCGTTCAAGAGCATTACGAGCGCATCGTATGTGGCCAGCTCCGGCGACACCATCGTTGTTGCCGCGGGGGCGTACAGCTCGAGCGAAACGACCTCTTCTGGCGAAGAGTTCCCGATTTGGCTGGCTCCCGGCGTGACGTTGCAGGCCGCCGACGGCGCTGAGGTCGTGGTCGACCCCGAGCTCGAGGACACGGCGTTCTGGATCGGGTTCGAGGCAGGCCAGGTGACATCACAGGCGATTATCGAGGACGATCCCGTCACGATCGACGGGCTGACCATCACGCACGGCCGAGGCGAGTACGGCGGAGGCATCAATCTCTCGGGCGCCTCGGCGATCGTGAAGAACTGTCTGTTCTTCGAGAACTCTGCCTACATAGGTGCGGGCATCGCCGCCGAATTCTCGCAGGTAGAGGTAATCGATTGTGTGTTCGACACGAACGGCTGGGACATCACGAGCGGCGAGTTCCTTCCCACCGAGGACGAGATTCCGGAACCTCCGTACTGGATGTCTGAAACGTCCCAGGGCGGCGGCATCGGCGCGTTCGTGAGCGAGATCGACGTGACTGGGTGCTCGTTCACGGGCAACGGCGCGATCAGGTCAGGCGCGGGCATCTCCGGCGCGTCCTCCAACGTGACCGTTGATGCGAGCGATTTCTACGGCAACTTCATCACCGCTGCCGAAGAGACCGACGCGGCTGCCTCTTGGTCCGGCGACGCTGAGCTCAGTGCTCAGCAGTTCCCTGCACTGTTCGACTACCGGGGTGCGGGCATCTGCGTTGAAGAAGGTTCGCAGCTCGAGGTCTCGCAGACCGATTTCGAGCTCAATGGCGCTCCGTGGGGCGGATCGGTGTATGTGGACAGGTACAGCGCAGCGCTCCTGGAGAAGACGATGCATACGACGAACTTCGCCCTCTTCGGCGGTGCCGTAGCGCAGGGCGATTTCCCGTTCTACCTCCAAGAGGGCGACTCATCGGCGCAGATTGAGATTCCCCAGGAAACGTCGCCGGAGGTGACTATCGACCAGTCGGTCTTCTCAGGCAACGAGTCGATGGAGTGCGCGATCATCTCCCTCGAGGCGTCCATGACCATCCAGAACAGCCTCTTCTACGACAACATGGATGAGTGGGCCACGGTCGGTGTCGTGGGCATGTTCGACCCGTTCGCCGAGGCGCAACTAGAGATGCCAACGCATACGGTGGTCAATTGCACTTTCGCCGACAACCTCACGGGACTCGCTTCCATATACGGGGAGTGGGCGATGCTCGGTGTCGGGAACACGATCTGCTGGGACAACGTGTACGAGGAACCCGACATGGCTCTAGAATCCAGTGCGTTCGAGGCACAGGAGATGCCGGAGCTGGCCGACGTAGTCGGTGCGTATGTGGCCTACTCGGACCTGGAGTACGGCTATGCCCAGGATGGCCCTGTCGTCAACGTGGAGCCGGGTGAAGGAATCATCAGCGAGGACCCGTTGTTCGCATGGCCCGCGGAAGGGGACTACTCCCTGACCGCAGGGTCCCCATGCATCGACACCGGCAATAGCCTCGAGGGTTTTGCACCGGACTACGACCTGGTCGGGACCTCGCGCCCGCTGGACGGCGACAACGATGATGACGCCGAGTTCGACATGGGCGCCTTCGAGTACGAGTATGCCGGGGTGGTCCGTCTTGGCGGGGCCGATCGCTATGAGACATCGGTCATGGCCACGAAGGAGCACTTCGACTCATCAGACGTTGTCGTGATCGCGCGCGGTGACGTGTTCGCAGACGGGCTCGCCTCAGCAGGCTTGTGCGGCGTGTACGACGCGCCCCTGCTGCTCACACGTCCGTATGCGCTTCCCGGTGTTGTGTCAGATGAGATTGAGCGACTCGGAGCCTCCAGCGCCTACATCATGGGCGGCACCGGTGCCGTGAGCGCGGATGTCGCCAAGGAACTCGAGGACCTGGGCCTGGAAATCGAGCGCATCGGCGGCATTGACCGCTACGCGACTGCCGCGCTCATCGCGCAGCAGATCGAGTCGGAGATCGGGACTCCAACCGCGACGTTCATTGCCCGCGGGGACTTGTTCGCCGATGCTTTGACGGTGTCGCCCGTAGCCTACGGGATCGAGGCACCTATCCTGCTCGTCCGAACGGATCAACTCCCCGAGGCGACAGTCGATGTCTTGGAGGACCTCGATCCGGCGTCTGTCGTGATCGCGGGTGGCAGCGGTGCTGTCTCGCATGACGTCGAGATCGACATCAAGGCTGTGACGGCGGCCGCGGACCGTGTGAGTGGTGATGATCGCTACGAGACGTCGGTCGCGTTCAGCGAGTACGCTGTCGACACCGGTTGGGCCATGTGGGACGTGGTCGGCCTTGCTACAGGCCTGGCCTTCCCAGACGCCCTGACCGGCGGACCGGCCCTTGGCACCGAGCATGGCGTGTTGCTGCTCACGCCTGGCGACACCCTTCACGCTTCGGTGAAGGCGACTTTGGAGGACAACGCGGCCAGCATAGGCCGGTTGGACATCTTCGGAGGAACCGGCGCGATCTCCGAAAGCGTCATGACCGCAGCGAAGGCGGCTATCGAGTAGTCTCGAGCACCCTACCGCACGCACGAGGAGGGGCCGCCCGCAAAGGCGGCCCCTCCTTCATCCGCTCACCACCCGGAAGTTCCGGGGGCGCCCTTGAACGGACCCACGACGTCGCTGGTGATCCAGCCGCCGTAGAAGTCGCCGTCCTGCGCCTCGACTCGCTCCTCGTCCACCCAACACTCGGTGAGCGCGGGGTAGAACGCGACACAGCCTTCAAGGTCCTCGTAACCGGCGTGCGGCTCCGGGTACTCCCACACAGCGTTGGGTGCTGTCCGTCCGGACACCTGCACGTCGTAGTAGTGCGCGCGACCCTTGAATTCGCACACTGTCGTGCGGTCCGTCGGCACCAGATGTTCTGTCGCGACATCGTCGAGAGGAATGTAGTACCCCGGCGGATGGCTGGTCTCAAGGCAGCGGATGGCGGAGCATGTGTCGGCGATCGGCCGACCGCCAAAGACCACGCGCACGCGTCTTTCGGTGCGCTCCAGCCGAGGTGGGCGCGGGTAATCCCACACGGACTCCTGGCCCGGCCCCGGCTGCACGCGCTTGTCTCGCTCCACGCTTGCCCCTTCCGACTCGTCGGCCTTGGCCGTCCTTCAGCAATCCGTGCGCCGAATCACTCGCGGAGTGTGCGGTAATCAGGGGTTGACTATTGTGGACTTTACAGTATGCTGTGTTTCAGCTAGTGTGAAGTGCGTACTAGTACCCCGATCACGGAACTGCGACGACTCGGAACAAGGAGGTGCGCGTGAGCCCACTCGATGAGGCAATCATGCGCAAGTTCCAAAAGGAACTGAACGCGGGAACCGTTTCGCTCGTGCTGCTCGCCATCCTCGACCGCTCTGAAGAGCCGATGTACGGCTATCAGATCGCCAAGAGCATCGAAGGCGGGCTGCAGGAAGGGACTCCGATCAAGCAGGGGACGCTGTACCCCGTGCTCAGATCGATGGAAGAGCACGGCCTTCTGGCCAGCCGGGTCGAGCCGAGCGTTTCCGGCCCGCCGCGCAAGTACTACACGATCACCGATCACGGCCGCGAAGTGCTCGCGGCGTGGAAGGAAGCGTGGTCGCGCACCCGCGACTTCGTGGACACGACCTTGGAGGGGAACGGTGGCTAGGACGATTGAAGAGTATCTCGGCGAGCTGCGAGCACAGCTTGTCGGCGAGGACCCCGCACTGGTGCAGGATGCCCTCTACGATGCCGAGGAGTACCTGAGAAGCGCCGTCGCCGAGGCGGACGACGGACCTGCGGCGTTCGAGCAGATCGCCGAGGCGTACGGATCGCCCGCCGAGGTCGCGGCTGCCTACCGCGAGACCGAGCTCACCGTGCGCCAGGCGCTCAGGCGTCCCGAGCGCGTGCGCACGAACCCGTTCGCGAAGTTCTTCGGCGTATTCGTAGACCCGGAGACGTATGGGTCACTGTTCTACATGCTGCTTTCGCTTGCCACGGGCGTGGCGTACTTCACCGTGGTCGTGACCGGCCTGTCTCTGTCGGCAGGGCTGCTGATCACGCTACTCGGGATTCCCGTGGCGCTGCTGCTGATCGCTATCGTGCGTGCGGTGTCGTTGGCCGAGGGCCGTGTGGTCGAAGGACTGCTGGGCATCCGTATGCCGCGGCGACCCCGGACAGTCGGGCATGAAGGCGACATATGGGCCCGGCTCAAGTCGTGGTTCACCGACTACCGAACCTGGACCACGATGCTGTACATGCTGCTCCAGTTGCCGCTGGGTGTCGCATACTTCACGACCGGTGTGACGGGGATCTCCGTCTCGCTGGCCGTGTTCGCGGCGCCGATCATCCAGATCGCTGCTGACCGCCCCGTGATCGTCGACGGTACCTACGGGTACCTGATCGACCCGTGGGCGATGCCGTTGTTCATGATCGCCGGACTTGTGCTCCTTACGGCGACCATGTGGGTGGTCCGCGGAGTCGGCTACCTGCATGGGCAGTACGCGAAGGCCATGCTCGTCGGCCGGTTCACCGGTTCGCAGGCCGAGTCCACGACCGCGAACGTGTGAGGGTGGAAGGACTGATGACGATGGTACGCAGACTGCTGATTGTCTCGCTGGTCGCGGCGTGCGTAGTCGCGCTGACCGGCTGCACGCGCGTCGAGCTCGAAGAGGGCGACTGGGGGTATGTCGAGGTAAGTGAGGGCGACCCGGCAAGCGCGCGCGAATCGGTCGTGCGTGGGAACGCCACAGAGGCACGGGTCTCGATCCGCATGGGCGCCGGTGAGTTGCGCGTCGACTCCGGCACCAGCCTCAAGCATCTGATGGATGCCGAGTTCGACTGGTCACACGACGAGCTGCGTCCCGGCGTGACACACGACATCTCGGGGGGTACGGCCGAACTGCTGGTCGAGCAGGGAAGCTTCGAGTTCGGCCGGTGGCCACGCAACGACTTCCGCAACTCGTGGGAGATCGCACTCGCCGAAGACTTGCCCATGGACTTGAGCGTCGAGCTGGGAGCCGGCGAGGCCGAGTTGCTGCTCGGTGGGCTGACCTTGTCCGACCTTGATGTCGACCTGGGTGCCGGCGCCGTGACGATCGACCTGTCGGACCTCGAGCGTGATCTGGACGCCGACGTGAACGCCGGGGTAGGAGAACTGACCCTCAGGCTTCCAGCAGACGTCGGGGTGCGAGTCAGCGGCCGCAGCGGCGGTATCGGCGAGTACCAGGTCGACGGCTTCAGGTCCGAAGGCGACGCATGGGTCAACGATGCCTGGGGCGAGTCCGACACCGAGATCGACATCGACCTGAATCGCGGCGTCGGGATGGTACGGCTCGAGTTGGTGGACTGAGGTCCCGGAAGCGCGACATCGCCGCCAGCCTACGACGAAAACGAAGGGTGAGTTCA
>ENA-OSEO01002175-OSEO01002175.1-sediment-metagenome-genome-assembly--contig:-NODE-2175-length-29311-cov-6.423308_pt1 | contig 29311 bp, 22 predicted proteins | sample MGYA00237883_ERZ534232 | MGnify/ENA metagenome assembly ERZ534232 | reverse complement strand
TTTATCCTCATGGCCCAGTTGCTGGATCAATCCGGGGTTGCGGAAGACCTCTTCGACACCATGCGCTATCTCTTCGGTCCCATTCGGGGCGGGATCGCCATTGCCGTCATCGTGGTCTCCACCCTGTTCGGGGCCTGCACCGGGATTATTGGGGCATCGGTAGTCACCATGGGACTTTTGGGCATGCCGGTCATGCTCAAATACGGGTACAGCAAGCGCCTGGCCTCAGGAACCATCTGCGCGGGCGGGACCCTGGGGATCCTGATCCCCCCGAGCATCATGCTGGTGGTTATGGCCGACCAGTCCGGCCTGTCGGTGGGCAAGCTCTTTGCCGGGGCCATTATCCCCGGCCTCATTCTTTCGACTATGTATGTCCTCTACATCCTCTTCCGGTGCTGGTGGAAGCCGGAGGACGGACCAGCCCTGACCCGGGAAGAACGAGATGCGGTAACAGGGACACAGATTCTGGGAATGGTCCTGAAATCCATGGTTCCCCCCCTGATCCTGATCGCTGGGGTCTTGGGCTCCATCTTCGCGGGCATTGCGACGCCCACGGAGGCCGCTGCGGTGGGCGCGGTCCTGGCCTTCCTGATGACCGTGGTCTATGGGAAATTTACCTGGAAAGGTCTCACGCAGGCTGTTATCAACACGGCCAAGACCACGTCCATGGTGATTATTATCCTGGTGGGGGCAAGCTGTTTTGCCGGGGTGTTCATGGGATCGGGCGGCGACGAGGTGGTCAAGGACTATATTTTAGGGATCGGACTCGGCAAATGGGGGACCTTCATCATCATGATGATCATCCTCTTTATCCTCGGGATGTTCCTGGACTGGATCGGCATTATCATGATCTGCTTTCCCCTCTTCCTCCCCATCGCCGCGGATCTGGGGTTTGACAAGGTCTGGTTTGTGGTGACCATCGCGGTTATGCTCCAGGACTCCTTCCTGACCCCGCCGTTCGGTTATGCCCTCTTCTATCTCAAAGGCGTGGCGCCTCCGGAGGTGACGACCAAGGATATCTACTGGGGGACCTTTCCCTTCTGGAGGCTCATGGAACTGGGTCTGATTGCGGTCGTCATCTGGCCGCAGACCATTCTCTGGCTGGCCAATACGCTGGTGAAGTAGGGAGCAAGGAGCGAGGAGCGAGGAGCGGGGAGTAAAAAGTAGGGAGTAAGAGGCAGGGAGCCGGGAGCAAGGGGCGTTCATTCGAAGGGATGGGGGACGGACGTGTTAAAGCCTGGAAAGACCTATGACGAGGTGTATCAGTCGTTTCGTTGGGAGATCCCCGAATTCTACAATATCGGGGTGGACATCTGCGACAAGTGGGCCCATCAGCGATACCGGTTGGCACTGGTCTACGAGAACGAGACCGGGGAGGTGGAGAAATACACCTTCTGGGACCTGATGCGCCTCTCCAACGGGCTGGCCAACGGACTCACGGCCAACGGTATGGGGCCTGGCGATCGCTTCGGCATCATGCTGCCCCAGTCCCCTGAGGCAGGGATCGCCCATATCGCCGTCTATAAGATGGGGGCCGTGGTCATTCCCCTCTTCACTCTGTTCGGTACAGAGGCCCTCGAGTACCGCCTGTCCAACAGCCGGGCCAAGGGGATCGTCACGGATGAGGCCAATCTCCCCAAGGTCCTTGAGATACGCGACCGGCTCCCGGACCTTCGGACGATCGTCCTGGCAAGGGGGGAAACCCCGGACGGAGTTATGAGTTTCTGGGAGTTGATTGAAAAGGGATCGTCCTCGTTTCAGCCCGTCAAGACACGGGCCGATGATCCTGCCTTTATCAGCTACACCTCGGGCACCACAGGGCCCCCCAAAGGGGCGTTTCATGCCCATCGCGTTCTGTTAGGGCATCTTCCCGGTGTCCAGTTCCCCCATAACTTCTTTCCCAAGGAGGACGATTTCTTCTGGACCCCGGCCGACTGGGCCTGGTTCGGCGGGTTCATGGATGTCCTCCTGCCGAGCTGGCATTACGGGGTCCCGGTGCTGGCCCATCGGGCCAGGAAGTTCGATCCGGAGGAGGCATTTCACCTGATCGCCAAATACGGGATCCGGAATGCCTTCATGCCCCCTACGGCCCTGAAGCTGATGCGACAGGTCCCGGACCCCCGCAGCCGTCACGACTATGCCATGAGGACGATCGGGAGCGGGGGAGAGGCATTGGGCGAGGAACTCCTCGACTGGGGCCGGGAGGTCATGGGACTGACCATCAATGAGTTCTACGGCCAGACCGAGGTCAACCTGGTGGTGGGAACCTGCTCCGAGGTGATGGAGGTCCGGCCCGGTTCCATGGGAAAGCCCATCCCCGGACACCGGGTGGAGGTGGTGGACGAATCGGGCATTCCGGTTCCTCCGGGGACCCCGGGTGAGATTGCCATTCAGCGTCCCGACCCGGTCATGTGCATTGAATACTGGAACAACCCCGAGGCCACCCGGGGGAAGTACGTCCATGACTGGTGGCTTACCGGAGACCTGGCCAAAAAGGATGAGGATGGGTATTTCTGGTTTGTGGGTAGAAAGGATGACCTGATCACCAGCTCGGGGTATCGGATAGGTCCTGCCGAGATCGAAGATTGCCTCATGAAGCACCCGGCCGTGGGCATGGTGGCAGTGGTGGGAAGCCCGGACCAGGTCCGGACAGAGGTCGTCAAGGCCTTTATCCTGCCAAAGGCCGGTATAACCCCCGGTCCTGAACTGGAAGAGGAGATCAAAAAGTACGTCAAGGTCCGGTTGGCGGCCCATGAATATCCCCGTGAGATCGAGTTCGTGACCGAACTCCCCATGACCACCACGGGAAAGATCATCCGGAAAGAGCTGAAGGCCTTGGAGGTAAAGCGGAAATCAGGGCATTGATCCTCCTATTTCTGCGGCAGACGGACCACCAGCACCGGCTTCTTCGAGCGCCGAAGCACCCTCCTGGATACGCTCCCGATCATGGCGTCTCCGAGAATCCCGTGCCCGTGGGTGCCCATGACCACCAGATCGCAGTCCATCTCCTCGGCCTGTTCCAGGATTGCCTCCACCGGGTTTCCGATTTTCACGACAATGTCGTCCGTGATAAAGGGACAGGCGGGGAGTTGGGCACTGACGCTGTCGCAGAATTTTCCAAGCCCATCTTTCAGGTCCTGGATGATCTTTTCCTTGTTTGTCTCCATCAGGCCCTTCCATTTCTCCTCACCCAGGATATTCATCATGAGGGAATCCCGGTACGGGGACATATCCTCGAGGACGTGGAGGAGCGTGATTCCTGCGCCGTATCGGTTGGCAAGGCTGACGGCATACTCGAAGGCATAACGGGCATTCTCGGACATGTCTGTGGTGTAAAGGATCTTTTTGATTTCGGGAATCATGGTGGTACCTCCATAAGTTTGGATAAGGGGTGCATGACGCAGGCAACATGAACGGAGATTATTCCCTGGATTCCGGTAAGGCGCCTTATCGCCCCCAAAACTCCAGAGATGTCACACGAACACGTGTCAGCTTTTAGATTTTATACTAAAAAAATGGCCCTTGAATCAAGAAAAATACGGCGCTCAGGAAAGCCCCGGCTGCCCGGACAGGAGAATGAGGCGAGTTGGACAATTCAGAAACATGGGAAATCATTATCGGTGTCTGCGTCCTGATAGGGGTCTATATCCTTACCAGGCGCTATCATGCGTGGCGGATGGCACGGGCATATAAAGCGATTGTCAAAGACCTTGAGCAAAAGGAAGCAATGAATCCGTCTTCGGCCGTTGACGTTCCCTATTCCCGGCAGAACCTCTTTCGAATGGGGACCCGGGATTACCTGCCGAAGATGCTCCAGTATATGACGGCCCAAAACATCGTCGGGGTGACTCCTGACGGCAGGTACTATTTATCACATCCGAGGGGCAGTGGTGACCGGCCCCAGGGAGGCTTCTGATATCCGGCTTTTTTTGGGATGTTTCGGATTTCCATTTCGCTGGCCATGGTCAAGGCATAAACCTTGGTTAAGTCGACCTGACGTTGTTCCCCGCATACATCGGTCCTCTGGCCCTTGCCGGTTGAGAAGGGGTGAAGGGGCCTTTCATCCACATGTTCTACGTTGTCGATGAGGTTAAGGAGACAGTATATGATTTCAGATGTTGTAAAGTTTGCGATGCGGACCATTGTGGGGGATGAATGGTTCCTGGATACGCCCGAGGACCTCATTACCTATTCATACGATGGGTTCCTGCCCGAATTCATGCCCGATGCCGTGATTGTCCCCGGTGACAGGGATGAGATCGCCAGGGTGATGAAGGTGGCGAACCGGGAGAAGATCCATATTATCCCCAGGGGTGCCGGGACCAATATCTGCGGCAGTTCGGTGGCCAGAAAGGGCGGCATCATTATTGCCTTTCACCGGCTGAACCGGATCCTCGAGATAGACCCTGAGTCCAGGTGTGCGGTTGTCCAGCCCGGTGTGATCAACGCCGACCTCCAGAAGGCGGTCTCAGCATACGGACTCATGTATCCCCCGGATCCTGCCAGTATGTTTGTCTCCACCATCGGCGGCAATGTGGCCCTGAATGCAGGCGGCCCGAGGGGTGTCAAGTACGGGGTGACAAGAGACTATCTCCTGGGTCTCGAGGTGGTCCTGCCGAGCGGAGAGATTATTCGAACCGGGGGAAAGACCCTCAAGAATGTGAGCGGATATGATCTCACACGGCTCATGTGCGGTTCCGAAGGGACCCTGGGGATCCTTACGGAGATTATTGTGAGGCTGGTGCCCCTCTCCCCCGCCAAGGCCACGCTCCAGGCCATCTATGCCGACCTGGACGATGCAGCCACCACGGTGTCGGCCATTATCGGGGCCGGCATTGTCCCCACCACCCTGGAGCTGATCGACCGGACCGTTCTGGACATCATCAGCAATTACGGGGGCGCCAGATTTTCAGACAGGGCCCAGGCCCTCCTCCTGATCGAGGTGGACGGTGAGGACGTGACGGTGGAGGCCCAGGGAAAAGGGATCGAGGCCTTTTGTAAAGAGAGGGGGGCCTTCCAGGTAGAGCGGGCCAGCACGCCTGAGGAGGCGGAAAAACTGTGGCAGGCCCGGCGAACCGCGTTCGGCGCGGTGGCCAGCCTCAGGCCAAACTGCATTGTAGAGGACGCTACGGTCCCGGTCAAAATGCTCCCTGCCATTATCCGCAAGATCGTTGAGATTGCCGATAGATATGAGCTTCAGATCGGGGTCCTGGCCCATGCAGGGGACGGCAACCTCCACCCCCTGTTCATGACCGACCTTCGGGACAAGGAAGAAATGGCGCGGGTCGACAAGGCCCTGGCGGAACTGGTGGATGCCGCCATGGAGATGGGCGGGACCCTTTCCGGCGAGCACGGGATCGGCATTGCCAAGGACCGGTTCATGGCAAAGGAGTTCAGTCAGACCTCCATAGACCTGATGCGGGGGATCAAACGCGTGTTCGATCCCAACAACATCCTGAATCCGGGCAGCTTCCTTTAGAGTTTTTGTTTGTAACTTCTCCGCAACGTGCGAAGAACTTTGCCCGTGGGGGCCTCTGCCCAAGGGCTGCAAAAACCGAACACAGCTCGTGGGAACGGCAGCAGGGCTTTAAAATACAGTCTGTTTAAGCCCCAAGGAGAGGCTTTCACCTGCCCGCCATGCGAGCGAGGCGAGTCAGGCGGGTGGGGCGGTGTGTCCTTGCTGCCTTTCCATACACATTATCCGGCGGCCGGGGGCGGTCGCCGAACGATATGAACGCATTTTATTGCAGCCCTTGGGCAGAGACCCCCACGGGCGGGCAGGCCGCCTTGGGAGTTTAGGGCCTTTTAATCAACACGGATTTACATGCAGGGCCGTCTTGGTTGTTTTGTTTGACACAATGGGTTTTTTCTGGCGCCACAGACCCGGGAGGTGAAGGAGCATCGAATGGCAGATAGAATTGTTGGATCGGTGATGGTCATCGGCGGCGGGATCGCGGGGATGCAGTCTGCCCTGGATCTGGCCGATTCGGGATATTATGTGCATCTTGTGGAGAAATCGCCGGCCATCGGCGGCGTCATGAGCGAGCTGGACAAGACCTTTCCCACCAATGACTGCGCCATGTGAATTATCTCGCCTAAACTGGTCGAGGTCGGCCGGCATCTCAACATCAACCTGATCACCTGCGCCGAGGTGGAGCAGGTGGACGGCAGTGAAGGCAATTTCCAGGTCACCATCCGCAAGACCCCCCGCTACATTGACGAGGCCAAGTGCACGGCATGCGGCGATTGCACAGCGGTGTGCCCGGTATCGCTTCCCAGTGAATACGATCAGGGGCTCATCGAGAGAAAGGCCACGTACAAGAAATACGCCCAGGCCATTCCCGGGGCCTTTGCCATCCAGAAGTCAGACAAGGCCCCCTGCCGTCTGGCCTGTCCCGCTGGCCTCAACGTCCAGGGCTACGTCCAGATGGTAAAGCAGGGCAACTACGAAGCGGCCCTCAAGATCATCATGGAGGACCTTCCCCTCCCCGGCGTACTGGGCCGGATCTGCCCCCATGGGTGCGAGGATGCCTGCCGGCGGTGCGAGGTGGACGAGCCGGTGGCCATCCGGGATCTCAAGCGCCTGGCCGCGGACCAGTTTGACCCGAGGAAGATCCAGATCGACCCCCTCCCGCCAAGGGATGAAAGGGTAGCCATTATCGGATCCGGGCCTGCCGGGCTCTCGGCCGCCTATCACCTGGCGCGCAAGGGGATCCTCTCCACCATCTTTGAGGCCCTTCCCGAGCCTGGAGGGATGCTGCGGGTGGGGATTCCGGCCCATCGCCTCCCCAGGGAGGTCCTGGACCGGGAGATCGAAGTGATCACCAACCTCGGCGTGGAGATCAAGACCAATGCCCCCCTGGGACCGGATCTCGGCATCGATGATATTCTGGACAGGGGTTACAAGGCCGTGTACCTGGCCCTTGGGGCCCATAAGGGGATCGCCCTGGGGATCCCCGGCGAGAAGTCCAAGGGCGTGCGTCAGGGGGTCGACTTCCTCAGGGAGGTCAACCTGACCGGAAAGGCCCCGGTGGGAAAGCGGGTGGCCATTATCGGGGGCGGGAATGTGGCCATTGACGTATCCCGGAGCGCGGTCCGGCTGGGGGCCGAGGAGGTGATGATCCTCTACCGCCGCACCCGGGCCGAGATGCCTGCCTGGGAAGAGGAGATTCAGGCCGCAGAGGCAGAGGGCGTCACGCTCAGCTATCTGTCCGCCCCCCAGGAGGTGTTGACCCATGACGGGCAGGTGACCGGGCTGCGGTGCATCCGCATGGAATTGGGGGAGCCCGATTCCTCCGGAAGGAGACGTCCGGTCCCCATCCCGGGGAGCGAATACGATATCGATATCGACCAGTTGATCCCGGCGATCGGACAGACGCCCGATCTTGCGGCCCTCGAAGACGCGGCCGATCTCTCCTTTTCCAGATGGGGAACTGCCGAGGTGGACCCGGTGACCTATGAAACCGGCCGCAAAGGGGTCTTTGCCGGGGGCGATCTCCAGACCGGGCCGTGGGTGGCCATCGGCGCCATTGCCGCAGGACGTGAGGCCGCGGAATCGATTGTCAGATATCTGGACGGCCGCGACATGGCCGAGGGCCGGACCCCCCTGGTCAATAACAATCCGTTATACCGGCCCATCCCGGAAAACGAAGCGGTGCGGTCCAGGGCCCGGATGCCGGAACTCCCCGTGGGGGAGCGCTCGGGAAATTTCAGGGAGGTGGAACTGGGGTACGGTGAGGATGCGGGAAAAGAGGAGGCGGGCCGGTGCCTCAACTGCGGGTATTGCTGCGAGTGTTTTCAGTGCGTGGAGGCATGCAAGGCCGGGGCCGTCACCCTCGAGACCCACGCCCAGCAACCGGAGACCGTGTCCATCAACGTGGGTTCCGTGATTCTGGCGCCTGGGTTTAAGGCCTTTGACCCGGGACAGTTTGACGCCTATTCCTATGCCGCCAGCCCCAATGTGGTCACATCCATGGAGTTTGAGCGGATCCTGAGCGCCACAGGACCGTTCCAGGGCCATCTGCAGAGGCCTTCCGACGGGCGGGAACCAAAAAAGATCGCGTGGCTCCAGTGCGTGGGGTCCCGCGACATCAATCGGTGCGACCATCCCTACTGCTCTTCTGTCTGCTGCATGTATGCCGTCAAGGAGGCGGTCATTGCCAAGGAGCACGCAGCCCACGACCTGGATGTGGCCATCTTTTTCATGGACATGCGGACCTATGGCAAGGACTTTGAGAAATATTACGAGCGTGCCCGGGATGAGCAGGGGGTCCGGTTCATCCGGTCCCGGATCCATTCCATTTCAGAAGACGCTGACACCCGGGACCTGATGCTGGACTATGCGGATGAGGGGGGCCGGATCCATGGCGAGACGTTTGATATGGTGGTCCTTTCCGTGGGGCTGGAGACCCCGCGGGACCTGGTTGAGACGGCCCGTCGCCTGAATGTGGATCTGGACCCGGACCAGTTTGTAAAGACAGGGGCCTTCAGCCCGGTCAAGACCTCCAGGAAAGGATTCTATGTGTGCGGGGCCTTCCAGGAGCCCAAGGACATCCCCTATTCCGTGATGGAGGCCAGCGCCGCGGCGTGCGATGCCAAGGCGGTCCTTTCGCCGGCCCGGGGGACCCTGGTCCACGAACGGACCTATCCTGACGAGCGCGATGTGGCGTCCGAGGAACCGCGCATCGGCGTGTTTGTGTGCAACTGCGGCGCCAATATCGGGGGGATCGTGGACGTGCCCGGGGTGGCGGCCTATGCCCGGACCCTGCCCGGGGTGACCTATGTGGAGGAAAACCTCTTTACCTGCTCCCAGGACACCCAGGACAAGATGAAGGAGGCCATCCTGCGGGAGGGCCTCAACCGGGTGGTGGTGGCGGCCTGCACGCCCAGGACCCATGAGGAGCTGTTCCAGGAGACCCTGAGGGATGCGGGTCTCAACAAATACCTCTTTGAGATGGCCAATATCAGGAATCAGTGCTCCTGGGTCCACAGCAGGGAGAGAGAGGCGGCCACCGACAAGTCCAAGGACCTGGTGCGCATGGCCGTGGCCAGGGCCCAGTTGATCCAGCCCCTCCCCCAGCCCACGGTTCCGGTGGACAGCAGGGCCCTGGTGATCGGCGGCGGGGTCGCAGGGATGAGCGCGGCCCTGGGCCTGGCGGAGCAGGGGTTCCATGTCTACCTGGCGGAGCAGGCGGCCGAGCTGGGCGGGAATGCCCTCCGTCTCTCCAAGACATGGCGGGGGGACGACATCGCCCAGGAGGTGAAGGCGCTGGTGGACAGGGTTGAAACCCATCCCGACATAGAGGTTTTCAGGGGATCCACGGTCTCGGGGACCTCCGGGTTTGTGGGAAATTTTGAGACCGCGATATCCCAAAACAGCGCTGACGTCTCGGTGCGGCACGGGGCCGTGGTCGTGGCCACGGGGGCCCGTGAATATGCCCCGACCGAATATCTGTACGGCAAGGACCAACGGGTCTTGACCCACCAGGATCTGGATGCGGCCATCAAGGCCGGGGATGCGCGGATTTCCCGGGCCAAAAAGGCCGTGTTTATCCAGTGTGTCGGTTCGAGAGAGCCCAAGAGGCCCTATTGCTCCAAGGTGTGCTGCACCCATACCATGACCTCGGCCCTGGAAATGAAGGCCATGAACCCGGACATGGACGTCTATGTCCTCTACCGGGACATCAGGACCTACGGCCAGCGGGAGGCCCTTTACAGGGAGGCCAGGCGCCAGGGGGTGGTCTTTATCCGGTACAGCCTGGACGAGAAGCCTGTGGTGGCATCCGACGGGGATGTCATTTCCGTGACCGTCAGGGACCCCATCCTGGACCGGCCGATCCGGATCCAGCCGGACCTGGTGATCCTGGCATCGGCCATTGTCCCCGGCGATAATGCGGCCCTGGCCCAGATGTTCAAGCTTTCCCTGAATGAAGACGGTTTTTTCATGGAGGCCCATGCCAAGCTGCGGCCGGTGGATTTCGCCACCGAAGGGGTCTTTCTGGCCGGCATGGCCCATTATCCGAAGCCGATCGAAGAAAGCATCGCCCAGGCCAAGGCAGCGGCCTCGAGGGCCTCGGTGGTCCTATCCAGGAAGGAACTCAGGGTGGAGGGCGTGGTTTCCCACGTAAACGAATACTATTGCCTCGGGTGCGGATTGTGTGTGGAGGCCTGTCCCTTCGGGGCCATTTCTCTGGTGGACGCCGAGGGCGGCGCAAAGGTGTCCCGGGTCCAGGAGGCCCTTTGCAAGGGGTGCGGATCCTGTGCCGTGGCCTGCCCCACGGGTGCGGCGTCCATCTTCCACTATGACGACGGCGAGGTATTGACCATGGTGGAAGCGGCCTTGGATTGAGAAAGGAGTTTTCATGTCTCAGGAATTCAGTCCCAAGATCGTTGCGTTTGCGTGCAACTGGTGCGCCTATTCCGCAGCGGACCTGGCAGGGGTGAGTCGATTTCAGTATCCTCCCAATATGCGGATTATCCGGCTCATGTGCTCGGGCCGGGTGAATCCCAACTTCGTCCTCAGGGCATTTCAGGAGGGTGCGGACGGCGTGCTGGTGGCCGGGTGACACATCGGCGACTGTCATTACCTGGATGGTAATGTCAAGGCTGAAAAGGTGGTCGATCTGACCCGTCAGATCGTGAAGCTCTTGGGCATTGACACGGAAAGGCTGCGGCTGGAGTGGATCTCCTCTGCCGAGGGGACCCGCTTTGCAGAGGCGGCCAGGGAGTTTACAGAGGCGGTCAGGGCCCTGGGGCCGTTGGGATTGAAACAGGCGGCGTGACCATGGATCCGTTAATACGGGGCGTTCAGGCGTCGGCCTTTAAGGGCAATTGACAGGCGACAGTGAGTCGAGGAGAAGAGTCGTGAGCAAAGATGTTCTCGTGATCGGAGGCGGCATCGCCGGGATACAGGCGTCATTGGACCTCGCGGAGATGGGTGTCCACGTCTATCTCGTGGAAAGCCTCCCCAGCATCGGGGGGAAGATGGCGCAGCTGGACAAGACGTTTCCCACCAACGACTGCGCCATCTGAATTCTTTCGCCCAAGATGCTGGATGTCGGTCGACATCCCCACATCGATTTGATGGCCTACTCCGAGGTGGAAGCGGTGGGGGGCCAAAGCGGCGATTTCAAGGTGACGGTCAGGCGGAAGGCCCGGTACGTGGAAGAGGACCGGTGCACCGGGTGCGGGGCCTGCAAGGAGAAATGCCCGACCGTGCTTCCGGATGCGTTCAATGAGGGGCTTGGGACCCGGAAGGCCATCTACAGCTGGTTCGCACAGGGGATCCCTTCGACCCACACCATCGACCCGGCCCACTGCCGGCAGTTGAACGGCAAAAAATGCGGCATCTGCCAGAAGGTCTGCCAGGCCGAGGCCATCAATTTTGACCAGAAGGACCGGATGGTGGAGTTGGAGGTGGGGGCCATTATTGCGGCCACCGGGTACACGGTCTTCGACCCCTCTCAGATCCCCGAATATCAGTACCGTGAGATCCCCAATGTCATCACGGCCATCGAGTTTGAAAGGCTGTTAAGCGCCAGCGGACCCACGGGCGGACATCTTCATCGGCCGTCCGACCTTATGGTGGAGGCGGAGATCGCGGCCCTTAAAAAGGATGTAAACAAGTCGGAAAAGGTCTTGAGCAAGTACGAGGAGAAATACGACGAGCCCTCGTCGGCATTTTACGAGGCCTACCAGAAGGGAGAGTACCAGGGGGACGCGGATCGGGCCAAATGGGCCGAGAGGTATGAGGCCCACCTGGGTCTTGCGGGGCCGCTTGAGAGACTCAAAAAGGAGGCCGAAGGCTTTGACGTGGCCAAGCGCCTGGCATTCATCCAGTGCGTGGGGTCGCGGGACTTTCGGTTTTATCCTTTCTGTTCAGGCTTCTGCTGCATGCATTCCATCAAGGAGGCCATTATCGCCAACGAGCATGAGCGGGAGACCACCTCCGTCGTCTTCGGCATGGATATCCGGGCCGTGGGCAAGGGATTCGAGGAATACAAGGTCCGGGGGGGGAACCAATCGGGGATCAGTTACATCCGCGGCCGGGTGGCGGAGATCACCGAGGGACCCGGCCGCAATCCGGTGGTGACCTATGAGGACACCCGGGAGAGAAAGGTGGCGTCCCGGGAATTCGATCTGGTCATTTTGGCTACGGCCTGCGCGCCCGGCCATGGGGTGGGACGCCTGGCCGAGATACTGGGGATCGAACTGAACCGGTTCGGTTTTTTCAAGACCGGTACGTCCCAGCCCCTGGATACGACGCGGCCGGGCATCTTTGCCTGCGGCTGCGCCCACGGGCCCATGGATATCCCGGAATCGGTGGCCCAGGCCAGCGGGGCCGCGGCCCGGGCCGCCCAGGTGGTGACCGCGGCCGGCCTGCGGAAGGCGTCTTGAACTGAAATAATGCGAAATGAATGTTGAAAAAGGGGCCGAGGGGACGGCGCTGAGACAGGCTTGATAAGGATGGGAAAATGAGCGGAAAAGAGACTCAAGAAGACGGATTGCGGATCGGCGTGTTCATCTGCGACTGCGGCTCCAATATTGCCGGGCACCTGGACTGCTCCGCGGTGACGGCATATGCCGCAACCCTGCCGGGCGTGGTCTATGCCAAGGAAAACCTCTATACCTGTTCCGAGGCCGGCATCGACGAGATCCAGAAGGGGATCAAGGAGCATAAACTGAACCGTGTGGTGGTGGCATCCTGTTCGCCGCGAACCCACCAGCCCCTGTTTCAGAACTCCTGCGCCGCAGCCCAATTGAATCCCTATTTGTTCGAGATGGCCAATATCCGGGACCAGTGTTCGTGGGTCCACATGCAGGAGCGCGAGAATGCCACGCAAAAGGCAAAGGACCTAGTACGGATGGCGGTGTCCAAGGCGGCCTTTCTGGAACCCCAGCAGGATATCGAGGCCTCTTTGAACCCCAGGGTCCTGGTGATCGGCGGGGGCGTTGCCGGGCTCTCCGCAGCAGGGAGCCTTGCGGATATGGGGCTGGACGTGGTTCTGGTGGAACGGGAGCCTGAGCCGGGCGGTCTTCTGAGACAGATCAACCGGTTGTCCCCCTATGGGGAGAAGGCGTCGGACCGGGTCGCAGAAATGACGGCATCGGTGGCGTCCAGGCCGAATGTGACGGTCTATCTGGGTTCACGGGTGGAGGAGGTGGGCGGCTACATCGGCAACTTCGAGATCACCATCCGGCCCGAGGGAGGGGATGCGCTGAGGGAAAAGGTGGGGTGCATCGTGGCGGCCACCGGGGCCGTTCCCCTGAAACCGGAAGGCCTGTACGGCTATGACGCAAAGCGGGTCATCACCCAGATAGAGTTGGAGGAACGCCTCTTGAAAGGCCCCATGGACGCCCGCCGGGTGGTGATGATCCAGTGCGTGGGGGCCCGCTGTGCGGAAAGGGAATACTGCTCCAGGATCTGCTGCCAGATCGCGGTCAAGAATGCCCGGCTCATCAGGGAACAGGATCCCGAGGCCCAGGTCCATATCCTGTACCGGGACATGCAGATGTACGGGACGGAAAATGAGCAGATGCTCTGGGATGCCAGGGGGGAAGGGGTCCGGTTTGATGTGTTTTCCCCGGATCAGCCGCCGGTCGTGAAGGAGGATCGGGTACAATTCTTTCGGCAGCTCACAGGGGAGACCATGGACATCCCGTGCGACCTGGTGGTCCTGTCCACCCCGTTGATCCCGAGCGAGGGGGCCCAGGCCCTGTCTCAGCTTTTGAGGGTCCCTGTGGATCAGAACGGCTTTTTCCTGGAGGCCCATGCCAAGCTGAGGCCCCTTGACTTTGCCACGGACGGGATATTTGTCTGCGGGTCTGCCCGATACCCCGCCAATGTGGAGGAGGCCGTGTCTCAGGGGTTGGGCGCCTCGTCACGGATCGCCACGATCCTGTTCAAGGACAAGCTGATCACCAGCGCCATTGTGGCAGACATCGATCCGGAGACCTGCGTCGGGTGCATGGGGTGCATGGAGATGTGCCCCTACGAGGCCATTTCCTATGTCCCTGAAGAAAACATATGTACCGTCAATACCGTTCTGTGCAAAGGGTGTGGATGCTGCGCGGCCGCGTGCCCGTCCCACAGCGCATCGCTCAAGGGGTTTAAGCCGGAACAGCTTCTGTCCCAGATACGGGCGATCTGATGGCGGGTAAGGGATATGGCTTGCCTCCTGATCGGGATTTGGGCGTCAGCCTTTTGTAACATCCTGACGCATAAATTCGGTAATAACGGACAGCCTGCGCCTGAAGTCTGTAATGCTCTGCCGTGGGCCGCGGACAATGCCTGCTGTTCAATCGAGGATGCGAGAAAGGATCATTCATGACCGAAAACAGTTTTGAACCCAAGATCATCTGCTTTTTGTGCACGTGGTGAGCATACGCTGCTGCTGACCTGGCTGGGGTTAGTCGACTGCAGTACCCGACCAACATCCGGACCGTCCGGGTGATGTGCTCGGCAAGCGTATCGCCGCACCATATCCTGAGGGCCTTTCAACAGGGGGTGGACGGCGTTTTTGTGGGCGGGTGACATCTTGGCGAATGCCATTACCTGTATGGTAATTATGCAACCGACAAGCGGATCCGTTTCCTCAGAAAACTGCTGGCCTTCAGCGGCATTGAGGAGGACCGGCTGCGCGCCAGGTGGATCTCCTCCGCTGAAGGACCGGAGTTTGCCGAGGAAATCCGGGATTTTGTTGAAACCCTCAAGAAATTGGGTCCTTCGCCTGTCAAGGAGATGGACGCCCGCCTGAAGGCGGCCCTGGCGGCCTGATGAGGGCTTGTATGGACGCCATGTGCAGCCATCTTGTGCGCAGATGTTGACAGATAAATTTCCTCATACGGGGTTGCGGGTTTGGGCGGGGTCTGCGACAGGCGTCGAGCTTTTATCCATGGAAAACAGGGGAGCGTATGACGCTGTCCTGGTTTGTAAGGTGACAACATGATCGACAAGGTGAAGGAGCGGGTCAAAGCGCTTTTAACTTCCGGTGAAATCAGAGGGTTCCTGGGTCTGAGCAACAAATACGGCAACACGGGGCCGCACCTTTTCTGCGACCCCGCGGACCTGGACGGCCTGGTCGTCGGGGACTGGCAAGACCCGGGGGATGCCCGGTACACCCTGAACAAACAGCTCATCCATCTCGCCCGAAATTATCCGGACGATCGTTTCGGCGTGCTGGTGCGGGGATGCGATGAGCGGGGGCTGAAGGTCCTCTACACCTGGAACCAGCTCAACCCGGAAAAGGTGGTCCCGGTAGGGATCGCCTGTCCCCAGGCGTTGGCCGAGGCCTGCGAATGCCCCAAACCCTATCCCGACGAGCCGGTGGCCGGGGAAAAGACCGAGGGATGCCCGGCCGAGTCCGTGGCCCGGATGGACGCCCTGAATGTGGCGGGCCGGTTTGATGAGTGGCTCAAGGAGTTTTCCAAGTGCATCAAGTGCTATGGGTGCAGGGATGTCTGCCCCATGTGTTTCTGCAAGGAGTGCACCCTCGAAGACGACACCCTGGTGGGGAGCGGGGGGATCCCGCCCGAGATCCCCATGTTTCATCTGACCCGGGCGGTCCACATGGTGGGCCGGTGTATTGACTGCGGGCTGTGCAATGAGGCCTGCCCGGCCGATATCCCGCTCAGGACCCTGTACAAAAAGGCGGCGGACATTATCGATGAGGAATTTCATTACCGGCCCGGACAGGAACTGTACGCGAAATCTCCCTTCAATATCCTGATGCAGCCGTCTGAAACCGGTTAATGTTTATTTTTGTCACCCATTGAGTTGGCAAGGGCCGGCAACCACAAAGAGAGGAAGATTCACATGGACTATCGGACTGTGCTGACCACGTGCACCTATTGCGGGTGCGGCTGTAATTTTTATCTGGAGGTGCTGGACGGTCAGATCATTGATACGATCCCCTGCAAGACCCATCCTGTGAACGAGGGAAAACTCTGCATCAAGGGGTGGAATGTTCATGAGTTTGTTCAGAGCCCCAGGCGGCTGACGCGGCCGCTCATCCGCAAGGACGGGGTCCTCACCGAGACCACGTGGGACGAGGCCCTGGATTGCACGGCATTAAAGCTCAAGGAGATCAAGGAGGCCCACGGGAGCGACAGCATCGCCTTTCTCACCTCCGCAAAGGTCACCAACGAGGAGAATTACCTCCTTCAGAAATTCGCCAGGGCGGGCGTGGGCACCAACAGCGTGGACCACTGCGCGCGTCTCTGACACTCCTCCACGGTGGCAGGTCTTGCCGCGGCCTTTGGCAGTGGTGCCATGACCAACTCCATTTCAGAGATCGAGGACGCCGGGTGCATCTTTATCATCGGTTCCAACACCACCTCTTCGCATCCCCTGGTGGCCACCCGCATCTTCAGGGCCAAGAAGAAGGGGGCCAGGATCATCGTGGCCGATCCCAGGACCATCCAGTTGTCCGCCCTGGCCGATGTCACGGTCCGGCAGAACCTGGGGACCGATGTGGCCCTCTTAAACGGGATGATGCACGTGATCGTCAAGGAGGGATGGCACAAGGCCTCCTTCATCGAGGAACGGACCGAAGGGTTTGAGGCCTTCTCGGAGGTCATCGAGTACTAACCACCTGAAAAGGCCGCGGAGATTACGGGTGTTTCTGCAGAGGACATCGTCCGGATGGCCGAAATGTACGCCAAGGCCGAGACCGCCTCCATTGTCTACTGCATGGGGATCACCCAGCACACCACGGGCGTGGACAATGTCAAGGCCCTGGCCAATCTGGCCATGCTCACCGGGAATGTGGGAAGGGAATCGACCGGCGTCAATCCCCTGCGGGGGCAGAACAATGTCCAGGGGGCCTGCGATATGGGCGGACTCCCCAATGTCTATCCCGGGTATCAGCCCGTCAACATGATGGATGTGCGGAAGAAATTTGAGAAGGCCTGGAACGCCGGGTTGTCGGAGGAAGTGGGGCGCACCATCCCCCGGATGCTGGAAGGCCTGACGGACGGGTCGGTCAAGGCCCTCTATGTGATGGGAGAAAATCCCATCCAGAGCGATCCGGACAGCGAGCATGTCAAAAAGGCCCTGGCCGCTGCAGAGTTCCTGGTGGTCCAGGACATCTTCCTCACGCCCACGGCCGAACTGGCCCACGTGGTCCTTCCCGGGACCTCTTTTGCGGAAAAGGACGGCACCTTCAGCAATACGGAGCGGCGGGTAATGCGGGTCCGGAAGGCCGTTGATCCGGTGGGGGAGTCCCGGCCCGACTGGGAGATCATACAGGAGGTCTCCAACCGCTTCGGCTATCTTATGGACTATGCGTCGCCTGAGGCGGTGATGCGCGAGATCGCCTCTCTCACGCCCTCTTACGGGGGGATCGCCTATGACCGGTTGGAGGGGGAGGGGATTCAATGGCCGTGCCCTCACGAGGATCACCCTGGCACGCGATTTTTGCACGAGGGGATGTTCTCGCGGGGCAAGGGCCTGTTCCACCCGATCACGTACCGGCCCCCGGCCGAGGTGGTGGACGATGAATTTCCCTTCTGGCTTACTACGGGTCGCGTCTTTGCCCACTACCACACGGCCACCATGACCCGGAATTCGCCCACCCTCGATGCGGAGATCCGCGAGGGCTGTCTGGAGGTGAACCCGGAAGACGCCGACCGGCTGGGGGTGTCCCACGGAGACCAGGTGGCGGTGACCTCCCGGCGGGGGCGCATCACGGCCAAGACCGACGTGACCGAGAGGGTCCCTCGGGGACTGGTTTTCATGCCCTTTCACTTTATGGAAAGCAACGCCAATGTCCTGACCAATCCCGCCCATGACCCTATCGCCCAGATCCCTGAGTTCAAGGTCTGTGCGGTGAAACTGGAAAAGGTCGGCGCCGGCGGGCCGCCTTATCATCTTTCTCCGTAACTTCTCTTAAACGTGCGAAGAAGCTTGCCCGTGGGGGTCTCTGCCCAAGGGCTGCAAAAACCGAATACAGCTCGTGGGAACGGCAGCAGGGCTTTGAAACTCAGTCTGTTCCAGCCCCAAGGACGCCCTTTCATGGATAGGGATTCCTTGCTGCCTTCAATAAACGCTATCCCGAGCCCGGGGGCGGTCGCCGAATGATATGAACGCATTTTGTTGCAGCCCTTGGGCAGAGACCCCCACGGGCAGGCAGAGCGCTGTTTGGTTGCGGCCGTCAGGCCGCCTTGGGCCGTAAGCTACGGGTTTTTGATGAGGCCGCAAAGCCTTTTATAAATGGTTCCCGGGCAGAGCAGGGAACCGAGAGGAGCAGCCGCCCAATACCCATAAGGAGGCGTCTTTGGCACCCACCGCCTACGAAACCATCATTTTGGAGAATCTCTCGCAGGCCTTTGAGCGGCCCATCCCGGATCTGGAGAGGTCCACGGGAGGGAGGTGGGAGGAGGGGGCTCTCGCATTCAGGGCCTTTGGGCAGAGGTGTTGCGTTGCCCCGGACAGGGTAACCCTATCGGGGGACGAGAGTGCGGATCCCAGGGCCGTTCTTATCTCTCTGTATGTGCGATGCGCCGGCGCCGACCCCATTCAGCTAATGCCCTTTCAGGCCTTCAAGGATTTTCAGGGGAGTATGCCGTATCAGGGGGCATTCAGCGCCAACAGCGAACAGGCGCTCATTCCCCATGTCTTGCAGATAAGGGAAGCGAGCCAGAACATTAAGGAGAGGTTCGGCGGGGCTGACGGCGGGGTGGGCGATTTTTCAATGATCCTCTATCCTCTTCCCAAGATTGCGCTCTGCTGCATCTGTTATCTGCCGGACGAGGAGTTTCCAGCGGCCGCCGCCGTTCTTTTTTCTGCCAACGCGCGGTCTTTCATGCCCCTGGACGGCCTGGCGGATGCGGCCGAATACACATCAAAGGAGATCATTCACATTGTCGGCGGATAAAGCCTACCAGGAAAAGGGTCCCTCTTACGTTGCCCTGATAGTCCTGCTGTGGTGTCTGACCGCGGGCGTCTACTTCATCGGCCTGAACAGCTATCCCCTCCTGGATCCTGACGAAGGCCGCTATGCAGAGATCCCCCGGGAAATGATAGAGGCGGGCGATTTCATCACCCCGCGTCTTAATTATGTGCCATACTTTGAAAAGCCCCCCCTCTTTTACTGGTGCACGGCCGGGGCCATGATGCTCTTGGGCCAGAATGAGTGGGCCGTGCGCACAGTCCCTGCCCTGGCAGGTCTCCTGACCGTGATTCTGATCACGGCCTTCGGGAATCGCCTGTTTGGCAGGGATGTGGGCCTCATGGCAGGCTGGGTCTATCTCACCAGCGTGGTTCCGCTCATACTGGCCCGTCTCCCCATCATCGACGGACTGTTCAGCCTTCTGCTGACTGCCACCTGGATGGCCTGGTGGTTCGGGTACAGGGCCCCGCCAGGCCCGGTCAAAAACCGATGGATGATGGCGGCATGGGCTTTCTTGGGCCTGGCCGTTTTGACCAAAGGCCCTGCGGCCGTTGCCCTCACAGGGTTGATCGTGTTTATGCTTGTGGCGGCAAGGCGGGATTGGGGGGGCCTCAGGTCCATGTGCTGGATACGAGGCCTATTGATCTTTGCCCTCATTGTCCTGCCGTGGCACCTGGCCGCAGGGGCGCGAAACCCGGAGTTTTTTCATTTTTACTTTGTGGTCCAGCACTTCGGCCGTATGGTGCAGGAAGAACATTCAAGGCCGTTCTGGTATTTCCTGGCCGTTTTTCCATTCGGCATGCTGTTCTGGAGTGCATTCTTTTTCCCGGCCTTGCTCCAAGGCCTGGGCCGCGCATGGAGGGCCGTGCGGCTACCCTGTAGACCACAGCAAAGCCGCAATCACAGCGAGGATGTCCCTGATTCCTCTTGTCGGGCTCACGATGCCGGACATTACACCGCCATTCTCTTTCTTGTCATCTGGGCAGGGGCCGTAGTGGGCCTTTTCAGCCTGAGCCGGTGCAAACTGGTTCCCTATATCCTCCCTGCCTATCCGGCGATGGCCCTCTTGACGGCCGCATACCTGAGGGAGGGTCCCCTGTCAAAGGCCCCCCGGTGGTGCGCCGGCATCACCGCGGTCTTTCTCATGGCGGCCATCCCGGTTGTCTCCTATTATGCCCGCTCACAGGATATGCTCCCTATAAGCGAACTGGAATGGCCTGTCATCCTGGCCCAGTGCGCTTTGCTGGCAGGAAGCGTCCTGCTGGGCCTTTCTGTTTTCAGACAGGCGCTCATCCCCTTTGCCACTGGTCTGGTCATGGTTTTTCTCATTCCTTCCATGCTTATGGTCGTGCCGGTAGCGGCCAGCTACCGAAAGGTGGGGGGCCTCGTGAAGGGAATGGCCTTGCCCCTGCCACAGGGCATACGGGTCGCTGAATGGCGCACCTTTGATCAGGGCCTGGGCTTCTACACGCAGCGCCGCACCATACTGGTGGACAATGTGGGCGAACTCAGGTTCGGACAGGCGCTGGGCGATCATGAGGATTATTTTCTGAAGGGAGAGGAGAGTCTGAAACGTCTCGGGAGACAGGGACCTGTGTTGCTCAACATTCGGCCGGACGACTGGCCTACGGTGCGCCAGTGGGGCCTCTTCCATCTTGTCGCGGCCAACAGCACCAATGTCATGGTGGGAAACGATGCCTTTTTTCGCCTTACAGGGCTCACGCCGTGGCCTGCCGATACCGTTGTATCGCCCCCATTGCTCCTGCGGCCCCGGCCTGTGACACGGGGGAAGAGCGGATAGAGGGTGGGAAGCATGCGTGTGTTGACCCGATATTTTGTACGGGAATTTTTCAAGCTCTTTATCATCTCTCAGGTGGTCTTTATCGCCATCTATCTGATGATCGATTTTGCCAGCGGCATCGACGATTTCATCAAGGCCCAGGCCCCGAAAAGCGCAGCAATTTCCTATTTCCTGTACAAGATACCGGCCATTGGCGTGCAGATGCTCCCTGTTGCCGTGCTCACCACGGTCATCATCATGTTCAGCCTGATGAAGCGAAACAATGAGATAACGGCCTTAAGATCATGTGGCGCAAATATCTGGAAGATATCGAGGCCGGTCGTTTTTGTCGCTTTTTTTCTCTCTGTGGCCATGTTTCTGTTTTCAGAGACGGTTGTCCCGTCCACCAGCTCGCATGCCAACGAGATATGGCGGGTGGAGGTCAAAAAGGAAAAGGCAGACCGCTTTCACGGACAGCGTCACATCTGGTACAAGGGGGATAACTGCATCTATTGGATGAGGCGGTTTGAAAGCCAGACCCTGACCATGATGGAACCTGTATTCTATTTTTTTGATGGATCTTTTCACCTGCTCCGGAGAATTGACGCCCGCTCCGCGACCTGGAAGGACGGGGTGTGGGAACTGAGGGGTGGGATTATCCAGGACCGGGATGCAGACGGGAGCTACGATCTGCGCCGGTTCGAGCGGTTCAAACTCAAGATCCCCGAGAGGCCGCAGGATTTTGTCAGAGAGGAGATCGAACCCGAAGAAATGGGATATCACCAATTAAAAAGGTTTGCTCAGAGATTAAAGGCAGAGGGCTATGACGCCACCCGCTACTTTGTGGATCTCCACATCAAGATCGCCTTTCCCTTTGTCATCCTGATTATGGCCTTGCTGGGGATCCCGGTCGCCTTGTGGAGAAAGGAAATGGGCACGCCCGTGGCCGTTTCCATCGGCATCGCCCTCTGCTTTTTCTATCTCCTTGTGCTGGGCCTTTCCCGCACCCTCGGATTTGCCGGGGTCCTGCCGCCCGTCCTTTCGGCATGGCTGGCCAACAGCATTTTTTTGTTCCTCGGCATCTACCTCCTGATGCAGGCCAACCGGTAGCAAAGAAGCATCTCAAAAACTCAGGGGTCTCTCTTTGTGCGAAAAAGCATGCCTGGAGTCGAAACCTGCTCCCGCAGCCTTCAGGCGCACGACCCACCCTGCCTCTGCGGCTGAAGCCGCGGCGACCCATTACGGTAGACCCCTTTACCCTCAGACTCACCGCACTGCGGCCAAAAACGGATCTGGGCTCTTGACTGGTCCGGCCGCATCATATATCAAGTTTCTGAACGAAACCCCCAAACTGGGATTTAGGATCGGTTCGCTGAATTCTTAACCATATAGATTTCTGTTGTTTTTAAATCAAAAATCAAAAATCGTGCCTGAACAGGGTTTTCGTTCAGGCACGATCTATTCGTTTCCATGACACAGACAAAAAAGAAAACGCCCCAACCGGGCGGTGTAAGGAAAGGAGACAAGACGATCTCGGACGTGGAGTTATCCCGGATCGAGTTCCACCGGCACGCCCTGGCCCTCTTCCCGGAACCCGGGGACAGGCGGCCGGGCATCGCCGTCCTGGTGGAAGACGAGAAATCAGGCATCAGGCAGCGGTTCTGTTCCTGCTTAATATCCAAGCAGCGCACGTGCAGCCACCTGCAGGAACTGTCCAAACTGGCCAAGACGCTCCCTGAAATGCTCGGCGGACAGACGCTTGAGGAGGATTTCAGGGCAAGCGTCTGGCACCGTCTCGCAGAGATTTTGTCCGACACGTGCACACAGACGCCGGATACAGTTCGCTTTCAGGTGATGGATCGGGATGGGAAGCGGGTCACCCGGGTCTGCGACAGCGCCGGTGAGGAGCTGCTGCGGCACTTTGCGGGGGAGTCCGCCAGACACAGGTTTGTGGAGCGATGCTGCCAGACACCCAAAGGGGACGCCATTCCCAGCAGAGGGGTCATCATCGACCGCCTGGCACTCATGACCCTCACGCAAAATGAACGGCTCATGCTGGAGCGGGGATTCAAGACGCGACGGCAGGCCATGGAGGCGTCTTTCTGGTATCGGGCCGCATACCACGGGTATCGGGAGTTCGGACGGGACGGATGTACCTTTCATCCGGCCATTGAAGAGGGTTCAGGGGCGTTTACCGTCACTGTCCGAAACGACGCGGGGGAGGAACTCCTCCGGATGGTCATTCCGCGCGACCGGGTGAATCGAACGCTCAGGGCCTTTGAGGACCTCCTTCCCAATCAACACTCCCTGCCGATTCACCCCATACCGTTGAAATCCATCTTCAAGGTGAGTCCGGATACCCGGCTGGACCTTGAGGTGCGGCCCCTGATCCAGCTCATCCAGGAGAATGGGGAATCCAGATTTTTTGAGAGAGAGGACCTGGAGAAATTCCGGTACGGCAACCTCATCTATATCAAGGAACTGGGCCTCCTTGCCGAGTTGGAACCCGACGGGCCGGTAAAACGGACATTCAAGGCCCCTGTCCGGATGGCCCTCAAAAAGTCCCAGGTGCCGAGTTTTTTCGAGGAGTTTTCCCAGGATGCCGAGGGCGCCCCGGCCCTGGTGGATCAGGACCTCAAGCCCCTTAAGATCGTACAGACCTTTGAACGGATCGAGGTCAGGCACGCATCCCTGGAGAGGGACTGGTGCTGGCTGTCCGTAGACTATGGGTACGGAAATGAGTCCATCTCCCTTTCGGAGATCCTGACCGCAAAAAGGGAGGGAAGGCGCTATATCGGGACGCCGGGGGGATGGGTTGATCTGGCATGCGAGGAGCTGGACGGCCTCACCCCCATCGTGGATCGTTTTAAAGCGGACGCGGGATCCGCGAGGCCCGGCGAGGTCGGGCTGTCGCGCATAGACCTCCTTCGCCTCTGTGCCGGGACCCCGCGCCCCCTGGACATATCGGGGAACGATAAAGAGACGGACCTGTTCCGGAAGGTGGTGGAACTGAAGCCCGGTCGCGACATGCAGCGGCCCCGGGGCTTGACCTCCACCCTGAGGCCCTACCAGGAGCGGGGGGTGGAATGGCTCCATTTCCTGTTTGAGAACGGGTTCGGGGGGCTTCTGTGCGATGATATGGGGCTGGGGAAGACCCACGAGGTCATGGCCTTCATGGTGGGGCTTCGGGAGAACGGGCAGGGGGACGCCTCTTTTCTCGTGGTCTGCCCCACCACGGTGCTGAACCACTGGGACCGCAAGATCCGGGACCATGCCCCGTCTCTGAGGCCGGTGATCTACCACGGTCTGGAGCGGGACCTGGACGCGGCCATCGGCGAGGGCCACGTCCTGGTGACATCCTACGGGATACTGAGAGGGGAGACGGACCGGCTGAAGGAGATCCCTTTTCAGGCCGCCATTTTTGACGAAATCCAGAATCTCAAGAATCCTCAGACCAAGGCGTACCAGGCCGCCGCGGCCATCAACGCCCCTGTGAAGTTCGGGTTGACCGGGACCCCTATCGAGAATCGCCTCATGGAATTAAAGGCCCTCTTCGATCTGGTCCTCCCCGGCTATCTGGGGACAGACGCGGATTTCCAGAATGACTATGTAAAGCCCGTTGAAACCGACCCCCATGGCCCCAGGGCGAGGAATCTGGGGAGGCTCATTTCGCCGTTTACCCTCCGCCGGCGGAAGGAGACGGTCCTTGATGATCTGCCCCCCAAGATCGAAGACCTTCGGGCCTGTCAGCTGAGTGGGGATCAGATCAAGCTCTATCGCGACGCCATTGCCGCCAGGGCGGGCGGGCTCCTAAGATCGCTCCAAAACGACGGGGAGGCCATTCCCTATATCCACATCTTTGCCCTGCTCAACCTCCTGAAGCAGATCTGCGATCACCCAGCCATGATCAATGGGCAATTTGATGCCTATGAGGAGCTTGAATCGGGAAAGTGGGAGCTTTTCAAGGAGGTCCTTACAGAGGCCCTTGACAGCGGGCAGAAGGTCGTTGTCTACAGCCAGTTCACACGGATGATCCACATCATGGAGCGGTTCCTTGAGGCCCTGGGGGCGCCTTTTGTGGCGCTTACCGGGAAAAGCCGGAACCGGGGGAAGATTATCGACCGATTCAACCATGATCCGGACTGCCGTGTCTATCTGGGGAGCCTCAAGGCCGGGGGCGTGGGGATCGATCTGGTGGCTGCGTCGGTCGTCATTCACTATGACATGTGGTGGAACGCGGCGAGGGAAGACCAGGCCACCGACCGGGTCCACCGGATCGGCCAGAGACGCGGGGTTCATGTCTTCAAACTCATTACCGAGGGGACCCTGGAGGAAAAGATCGCGGCCCTGGTCCAGAAGAAGCGGAACCTGATGGACGGCGTGGTCAAGGAGACCGATCCGACCCTACTCAAGGCATTCTCGCGGGAGGAACTGATAGACCTCCTGGCGCCGCCATGAAAAAAGGGGCGCACCAGATCCCCACAAAGGCGGGACTCTTTTCCCGGGAGGCCGCTCTCCCCGGGCAACCGAGCTTCTGAAATGAGGGACATCCTGAAAAACGCGACTTGACGATGAATAGCTTATTTGAGTATTGTTATTGCCTTAAACCCTTTGTCCGCAACTTCTCTGCAACGTGCGAAGAAGTTTGCCCTTGGGCAGAGACCTCCACGGGCTGGCAGAACGCTGTTTGGTTGCGGCCGTCAGGCCGCGTTGCGCTTATCAAAATTTGGCCCGAGCAGAAGCAGAAGATCACGAGTGCGGGTATCACTCAATGATACAAGAGGGGTATTCCACCGCCCCCATCCTGAACGAGCGACAAAAGAAGTCCGTAAAACTGGGAAAAATCTCAATGTACGGGTAAATATTGAGGCCATATCGAGAGCACTGAAAAGCAACACCGAACAAGGGCATTCACTCTGATCCCAAAAACCTGGCGGTTTTTGGCCCAGGTGAGGGGAAGGGAATCACGACGCAAGGTGAAACACTTGACGAGCTGGAAGAAAACATGAGAGATACCTATAAGGTAATGGCGCTCGATGATGTTCCTGATGACCATGAAATAAAAAAGAAAGGAGAACTGATGGATCCTGAAAAAATTATGGATAATTTGTCAAAGGAATTGAATGTTGCGATAAAAGCAATGGCCAAAGCAAAGGATGTGAATGAAAAAGAGGTTCACAGTCGGATTGTAAAGAATTTATGCGACTCTTTGGGTGTGTTTTTTAATCTGGCGAGCGAAATGATGGGATTTGATCCCGGCGATGCTTTAGAAAATGACACCCCTTTTTAAGCTCTCCTAAGCCCGGTTGCAATGCTGCAAACAAATCGGGAATGCCTTGGATGGTGATGTGCTCGGTCAGCACACCGGCCCCCGAAACCGTAATCACCAAGGCACCCCTGATGATGCCCAACATGGCATGACAGGCTTCGTCCCCAGATGTTTGCAAGAATTCGCCCCAATCCACTTCACTGGTAGGCAGGAACTGCCGACCCCCGCCTGCGACGCAGCGCGACGCCTGAATGTGGATCGCTCTGCGGTGAGTCGCGCCGTCCGGACAGTCGAGCGTGATAGGGGCTTGATGGAGGCTTATGGTGTTGCAGACGAGAGAGCGGCAGCATCCCAGAAAGCAGTCATTTGCAGGCATCAATCCCAGGCTTCCGTCTGGGGTTGGGGCAACTGAAAGGACATGAGCCTCCTGATGTACCTGTTGAAACCGTCTTCCTCCCTGGATTCAAGGCCCTTTATCTTTATTGCCGCCTGTTCAACAACGCCCTTGTCCTTGACCACACTCAGGTCCATCATGCCCGGATATGATCTCTGGATGAGAGAGTAGGCCTGTTTCTCTTCCTGTGTGAGGGCCAGGTATCGGTCGATTTCATCCAGCATTGCCTGCTTATGGGTATCGAGCCGACCATCCACCTTCATCAGGAGATTGAGGCTGAAATCGCCGCATCTGAAATGGGAGGGCATTTCTTCCAGGTTTTCGAGGAGCAACCGTATTTCCCGCACCACCTCCTCATCATTCATGGGTTCGAATCTCCCCTCCTCCACCATTTTTTGCAGGGGAGACTGGGGGTGAACGGCAAATGTCCGCACCCTTATGAAATTGGGCCTTATCTGATTGAGGAGGCTTGCGGTTTCCAGGGCATGTTCCCGACTCAAAGCCTTCCCGCCCACTCCGGGCATGATGTATTCGGAAAGTGAGATTCCCGACTCGGCGACCCGCCTTCCTCCCACCAGGATATCCTCCGGTGTGATCCCCTTCTGGATCAGCTTCAAAACCTTGACGGACCCGCTTTCCATGCCCGTGTGGATCCGGGTGAGTCCCGCCTCTTTGAGGCGCTGGTAATCCTGGGGGCTCTTTCTTTTCATGGACTTGGCCCGCGCATATGTGGTGATTCTTTCTATCCGAGGAAAGGTTTCCTTGATATGAGCGATAATCTCCGCCAGTTCATCTGCCGGCAGGATAAGGGTGTCGGCATCCTGAAGGAAGGCGGATGTAAAGGACCTGGACCGTGGGCCATAAAACGCGGCCATCATATCAATATCCTTCTTAACCTCTTCCACACTCCTCCTGGAAAATTTCTTGCCTTTATAGGCCGGGCAGATATGGCACCTGTTCCACGGGCAGTTTCTGGTAACCCTTACCAGGAGGCTGGAGGCCTCGCTGGGCGGTCTGATAACACCTTGTTCAAACATGAAGCATTTCTCTTTAAAAGAGGTCCGAACCCCTCCTTGTTCTCAAGGGGGACAGCGTCTTAAGATCCTCTTCGGGCGCGGTTGCCCTGCGGCCTTTGCGCAGAATGCACATTTGTAAGGGATGCAAGTAAAACGGCCCTGTTGGGGTTAATCAAGCCATCGGCTATACCGGTAGTTATGACCTTCCAAGGCCCTTGAGCTTTACTTTAGACGTAACCGTTCACGGGTTCAAAGGTTCAGGGGTTCAGGGGTTCTTCCTCGCTCAGTTGCAGCCCTGTTTGGCGATTTTTGATTCATCAACTGGCCCCCACTCGTCGCTGAAAACTACGAAGGAGGCCATCGAACGGACAAATAGCGCCCTCAACCGGGAACCTTGAACCGGGAAACCTGTGAATGCTTACACATTTTTTTGTAAACAAACGGGAACATGCCCTTTTCTCTGTGTTCTCTGTCACCGCCAGTAGAATGGAGACCCAGGTATGGGGATTGGGAGTGGACCCAGGTATAGCGATATGAGGAGACCCTTTATGTAGATTTACTTTTCCGGCAATTTGTATAAAGTCTTTTTTCTTTGGATCTGGTTTGTCTTCTTGAAAGGGGATAGGCCTGGAAGGAAGGGATGGGAAAGGCCCGAAGTTAGCAGCTTCGGGCCTTTTTTTTGGACCGCCGGAACAGAGCCGGAAGCCCACCGAGATGGGTGAGTATACCGTGAGTCCCGGCGGATTGCAAGGTCGGGATGATGGAAGAGACACTTTTAATGGAGGTTCGGTGCAGGGGGTGTGGGAAGGTTTTTTATGTCTGTCGAAGATGCTGGCGGGGGCAGGTTTACTGCGGAGACGTGTGCCGGGAGATGTGCCGGACGATATCGCACAGGGAAGCGGAGAAGAGATATCGGCAGACGGAAAGGGGCCGGGAGACCCACCGGCAGGCTGAACGTCGGCGAAGGATGAAAAAAAGTAAAAAAACCGTGGATGATGAGGGTTCAACACTTAAACGGGTCTGTGATAAGGGTCATTTCCAGCGGCCCGGGGACCCGCCCAGGTGCCTGTTTTGTGGCGTGTCCGGGGTCGTTGTACCCCAATTCCCCCGGCGGGCTTATGGGGGAAGGATCTTTTCTGAAGAGATGGGCTTTGGATGAGCAAGAGATTTTTGAAAGGAGACGAGAGATGATTGACAAGAAGGTCCTTTGTTCTGACAGAGTGCGCAGTATCAACGGAAGTTTTGGCTTCTTGGAGCATCGGTTTTTGCGGGATGGCTTTTGGGAGACGCTCGGCCATGATGAGCTGCTGCTGTATGTCTTTCTGGTTCTGGTGGGGGATCGAAAAGGGCTTTCCTATTACCCCTACGACAAGATCTGTACCCTGTTGAAGGTAACCCTGGATGACTACATCGCTGCCCGAAACGATCTGATCCAAAAGGACCTGATCGCCTTTGACGGAAGGCTCTTTCAGGTATTGTCGCTGCCCGAAACCCCGGCAGGGGGAGAACTGCACCCCATAACGGACATGGACGAGATGAAACAGCGGGACCCTGCCGCCATCGCAACGATCATTCGGGAGGCCTTATGAGACCGGATCGAGGAGAGGTCTTTTCCATGGCCATAGACCAGGTGGATTTGCGCCTGTTGTCCCTGCGGACCCCCACGGCCCTGGCTGTGAACCGGATGGCCGCATCGCTCAAGGCGAGAGGACAACTCACCCCCATCATTGTCACACAGGATACGCCTGTTCTGGTAGATGGCTTCAAAAGGATACAGGCAGCCCGCATCCTTGGCATGACTGCCATGAAGGCCGTCTCTTTGAACGTGGGTCCTGTAAAGGCCAAGGCCATGATGTATCTCATGAACCGATCCGGGAGCTTCTCCATCATCCAGGAGGCCTTGCTGGTCCGCGAGCTGGTGGATACGGACGGCCTGAGTCAAACGGAGGCAGGCCAACTCCT
>ENA-OSEO01002173-OSEO01002173.1-sediment-metagenome-genome-assembly--contig:-NODE-2173-length-29315-cov-3.732984_pt1 | contig 29315 bp, 5 predicted proteins | sample MGYA00237883_ERZ534232 | MGnify/ENA metagenome assembly ERZ534232 | reverse complement strand
CGTTGCTATTGTCCGCATCGTCATCCACAACAGCGCCATTTGCAGCCCTCAGGTTCACGTCGGTCCCGGAGGTGATCAGGCCCAGCCGCATGTTGCCGGTGGTCTCCCTGAGGAAGATCGAAAGCGGCGCATCGGCATCCACCGAACCGTTGCTCGCGTTGGAAGAATCGATGTCGAGGTTGTTGGCATAGGACCCGATGGCTCCCGTCCGGGAGGTTAAATCCACATTCACCGACCGGATGTTCCACTCATTGTCATTGCGGCGATCGACGATATCATCTTGCCCGTCGATGCGGACGGTCCCGGCGGTTGCTAAGATCCGGCCGATGTTGGTTTGCCCGTCCACCAGGAGGGTGATGTTGCCGCTGGTGGATGTCAGCCCGGGCGCGGACCCCACATTCAGATCGTAAGCGCTGTGGATAAAGGCATTGTTTATGACCAGCCCGTTTAGCTCGCCCTCCCGGATTTCAATGTCGAGGAAGTTTCCGGCCGTACCGATATCGCCGCCCGCCTGCAGGAAGACATTTCCCGTTGCCGGAGAGGTCACATCGCCGGTAAAGATGTTGACGATGGGGACATCGGCATCGTCAAACAGATCCAGGATGGATTCGGGCGCCCGCAGGTCCACCGAGCCGCCCGCCTGGATCTTGCCGATGGTGAGGTTGCCGGTATCGGATGCTCCGGTTTCATCCACGATGTGGATGAGCAGCCTCCCGCCGGCAGTGGCGTTTTCAACCGTCAGGTCATTGATGGCGACGTCGGCCGCATCGATCTTGATCAGCTCCGGCAGGTGCATTTCGGTCAGGCTGTTGACATAGCCGAACTGGGCCACTTCAGCGGGAGTTACCGTAAATCCGCGACTGATCGGATTAAACGCCGTGGTGTCCGGCGTGGTATCCGTGTAGTCGATGTTCAGGATTGTATCGGCCACCTGATGCAGATAGAGCTGCCCCACCACGTTCAGCGACAAGGTGCCCGTCGGCGCCACCTGGACCCGCAAGGGGTCGGCCTCGGTACCCACCGAGCCGTCGGTCAGCAGGATGAGGCTTCCCAGGGTGCCGATGGCGATATCGCTGGACGGATCCGCGGTATCGCCCGCCGATGTGCCGTTGCCGGTAATAGATCCGCCCGGTGTGACGTCGTCCGGGTAGGCGGTGCTGCTGCTGCTTGCCTGCAGGCGCACATCGCCGCCGGCAAGGATGTGGTGCACCTTGAGGTTATCCGAGGTCTGGACAATGACCTGGCCGCCCGCACGGGCACCCAGGCTGAGTGAGCTTTCGTCCTGGGACTCGATGTCGATGTCATCGAAAAGCTGCAGCGTAAGCGTCTGGACATGGTACTTGTCGAGCACGATGTCGCCATTCGCCAAGACGACCGACCCGCTGTCGGTGGCATGGTCGGCGCGCGTGCCGCCGTCATCGGTGAGGCGCTCCCAGCCGCTTCCCTGGTAGATCGCCCTATTGGCGATATTGATGTTGGTGAAAGTAGCGGTGGCAAGGTACAGGCCGTAGCTTTCGGCATCGAGCTGCACCAGGACGGTCTGGCCTGCCGCCACCGTGCGGAGGACCGTAGCGGCTGCATCGGTTCCGGTAACGTAATGGGTGACGATTTCCGCCCAGGGACCGGCGCCGAAGTCCTCGTTCTCAAGATCGATGGTCCCGCCGCCGCCCGTGTACCGGTAAACCTTGTAGTGCACGCCGATAACGTCATCGGGAGACGCATTGGCCATGGCGATCTTGCCTTCTTCCGGGATGCTTTCAAAATCGGCCGGGTTGTCAATGGTGATCACACTGCCCTTGCTGCCGATGCTCCCTTCCTGGCCGGAGATCACATCGCCGCCGGTGTCAGTCTTGGTGCCGGCAACGATGTTGATTTCACCGGCGGTGATATTGGCCAGCTCGGTGCTGTCCGAATTGACCACGCCGCCGCCGAACTGCGCATGGGGATAGAGGAATTTCATCAGTCCCGGCGAAACCGGATTTTCAAGCGCCTCGGCCTTGAAGGTGTTGGCGGCCACATAGGCGTCTTTTTCCGCCTGAGAATAGGTAAATACGAAGTCAGGGTAGTACGCATCCGGGCTGCCGAAGCTCGAATCACCGGATTCATAGGCATTTTCGACTTCCTGCAGTCTGCCGTATATCGTTTCCACGGCCGGGGCCCAGTCGGAATCATTCACATAGTCAATGGCTCCGAGATCCGGATGGGTGAGGTCATCACTACCCGTGTAGATATATTTATCCCCGGAATTCAGTTCGACGATATTCCCGACGGAAACCGTCGCAGGCGTGTCCGAGGTACTGTAATCGGCGTTGATCGATGCCAGCAGCATGTCAGATGCAAATGCATCCTCGGTATAATCGTAACGGAAAAGCTGCAATCCGTTCAGCGACAACCCGTTGTTTTTTATATCCAGCGGCATCTCATCGATGGATGCATCCGCACGGGTGGCCGCCAGCTTGATTTGGGTATCGTTAACTTTGATGACATAATAGGCGGCGCCCGCTCTCAACCCGCTGTCGGTGAGTTCGACGTTGCCGCCGGCTATGATCTCGTCCCCGGTTTGGAGGCCATGAGCGCTTGCAAATGTCAGGGTGTTGCTGGCCGTGCTGACGTTACCGGCCGTCAGGGTTTGGCTGGGTTCAGCGTCCCGGGCGGCGTTGCGAATGTCCTTCCAGTAGCGATGATAGGCTTCCGTCTTGGCGGCCGCATCGGCATTCAGATCTTCGATAGCGGCGGCTTCACCGGCGGCGCCGGTAAGGCCCAGGCGGGCATTGCGCGCCTCGATCTGTTCCGGGGTCAGCGGCACATACCCTTCTTCGATGCCGTCGAAGACCGAACCGCCTGCCACTTCGATATAGACCGACCCGGTGGTGCTGTGGATCGATCCGTCAAATTCGTTGTCAGACCCATCTCTATCCGGCCGGATCTCGTCATAGGTTGACTTGAGGTTGGAAAGGCCCTGTTCGGCATTAGCCTCGTCGAAGCCGGACGCAAGGTCCAGCTGTTTGGCCAGATACAGGTCGCCTTCCATTTCGCGGATATAAATGTCTCCCTGTGCCCAGGCGAGCACCCCGCCGTCGCCTACAGCGCCGTGTACATCGCTGTCAACGAAGATGGGATTGTCCGCAGTGCCGATCTGCCCTTCCCTGGCATACAGCTCCACCTGGTTTCCGATGATGAATGCATCATTGCTCTTGGCAAAAATACCGTCCGGCGCGGAAACGAACACATTGCCGTCCGTGGACCAGATGTAGTCGACGACTACCTGGCGGGTGGAGGCAAGTTCCCCAACCTGGCCCGCTCCGGTTTCAAAGAACCCGATCCAGATGTCGCCGGCCGCTTTGAAGGCCCCGACTTCGGTGACCGGGCTGCCGGTCTTTTTGCCTTCGATATTGGCCCGCAGCGAACCGCCGGAATCGATCGTCACATCGTTGGTGCCGAAGATGCCGCTGGAAACATCCTGCAGAATATTATCGCCCGCGCCGGTGGTAGTGATGCTCACCGAAGAGGCCACGGTATCGGGCACGTTGATCTCCCCGAAATCAATCGAACCTCCCGAGACGATGGTAACCGACGGCGCGGACGGCCCATCGACAAAATCGATGCTTATCGGCCGGTCGGCCTCCAGGGTATGGGTATAGAAGTCCTTGATGCCGGTAACCGTGGTGACCAGCTTGTGATAGGATTTGGTGCGCAGCCAGCCGCCGCCGGTCTCCCAGTTGTCGATGGTCTCATCGGGAGTGCTCGTCTGGGTGGTTTTATATTCGACGCTGTAAGCAATATCCGTTGTGCCCGGATCGACAATGATGGTTTCGGATTCGAGCAGGGGTTTTTCGTCGGTAAACGCAAAAGTTCGCCACTGGTAGCTGTCATCCGCGGACAGGTTGTCGTCGATCCAGTCGATGAGACCGCCGGTGAGATTGAATTTATTCTTCTTGTAGTACCGGACTTCGGTCTGGGTCTTCTCCTGCCCCTCCACCCAGACGTACTGGCTGCCGTCCACCGGCTGATACTCGAACTCATGGTCGAAGGAGCCGGCGTTCCAATCGATATCCCTTGCAGTCGGGCTGCCGTAAGCGGTATAGTCAACGGTGATCAGCTTATCTCCCTCTGCATTGATTACTTCTTCGCTGATCGTTCCATGATAGAGCTGTTCGATAACCTGCCCGGCGCTGTAGGTGTATTCGATGCGCTCGAAGGGATCTCCCGCCGTGCCGTCTCCAGTGCTGGTGTCGGTGATCTGGATGCGTCCTTCCTTGTCCTTGGTGACGTCGATGCGCTCGATGTAAAGATCGTAGCCCGATGCATTGTTGATGTTCACGTCGGTATAACCGTTGGCGACCCGCAGGATGCCGTTGCCTGTGCTGATGATCTGGCCGGCCAGGATGATCTCGCCGCCCTGGGGAACGATTTCCTCGATGACGATGCGCCGGTTGGCGGCATCCCAATACCCGTCCACGGGGATGCCGTCGCCGAAGGTGATGCCCGGCAGCGGGTTGTTGAATTCATCCGCCAGCGGGGCGGTTTGCGGGGGCGGCGCAAACCCGGCGGCAATATCCACCTCGATATTGTCGGTGCCGCTCTGGATCAGTCCGTTGATGTTGAGGTACTTGGCGGTGATGGTGATCCGGCCCTGGGCCAGAATCCGGTTTTCGTTTCGCTGGATAAAGTTTTCCAGGTTGATGGTGGTGTCCGTTTCGGTCTTGATGGGATTCTGGGCGACATGCACCGGGCCGTCATCGGTGTTGATGATGATGTCGGGCTGCGGCGTCAGCGTAACTATTTTTCCGTCAACCGACGTGCTGTCGTTTGAAGACTCGTAATTGTAGGGCAGGCCGGGGGGCTTGCCTTCCTGGAACACCGTGTTGCGGGTCAGGGTGTAGTCGATGTACTGGCGCGGATCCTGGTTGGTGTGCAGCCAGCCCTCGGTGTTCAGGCTGAAGTTCTTGGCCGACGCGATATCCACCTGCTCGCCGCGGATGGTGCCGGAAACGTTGATGCTCCCCTCGCGGTTGCTGATGGTGACATTGCCGTTTTCGTTGATGACGTCGCCGACGATGTAAAGGTCCTGGGGCACGTCCGGCAGCTCGAGGCCGCCGAGTTCATACTCCGTTTTCAGCAGGGCATCCTGGAGGATGGTGATGTTCTGTTCACTGTCGTCGGCGTTGCCGGTCAGATCCGCGCCGTTGACGTAGACGTTGCCGGCGGTAAATACCACCAGGCTGCCGCCGATGGACTCGATCCGGCGGTTGTCTTCGATGATCGCATCATTTACCGACATGCTCACCGGCGTGCGGTTCAGGATGTCGATGCGGGCGCCGGCATTGGAAACGATACGTCCGTCGTCGACAAGACCGTCGATCTGATCCTGCGTCAAGGGATTATCCACATTGACATAGACCGAGCCGGCGGAAGAGACGATATCCGGCAGATCGAAAAGGACGGTATCCAGTTCGCGGATCGGTGCGATTCTCGTTTCTGTGCCTTCAGTATAAGTTACAGTCAGCCCCAGCTCTTCCATGGTGTCTAAGATGTCTTCGCGCTGGATATTATAGCGCGCGATAGCCTCGGCGTCGCCGGCATGGTTGGCGATCCAGTCCTCCACCTGCTCGAGCTGGCTGACCAGCAGATTGCCGATATTCACATAGGTCAGAATCGGGGCCTCGATGTCCACCGGTTTGATGACGTAGAACTTGCCGCTGAGTTCCTGCGCCAGGGAGTCGGTGACGTTGCTGGCGTAGATATCGCCTATGAATTTCCACTTCAGTATATCGCTGAAATCTTCCGTGACCGAAACGGCATAGCTGCCGGCGCCCACATACTGGTATACACCGGCCTCGGCGGTCTTGATTCGTTGACCATTTGAAACCGTGGGCGTCGGGGTTGTTTCCAGATCAAAATGGACGGTGATCCCAGTCCAGCGCTCCGTATCCGTGAAATCCTCGTCCTGCAAGACCAGATTGATGCTCTTGTCGCCGAGAAGAACGTCGGGATCGATCATGTAATAGTTTGAACCGTCCTGGATGACGGTGCCGTTGTCCACAAAAAAGCCGATCTGATCCAGGTTGACCGCTTCGAATTCCAGGTCAACATCCAGCGGGTCGCCCGAGCCGTCCACCAGGTCGAAAGCCTCCTTATCGGCATCGGTCAATAAGACCCCGCCGTGCTCCAGATCGTACAGGCTGACCCCAGCAGGCAGTTCGATCCCATGGTTTTCGCTAACCGTATCGATGGGCAGGATATAATACGGCGCCTGGTTGTTGATGCCGGCCTCAAGATAGGCGCTGGCGGCGATATTGACCTCATTGGTGCTGGTCACGCTGGCCTTGGTGGTGTCCACCTGAACGGCATACGGCACCAGGGACAGAGAAAGCACGCTGCCGCTGACCTTGGCGCGGTCATCGCCGCCGATCCCCTCGGTGGCGTACAGGTTGATGTCCGAGGTCGCTTGGATGACGGTACTGCCCTCAATGTTAATGATGTTGTTCTCATCAATATCCGCATCCACGTCGGGAATCCCGATGGAGGGAAGCAGCGAGGCGGTAAACACCTGGGCGTCGTCAAAGGAGAACATGACGTTGGGCACCCGGATGGAGTCCTGCCCGGCAAAGAGGGAAATATCCGACCCGCGCACCTGGGCATCGGTCAGATTGACTTCGTTGGTTGCGTTGGTGACGGTGGACACGTCGGCCGAGGCGACGCCCGTCAGGCCGCTTGCCACCATCAGGTTGGCGTTGGGTCGCAGCAGGGTATCGGTGCGGGTGGTAAAGAAGATGTCGCCGTCATTGTTGACGATGGTCGCGCCGTTTATATTGACCTGGGAATTAAGCTCGGCATCCATCACCGACTTGCCCTGTGCGCCGCCCGCCAGACCGCTGACCGCTTCCACCTTGACGTTGTCCACGCCCTTGGCGCTGATGTAGGTCTCGATCTCGATGCGCGGGGCATTGCGCGACTCGGCGCCGATGACCGCAGTCTCCTCGCCCTCAGGCGCATCCACCTGCAGCAGCGTGCCGCTGCCGATATCCACCCGGGCGTCAAACGACTGGGTGCTGGTGCCGATGTCGGTGGTGCTGGTCATCACCCCGATGCTCACCAGGGCGACCGAACCCGAGGTCAGGTTAAATCCGGTCTTGAACCGTTCTTTGACAAAAACGTTCTTGGCGTCGATAAAGATGCCGCCGGCATAAAGTTCGGAGTTTTCCCCGATATCCACCACCGCCTGCCCAAGGACCAGGTTGTCCACATCCACGCCGAAGCCGGCGCCCAGGCCGAAGGCCAGGGCATCGCCGCGTGCGTCCACGGACTGCTCGTGATCGGCCAGGATTTCCAGAGTGCCGGTCTGAATTTCGACGTCATCCCCGATTCGGGCGATCGCGTCCTGCCGGGTTGCGGTATCAACCTCCGCACCTGCAATGCCGATCAGTCCGCCGGAAAGCGCCTCGCCGTCGGCAAAGATGTCGTCATTGCTGATGGACTCCAGTTTCAGTCCTTCTGAATGGATGATCGTGTTATGGCCGATGTCCGCTACGACCTCCTCTTCCGCCGCGGTCCCCAGCCGGGTTTCGGCCTTCATGGCGCCGATGGCCAGTGCGCCCACCGTACCGCCCAGGGCGGTGCTCTCGGCGCTGTTGCTCGCTTCCGCCCGGATGGTCACGGCGCCGGTCTCGGCGTAAATTTCCGCATTGCGGATCCCCGCCTTGACGGTATTTTGGGCGACGGCCGCGGCCGAGTTGACGGTGACCGCGGTATAAGACCCGGAAATGCCGGCGGTGTCGGTATGGTTGATGTCAAGCTCTGAAATCGCCAGGACGTCGATGTCGCCAAAGGTAGTTACCGTGGCGCCGGTAATGGCGGCTTCGATGGCGCTGTCCGCCGTGTTGCTCACGACCGAAGCCCCCACGGCCGTACCCAGGCTGAAGCTGGCGGCAAGGGAAAGGGCCTCGGCGCTGAGATAACTGGTTTCATGGGCCTTTACCTCGATGTCGCCGGCGATGGCGACGATGAGGCTTCCCATCAGATCGGCGTCCACGGTATTTCCCACCACGTTGGTGATGTTGATGCCGCCGCCGCTCAGGCCCACCAGGCCGACCGATACGGAGGCGGTTTCCGCGGCCGCAACGATGCGTGCATCGGTCACATCGGCCCGGATGGTCAGGTCGCCGTCGGCCGAGATCCGGTCGGCCGCACCCGTACTGCTGATAAAGGCGTCCACATCGTTTGCAATCGTGTTTTCAACCAGGGAAACGGCCACCGTCGCGGCCCCGAGGCTTCCTGCAACCGCCACGCCCAGGGACTGGGCCCTGTCGATGCGGGTGCTCGAGTCGGCCAGAACGCTGATGTCGCCGATCGCCGCCAGGTCAGCGTCGCGGGCAAAGGCCTGCACGTCGGATGCGATATGATTGGTCAGTTCGGCGCCGGCGCCGGCAATGGCCGCGCCGATGCCCGCCGCAATGGCCACGGATCCGGCGAACACGTCGGCCTCGATGGTTTCGGAGGCCGTGGCATGAATGCCGATGTCGCCGCTGGCGATCACCCCGGAGTTTTCGATATAGGCTTTGGTCTCCTGGGGACCGGCAGCGCCGGTGCCGATCAGGTTCCGGCCGATGGCGACGCCCACGGCCCCGGATACCGCCACCATGCCGCCGGAAACCGCCGCGGCTGCGCCGCCCACCAGGGTATCGATCGTTGAGGTGTTAACAGCGGAAACATTGACATCCTGGTCGGCGCCGAATTCCAAGAGCCGCCAGCCGCGCCGCTCATAGTCATCGGGATCGGTGGAGCCCGGTGTGGCGCCTTCCTTCAAAACCGAGGCCATCTCGGAATTTGCGTAAATAATATCGTCGAGATTAATGACGGGAATCAGCGGGTCGCCGGGCAGCAGCGGCGAGTCGCCGATGTACTCGTAGATCTGCCCGGCTGTTCCGGCGGCGCCCCCCTGGAGATCGCTGACGATGTAAACCCTGTCTCCGGGATTAATGACCGCATAGGTTAATTGCGCCCCCGTAATCGGGTCGAAAGTGTCGGCAACGATGTCCGTACTGTAATAATTGAACCGCGCCGCCGCTTCCACGATGCTGCCGCCGTCGATAGAGGCCTCTACGCTATTGCCGATATCATTTTCGGCGATGGCGCCCGCGCCCGCAAGCGCTACGGCCACCTGGCCGAAGGATACGGCCAGCGATGCCGCCACCGCGTCCACATTCATGCTGGAGCTGTCGGCCGCATGGACGTCGATGTCGCCCTTGACCGCGCTGATCCCGTCGTCGGCGCCGGTGATAAAGGCCTGAATGCTGTTGTCAATCCTGTTGGTGGCGACCGCAACCCCGATGGAAACGGAAACCCCCACCTGGCCGAATCCGCCGGCGATGGAGGCGGCCCCGGCGCTGGCGGTGATGGTGGAGCTGTCAATGGCGTCGATGTCCACGGCCCCCACGGTTATGCCGCTGCCGTCGCCGGTAATGGAGGCCTCGACGGTGGTGTGGATCTGGTTCTGGGTGCTGACGCCGGCGCCGCTGACGCCCACGCCCACCTGGCCGGCGCCCACTGCCACCGACCCCGCCAGGACCAGGGAATCAACCGTCTGGCTGGATGTCGCCGTCACGCTCAGGGTGCCGTGGGCGTCGATGGAGGTGTCCACGACCCTGGCCGTGACGCGGGTGGCTTCGGGATTGAGGTTGGTCTGGCGCCACAGGTCGGTATTGCGCAGATCCTTGTCGCCGACGCTCTGGCCGGCTTCAAGGAGCAGCCGGGCCTCACCGCCTTCATCGTCGATAACCGGGCCGATATACTCATACACATCCCCGTCGTTGATGCCGCCGTCCACCAGAACGGTTTCGCCCGGATTGAAGTACCTGTCATACCCGAACGTATCGCCGGTTTTATACGTCGTCGCACCGGCGGCTCCCAGCCGGTAGCCGATGAGGTTGCGGGAAAGCGACACGCCGATGGAAGCCCCCACGCCCACCTGGCCGCCGCCGACGGCCGCCGATGCGGCCACCACGACGGCTTTGATGGTGGAAGTATTGACGGCATCGATGTCAACAGCGTCGGCATTGAGAATCGTTGAGTTTTCGATGGAGGCATTTGTCCCGGTAAGAATGTAGTTGGTGGCCGAAGCCCCCGCACCGGAGACCGCGACCCCCACCTGCCCGAAACCAAGCGCAATGGAAGCCGCTGAACTTACGGCATTGATCCGCGCATTCTGCTCGGCCTTGACCGTGATATCCCCGATGATCCGGGTATCGCCGACGGCATTGGTCACCTCGGAGGCATCGGCGGTCAAGCCGTCGCCCATGTTGCGGATATAGGCATCCACCGATGTGCTGATCTCGTTGATCGCAACGGCTCCGCCGATGGAAACCGCCACGCCTACCTGACCGACCGCGATGGCGGCAGAAGCCGCGCCGGCGACCGTGTTGATCACGGAATCGTCGCCGGCATAAAGGGAGATGCTCCCCGCTTCGATAGTCTCGCTATCGCCGTCGCCGGGATTGCCAAGGATATAGGCATCCACATCGGCGCCGATCTGGTTGAAGACAAACACGCCGGAACCGCTGACCGCCACGCCGGTCTGTCCGCCCGCGACCGCCACCGACCCGGCCAGGACCATCGCGTCGATTTTCTGCTCTGCCTGGGCATCCAGGGTCAAGGCGCCCTCGGCATTGATGCTGGAATTCTCAATAAAGGCCTGGATTTCGTTAGGATTCGGGCTGCCGCCCAGGTCAAAGCCGATCTTGTTCATGGCGATGGCCGCGCCGATGGATACCCCCACTCCGGTCTGGCCCACGCCGACTGCCGCCGACACGGCACCCACGATGGCCGCGATGGACGACGAATTCCGGGCGTCGATGTCCACATCGCCGCCGACACTGTCCAGGGTGCTATCCTTTATATAGGCGCCCGTGCCGGAGCCGATCACGTTAAGCGCAATTGCCCCGGCGCCGCTCACCGCCACGCCCGTGGTTCCGCCGGCGATCGCCAGCGATGCCGCAGCGCTGCGGGCCAGGATGGTGGCATCCGCAATTTCCCAGAACCTGGTGTCGGTAAAGTCTTCTGTGCCCAGGTTTACTGAATGTAAAGCAAATCGCGTATCCGTATCAAAATCAAAGGCCTCATCGATGGTCTGGGTCCTGCCAACGACGATTGGGTCGTCTTCGTCATGTCCGGCTTCGACAAGCTCGAAAATCCGGCCGGTCTTCTCGCCGTCGCCGTCCACCTCGGCGATCAGGCTCCCGGTAAGGAGATGCAGCTCATAGCCGTCGTCCACATCCGGATCGAGATCTTCGTCCGGCTTCCCGCCGTCGGTGCTCAGAAAATCCGCATACCCACGGAACTTGTAAATCCGGCCGACCTCGCCGCCTTCCGTATGGCCTGAAGCCACTTCCACCAGATCCCCTTCTTCCAATACCTGACTGCCATCGTCTGTGTCGAAATCCGGGGAGATACCAACGGTGTTGGGCAGGCTCTTTGCATCGATGACCACATCTCCCAAAATGGTGCCGCCGTCGACATTCTCGATATAGGCATCCACCTGGTTGGTAACTTCATTGTAAGCGGCCGAAATGCCGATGGATACCGCCACACCCGTAGTACCGAAAGCGGCGCCGATGGAGGCGGCCGCGGCATTGGCCTCGATCTTGGCGCTGTCGGAGGCATGCAGGGCCACGCTTGCCGCATTGAGCATATCGGTTGCGTCGCTGTCGATGTCGCCGTCGATAAACGCCTTGATATCGCTGTTTATCCGGTTTTCGGTATAGACGCCCGCGCCGGTGGCTCCCACCGAGGTGCCACCGCCGGCCGCAATGGCAGCCGACCCGGCTACCGTGAGCGCCTCGATGGTTTCCGAACTGACGGCATCCAGCGTCACCGCGCCGGTGGCATTGATCTCGGAATCACGGATAAAGGCGCGCACCTGCACTTCATCCGGAGCGAGGCTCACCAGCTTCCAGAGCTGCGAATTGCCGTAGTCTTCGATGACGAGATCGACATCATCCTTGTCTTCGCCGACATATTCATAGAAATCGCCTTGACGCGGGCCGCTGATGACCTCCACCACATCGCCCTTAACAATATCCACCATCTGGCCGTCGGAATTATAATTCGCACTGCCGGTGGCGGAGGGGTCCCAGCCGATGAAATTGCGCGCCACGGAAATGCCGATGGAAACGGCGACGGCGCTGCTGCCACCAATTGCGACAGAACCCGCCGCCGCGATAACCTTAGCCTCGATAGCCGATACGCTGTCGGCGGTGATTTCCAGATCGGCATCGATTAGCGGCGTGCCGATGTCGAGCATGCTGTTCTCGACGTAGGCATTGGTGGAGGAAAGGATAACGTTCTGCGCGATTGCGCCGCCGCCACTTATAGCGACGGAGGTGCCGCTCCCGCCCGATACTGCGAGCGCGGCGGCTACAGAATTAGCGGTAATTCCCGAATCTGACATCGCGGTAATGGTAACGTCCTGGTCGACATCGACCATGTCCATGTTGCTGATGTAAGCTGCAACCTGGTTATCAATCCTGTTGAGAGACACCCCAATCCCGACCGAGCCGCTGACCGAAGTGTTGCTGGCAGTGGCCGCAATCGCGACCGAGCCCGCAAAGCCGAAAGTTTCAATTGTGGATTGATCGGTCGCGCTTAAGGAGAGCGCACCGTCCGCAATCACGCTATTGACGGTGAGCGTAACACTGTCCTCGATGGCCGCGCAAATGGTATTGGTGATGGTGTTGTTCGCCACTGCCGCGGTTGCGCCGACCCCGACCGCAGTGCCACTGCTGCCAGCCGCAACGGCGATTGCGGCGCCGAAGGCGGTGGCATCAATCAGGGCGGTGCTCGATGCGGTAAGCGTCACGTCGCCCCCGCTGTCAATCTCGCTGTCGTCGATGATCGCCAGGACATCGTTGTCCATAGCGTTGATCGTGATCGACAGGCCCAGACCGACGCCGACATTGGTGCCTGATCCCGCAGCGATGGTTATCGCCGCCGAGCCGGCCAGCGCCTCGATGGTGGAGCTATCCTGTGCCGTCAGGCTGACGCTGCCGCCGGTAATAATCGATACGCCGCGGACCGCCGCCTCGATGGTATTGGTAATCGAGTTGCCCGAACCCGAGCCGGCTCCGGCAATCCCGATGCTGGTGCTGCTGCCTGCGGCCAGCGAACCGGCGATGCCGAGGGTAAAGGCATCGATAGCGGCCGTTGAAATTGCAGAAAGATCCACCGCACCGGCCACGTCAATAACATCTACGACATCATCGGTATCCACGATCGCCGCCCGCGCCGCGGTCGTAATTTCATTGACGGCCGCGGCCGCTCCGGCGGCAATACCCGCCTGGGCCGAGTCGCCTCCGGCGGCAACGGCAAGGGCGCCGGAGCCCGCGTCCGCGGTGATGTCGGACCCGTCGGTGGCGCTAAGTGTCAGGTCGCCACTGGTGGCGGCAATCGCGCTGTCCCGGATCAGCGCCTCGATGGTGGACGTGATGGTGTTGCCCGAGCCCGCGCCCGCGCCGCCGAAGGCGACGGTGTCGTCTGAACCCGAAACGGACCCGGCAATGGTCAGGGCATCGATTACCGGACTTCCCCCGGCGGAAATATCCACGCTGCCGGCCGTAACGGTAGAATCCTCGACCGCCGCGCGCACGCTCGCGGTAACCGTGTTGATCGCCACCGACGCCCCGATGGAAGCGGCGCTGGCGCCGCTGCCGATGGCAATGGCCACGCCGCCCGCATCGGCAATGACTTCGGTCATGTCGGTGGCGCCGAGCACCAGCGACCCGATCGGATCGGTTTCTTCGCCGATTTCACTGCCGCCGGAAATATAAGCCTCGACGGTATTCGTCACGGTATTGTGCGTACCGGCCCCGGCGCCCGCCAGGGAAACGTCCGAGTCGCTGCCGCTGACGGCCGACAGGGAGCCGCTGATGGCCAGCGCATGAATCCTGCCGCTCAAGGCGGAGGTAAGCGCCACATCCCCGGCAGATGCAATCGCAGCCCCGTCGATATAGGTGCGGACCTCGTTGGTGATGTCGTTTACCGCGGCCGAGATCCCGACGGCAAGCGCCCAGCTGTCGTCGGTCTGGAAGGCGGCGGCAATATTACCGGCAAACCCGAAGATGGAGGTGTCGGCGTCGGCGCGAAGCCGCAGGGCCTGAGCCCCGCTGCCCGCGACATCGACGGCCGCACCCTCGGCCACGAAGCTCTCCGTCCGGCTGGTCATGGTGTTTACCACCACCGAGCCGGCCACGGCAGCGGTCTCAGCCACCGCGCCGCCGCCCGCAAAGGAGAAGATATCGTCTTCGACGGTGCTATCCAGGGTAACGCCCAGGCCGCCGAAACCGGTTGCCCCCGGATCCGGAAGGCCTGCGCCGGCGCCGCCGGTCGTCACACGGGCGCCCCGGCCGATGGTGGCCATCACCTTGCGGTCGGTGACATTCACGTTTCCGACGGACAGCCCCACGCCCGCCGTGCTGCCGCCGGCAACCGAACCGGCGATGCTATAGGCGACGAGAACCTCGTCGGCGTCAAGGTACAGGCTGCCGGCAAGCTGGATGTCCCCATTGACGACCGAATCGACGGCCGCTTTGCCGGCCAGATACTCGCCGGAATCCATGAAGCCGTCTGCGTTCGTATCGGCGGCATCAAAGACGGCTGCGTCTGCGACCCGCGCCAGGAACTCCTTTTTGCTGATCTGCCCGTCCTGGTCATGGTCCATGGCGGCCAGCAGCGCAGCGTAATCCTTGTCTGCGATAAAGGCCCTGACTTCATGGGCAAGATTGACCGAAGAAGCGGAACCCGAAGCCCCGATGGCGGTGCCGTCTTCATCGTCTCCGGATGTAGCCACCGCCAGGGCCGCGGCAACCGAAATCACTTCGGTGCTGTTTGCGGCTGTCACCGTCGCATCGTCTGCCTCCATGTCCGCCAGGCCGCCGATCCAGGCGTTTACGACGGCGTCGATGAAAGTCAGACTCACATCCGCGCCCACGGCAAGGGTCGCGCCCACGCCGATGGAAAGCGCGCCGGTAACCGACAGGAGCCAGTTGTCGTTTTCTGCTTTTATAACGGCGTCGCCGGTATTGAGCAGGGCGCCGTCGCCCAGGTAGGCGCGCACGTTCTGATTTAAGATATTGAGATTGACGCCGCCGGCGATGGCGGCTTTTTCCTTGGCGCCCGACCCGCTGGCCGCCACGCCGATCACATCGTTGTTCGTATGGGCCCAGGCCTCAAAGGTGTTGCTGGTGATCGTTGCGTTTCGGGCATAAGCCGCCGTCTCTTGAATAAGCTGGTTATGGGCATAGGTGCCGCCGATGCCCCAGTCGTTTCCGAAGGCAAAGCCGCCGGCAACGGCAACGAGCAGCGGATTATTGACGGCTTCTATCTTGAGCTCGTCGGTTACGTTTACGGTAACCATATCCCGGATAAACGCCCGGGTGTCCTGCTCAAGCCAGTTGAAGGCGACCGAGCCCGAAACGGCCAGGCCGAATTCCTGCCCATCTTCCGTAGTCTGGGAACCGTTCTCGGTGCTGCCGTTGTCGGTTGCGCCGGCATCCGGTTCATCGTCGGCGCCGTATGCGATGCCGGCCGATGCGCCCACGCTCCAGATCTTGGGCGTGGATCGCGCATAGAGGGTGAGATCGTCGCCTACGGTCACCGATCCGAGCTCCGGCCCCTCTCCATAGCCCCCCAGCGGAACCGGTTCCCCGGCGTTGCCGATAAAGGCCCGGGTCGTGTCCATCACATGCGAGATGGACGCGGCAATGCCCACCCCGTACTGGCCGCCGATGGCGATGGCCGGCGTGATGGTGATGACATTGATATCGGTCTCGGCTTCAAGGGTAAGATCCGATGCGGCCGTCACCACCGCCCGGTCCTCGATGTAGGCGAGGCTCGTATTTTCCAGGCGGTTATAGATGACGGCGCCGTCAACGGCCGTCTTTTCGCCGTAGCTGCCCGCCTGAACGAGGGTGAAGAGGTCCACGTCCGCATACGCCTTTACATTTATGTTATCGGCAGCGACCACCGCCAGGTCGTCGATGTAGGCGCTGGAGCGGTTCTGGAGAATGATGCCGTCGAAAAATCCGCCCACCGCGGTCTTAGAGGCATCCACGATGTCGCTGACAATATTTAGAACCGACAAATTTCCGGCAAAATTCGTAGAGTCGAGGGAGCTTGCGGCAAGCACATCCAGGTCGCCGCCGACCGTCACGATGGAGCCCTTGGCGATGCCGGCGGCTGCCGCGTTGTAGGCAAAGAGGATGTTGATGCCGCCGCCGATGGCAAGGCCGTCATCCCCGGGGGCCGAAGCGCCCGCGTGAATGAAGCTGGTGCCGACCTTTTCCTCGTCGTCGAGGTTTTCCTTGAGATAGTCCGCCAGAACGTTGGTGCGTTTCTTGATTTCGGAAAAAGCGTCTTCCAGGAGCATCCGGTTGAAACGCACGAGATCGGCTTCGCTTCCCAGCTTTTCGTCCTCAAGGTCCAGATCGCCGTCGCCGTCGGTATCCCCGAGGGTCTTGGTCTCGTCCCGCAGGGTGATTCCGTCGAAGATGCTCTTTGCATCCGTATCTTCAGACTGCTTCTGCAGATAAAGGGACTCATCCGCTTTGATGATCTTGTTGAATTCCTCTACCAGGGCTTTCTTGATCTGGTCTGCCGTCGAACTCACATCGTTGAGTATGTTTTGCGTTTCCTCAGAGAATTTTCCCCAGAGGTATTCGGCGAGAGTCGTGATGGCTGCATCTTCATCAGGATCATCCCCTACCCGCAGCTTTGCAACCAGCGCGTTAAGCTGTGCGTCGATGAAATCATCTGCCTCGAAGGTGGGCGAGCCGAGGGCATTGGCCACCTTGCCCCCCATTTTTTCGCTGTAGGCGTAGCCTGCGGCAATCGCCTCGGCCTGGGTCGACTCCCCGAGGCCGAGAAGCGCCAGGGTCAGATCCAGGGGCTCCACCGGGCTGAGGAGGTTGGCAGTGGAAGTGACCGCAGCGCTGCCCGCCACGTCGACCACCGCGTTCCAGCCGATAAAGCTGTTGGCCCCGTTTGCAGCCTTGGCGTAAGCAAGAGCCCCGCCGATGGCGGTCTCCACCTCGGAGCCGGAAACCGGCAGCGCGCCGGCGGCGCCCGAAGCGGAGATCTGGAAGCTGTCTTCGGCCAGAGCGGTGACCGTCAGGTTGCCGCCGGTCTCCACAAAAGCCCCCTCGCCGATGTAGGCATTGGCCGTGTTGTCGCTCGTCGCCATGGCCAGAGCGGCGGCGTAGGCCTTCTTGGTCTCCCCGCTCTTTAGCTTGTAAATGTCGTCGCCGATGCCGATCCCGCCCACAAGGGGAAGACCGTCAACAAAGTTTTTAATCTCCTCGGCCTTGCGGCCGATGGGATTGTCTCTTACGGAAGCAAAGGAACGGGTCACGTTGTGCGCACTGACCGATTTGGCCTCGACGCTGAGGTCTCCGGTCGTGTTGACAATTCCGTTTACCACCGCTTCCGCAAAGGACTGGAAGAAGCTCAAGGCGGCGGTCAGGCTCAGACCGGTTTCATCGCTCTTTTCCTCGCCGGTTTTCGGGTCTTTGTTCACGGCGGTTCCGAATCCGGCCGCAATGGCGGTGTTGCGAAACGCATTGGTGTTTTCGGCCAGAACCTGAGCCGTGGCCGCATCTATTTTCGCGCCGCTGCGCACTTCCGCCACGGAGGTCGAGTGCCCGGTTGCCAGGGAAACGGCGATGTTGGTGCTCACACCCACCGAGGGAACGAAGGTAACGACATTCAGGTCGTTTTCCGCCTTCGCGCTCATCAGAAAGCTATTACCCGCAGAAACAATGACGCCGTTGGTCATATCGATAAAAGCGGTGGGAGACGAGCTGCCGAAGGTGACGCCCCAGCCGCTTCTCACCGTCATCATCTGGGTCTCCGAATGGGCAAGGGCGCTCAAGGTGACATCGCTGGCGGCATCTATCAGGGCGCCCGCCCCGACCCGGATGCCGGCGTCCGCTTCAGAATAGACGACCTTGGCCTTGGCGCTGGAAAGATCAAGCTCATCGGTTGCCGGAGCGCTCTGGACGAGAGCGGTGTTGACCCCGATGTCCTTGCCGAACACATAACCCGTCTGATCCGGGCCGTCCGAGTCTTCCAGGGTTTTCAGGGCATAGAGCCGGTTGGGCAGGCGGTCGATGCCGACGACGAGTTCGAGGTTGCCGTCCGAATTGACGTTGCCCACGGCCAGAGACGTGGTGGGATAGGTTTCGCTCCCGATGTTGTTGCCCGTAAAGGCGCCGCTGCTGTTCAGATACAGCCGGTTCTGCTGGGTCTTGTTGCCGACGACGAGATCGAGATCGGAATCGGCGTCCACGTCCGCGAGGGCAAGAGAGGTGGTCGCATAAGCGGCGGCGTCTATGGCCGTGCCTGCGACAAAGTTAGAACCACTGTACTCATAAAGGAGAATCCCTTCGCCGTCGGTCCCGATGATCAGTTCAACGGCCGCGTCGCCGTGCACGTCGCCCAGTACCACGGCGGTGGTCTTCTGAGCGCCGCCCACATCGATGCCGGCATTGAAGCCGCCGCTGCCGTTATTAGTGTAAAAGCGGATAGCCTGACCCGCAGGCTCAACATCCTGGCCGCTGATATAGTTCCCGACAATGAGGTCCGGACCATTGATCCCGTCCACATCGGCCACGGCCAGAGAGGTGTTCTGATAGGTCGTCGCGCTCTCGATCTGCGTTGGGCTGTCAAAGCTCGTACCGTTCCACTTGTACAGGAAGACGCCCTGCTTATCCGTCCCGACGATAAGATCCAACCCTGCCGCGCCGTCGACATTTGCAAGCGTGATGACGGTGGTCTTCTTGCTGCTTTGCGTGATGTCGGCGGCGGCGCCGAATTTGTGGTTTGCCGGATCCGAATCGCTGTCGTCCCACTCATAGAGTTTCATGGACCCGTCGAAGTTGCCCACCACAAGGTCCATCTTGTCGTCGCCGTCTATGTCCCCGGCGGCGATCGATGTCGTGTTGTATTTGTCCGTATCGATGTCGATGCCGTAGCCCAGCTTTCCCGTCCCGTCGTTGAGATAGAGCCGGTTCTGCTTGTTGTAGTTTCCGATGATGAGGTCAAGATCCGAGTCGCCGTCCACATCGGCAAGAGCCACCGACCTCGTGGGGAAAGAGTATTCAGGGTCTTTGTCGGCATCGAGGGTCTTTTGCGTCCAGGCCGTGGTCTGAACCAGTACATTCTCGCCCATGATCCTGGCATCCATGCCGATGTCGATGGCCGCTTCCGAGCTTCTCCAGCCGTAGTCGAAGCCGGCCAGGTCAAAGAGCGCATTCAGGAAATCCCAGGATTTCTCCACCTTCTCGTATGCGATCAGGCGCACGTCCCCGGCATCGAAACCGGCAGTGGCATTCGCGATGATGTTGGCTTCCTCGCCGACCGTGATGGAAGGCGCCTTCAGGATGATGCTGCCGGAGTTACCTTCGGACGCGGCATTCCAGTGGTTGGCATCGGGAGTCCCGTCGTTATCAACGTCGTCGTCGATCTGACGGCTCGAGATGGTGGCGCCATCGCCAAGGGCGATGCTCCCGTCGGCGTGGATGGATACGTTGGAAAGACCGCCGCCGCCGATAAAGCCGGTGATCGTGACATCCAGGTCGCTGCTGTAACCCTGCTTGCTCAAGGCATCGGTATTAACAAGATCGGCGCTGAAAGCGCGATCCACTTCGACGATCTTGGCGTCCGTCGCATTTATGCCGACGACCGTACGGTATCCTTTGGTTTCGTTGCCGAAGATATCGCCCACAACCAATCCGTGGTCCTCGGTAAACGTAACCGCCGTGCCGCTGCTTGCAGCCTTCGGCGTAACAGAAACGAGCGATCCGAAGATGAGGGTAAGGTGATCCGCCGTGGCGTCTGCATTGCCGACGATATTTCCGATCTTAAAATTATCCGTCAGGATATTCAGAGTTACATCGCCGGAAACGACCATGTTGCCGTCGGCGTCAAATGAATTGGCGGGGGCGCTGAAGGCAGGCGCCAAAAGATCCGGAACCGGCGGAGCATAAGCGTCAAACGTGCCGAAAGTGATGCTCGCAACGATGTTGCTGTCCGTAGTGGCCGGATCATCCAGGTCGGGGAACACCGCTGTGCCGTTCTCCCAGTCTTTAAAAAGCGTCCTGTAGGCATCGTCTCGAAGAAGGTCGCTTTCCCAGAGGGGGAAATTTCCCGTTCCGGTGGGATAGGTTATTTCCTGCCAGCCCACATGAATATTCAGACTGCTTCCCTCAAGTTTGAGCGTGTAGCTGTCTCCGTACCGGAACTTCTCAAAAAAGACGGTGCCGAGCATGGAAACTTCGAATTTTTCAACATTGATAATCTGCCATTCGCTGCCCGGCGTTGTCTTCCTGACCAGGCGTGCGACGATCTCCGGAAGCTCTTCAGACGGTATGCCCATGTTGTGAGCCGCCTCGTCAGCAGCCAGCTTATCCCACAGGGGCTGAAATGCCGTCGGTATGGCATCGCTTTGGATATCCGGACTCCCGGCCAGGAGGGTTTCAAGGGCTGAAGAAGTCGGCAAGGAATCAACAGACGGGCTCATCTCCGAGTAGCCCCCGTCCCCGTTTGAAATGATCTGGATCTCACCGGTGGCGGTGTTTCTGATAAGGATCCGGCCTGCGGTGACATCTCCATCGGCCGCATCGCCCAGCCGGACCTTGAGCGTGTCGCCGGCAATATCATACACCCCCAGCGGCTTCCAGACATCCAGCCGGCTCTGGCCGCCGAGGACGGTCTCGAACTCGGCGCCGAACGGCGGCTTGCCCTGGTCCACCGCGACCGTTTCCTCCGGGGCGGCCCCGTCATAAATGGTGTAGGGCGCATTCGTCGCCGGGTCAACGTAAAGGGTGGTGGACCAGTCTGCGTAAACCTCATAATTTCCCGGCGCGACGCTGAACGTCCATTCCACGCGGCTCCCGTCGCCGGGCCGGTGGTATTTGAAGAGCTTATTGAAAATCGTGGCGCTGTCCTGCCGCCAGGTGTGGTCGCCGTCGATGGTGGTGAGCCAGACGTTGCCGTAAAGGGGCTGGCCGTATTTGTCCACCGCGCTGACCGGCCTGCCGAAGGGATCGAGGACGCCGGGCATGGTGGTGGTCAGGATGTCGCCGCCGTGGCTGCCGTTAAGCTCCATCAGGGCGAAATCATAGTAGATGTAGCCCGCATCTCCCGGCGCCAGGTAGCTGGGATTACCCGCATCCAGCCCGGGGTTGCTCGCCAGATCGCTGAGCAGTTTACTGATGGTCTTGGGATCAGGATCACCGCTGCTCGGATCGAGGGGGTCGGTCTCCTGCAGCAGGAGCAGTTTTGAGAGCATGAAGCTGTTGGCGTATACCGCAAAGTAGTCCTTGTCGTACTCGACATTGTCCAGCAGCCCCCCGCGCGCGTCCTGGTGGTATTCCACCGCGAAGTTCTCATAATCCTGAACCAGATTGTCGAGGGAAAACGCCAGGTGATGATCCAGTCCCGTGAATCCAAGATACTGGTCGAGACGTTCGTGGTCGGTTGAATCGAAAAGGTCAACCTCGATGTTTATCGGATCACTCATGCCGGGCAGCTCAACGTCCTTGAGGGTAATGCTTTTCAGGTCCAGCATTCCCGAAGGCGAACTGTTGAAAAATTCAAACAGCTCGATATCGAATCCGAACACGCCCAAGACCGCCTGCCTGAGCAGTTCCTCTGCAAATTCCTTGATCTTCTCTTTGACCCAGTCCAGGACAGGATCAATGGGATTGATGTCCCCGAGGAGCTCCCGCACCGGCTCCATGACCTTCTCGTTGAGCTGATCAAAGGCGACCTGCAGCCCTGCACGCAATTCACCGATTTTTTTAGGCATTCCGAGCATGGGGACCAGGTACTGGTTGATAAAAGAGTCCTCCGGCGTCCCATTGCCGTTGAGATCGTCAATCTCGCTGAGAAGCACTCCCATCAGGCCCACGTCGCTCTCGGCATCGCCGCGCCGATCCAGGAAGTCGGGGTCAACGACATCGGGGCCGTAACTCTGGCCGTCCTCATTCTGAAGATCGCGCTTGCTTTCCGGATCAAACAGCGCCCGCGACAGGGCCAGTCCGAAATCGCCCCAGTGGCGCAGGCCCTGGTCGATGTTGTAGATCCAGTAGTGGACGTAGTCGGCAATGGCGTCTTTGGCTGCGCCGGTGACGAGATCGAAGGATTCGACCAGCGTGGTCAGAAAACCGTTCAGATCGCTCGGATCGCTCAGGCCGGATAAATTCATGGAGGAAAGGTTCTCGAAGGCTTCCTTCAGGGTATCCGAAATTTTTTCTCCCGCCTCCTTAAAATCATCGAGCAGGGTATCGGTGTTTATCTCCTGGCCTTTCATGAGGCTGTCCAGGACCCCCAGGATGCCGTCGACAAGATCGTCCAGGGGCTCGTAACCGGCCGGCGGCGTCCCTTCGTAAGGCAGGTTGATGAGCCCGTCAGGATCGCCGACAAAATTCACGAGTGTTTGGCGCAGATTGATGAAGAAATCGGCAACGATGCCGCGCGATTTCATGATCTCGGAGACTTCCAATGTGCTCAAATCTGCGCCGATCCTGAGATCATAATACGCATAGTCGCTCTTGATCTGCCATAGCTCACCGGTAGCAAGTACTGAGACGGTGGAACCGGCGGCCAGTAAGATGTCATTGTCTGCAAAGAGGCTCTTGAGGCCGCCGGTAAGTGAGCCTGCGTCCAGATCCGAGGCGTAGGAGGCGGCGACATCCGTGAATTTCGGTTCAAGTTTTCGCCCGGGCAGATCCGGCAGGTCGAAGATGAGGGCATCGTAGATGAAATCGCTCACCGCGCCAAGCTCCCGCGTGGGAGTGGCGTCGTCGCTCACATCGCCGGTGGGAAGCTGGGTCCGGTCCCCATTTCCATCGAAACCGGGCGTCGCGTCGCCTACGTAGCCTTCGATCAGAAGGTGCTTGATAACGCTGGCCAGATATTTCGGTTCGCTGAAATCGAGGATATCCCCGAAATCGGGCCAGGGACCGCCGGTAAATTCATTGGTCAGGGTATGGCACCACACGTCCCCGGCCACGTGCGTCGGAAATCCGTAGGCCCAGGCAAGGATCTGGAGCTTTTCCGACTCGGTCCACTTCGAGTCGGTCTGGGCCTCCCAGGCCTTATCGAGCACATGGCCGACCCAGATGCCGGTGGACTCGGGATGCAGGACGGACTGCCCCATGATCAGTTCCGGGAAGCCGTCGGGACCGACGGCCCCGGCATAATAAAAGGCGGGATACCTTTCGATGGCCTCCACTATCCTGGGATTGACGTCGTACTCATTTCCGGCGACCGTGATCTTGCCGTCCTCGATAAGATCCGTGCGGACGTCCTTGGCGATCTCGATATGGACATACGGCTTCCAGCCCACTGCAGCCATCGGATTATCAGGGTCCATCTCATAAACGTGTTCCCCGCCCATGAGGTGGCCGGATTCATGCGCCACATACCCCGCAAGGGTGGCCCCGAATTCGGATGCTGAGCCGAAAAACCAGTCAACGTTTTCCGTAAAGACGAAAGCGATGTCATTGGGATCCAGATTGCCGGTATCGATTTTCTCCGAAAGACCGATAAAAGAGCCGTATTCGCCAAAGGCTTCTCCCTGACCGCCGAGATAAATGGTCGAAAAATCGATGTCTAACGCGGGGGCGGTCGTGGTAAAAAGTAAATCCGAGCCGTCAGATAGTTCCCCGAGCGTATGCAAAAGTGAATCGATAATTTCGAGTTCCAGTCCATACAGGTATTCAGGCGCCTTAAAGGCCGGAATATCGATCCCCTCGACCGTAACCGGCCCTTCATAGGTCACATCAAAAGCGCCGTCCAAATCCAGGAAAAAGATCTGCTCCCGCGCCGGGATCACGCCGCCATCGGTCAATTCCGCCAGTTGCTCGACGCTACCGGTTTCGATGCCGGCCGCAACACCGGCGTCTTTGCTGCTGATCCCGGCGCCGTCTTCCGGCCGCACCAGAAGCGTGTCCGTCCCTTCCCCGCCGTGAAAAGAGATGGGAAGCGATCTCTGAAGGGCGGTACTGAGTTCGAGCCGCAAGATATCATCCCCCTCGGAACCGATGATTTCGACGCTCCCTGCGCCTGCCAACGCCTGGCTCTGCAAAACGATCTGGTTCACATTATCGACAATCTGCAGGGTTTCAACGCCGTCGTCATCGAGCATGCGCAACGTCACATCGTCGGCAACGCCCGTCATGGCGAATTTCATGTCGGCCGACAGTAAAATACGCGGCTCCAGCGGTTCCAGGAACAGCTTGCGCCGGTCACGGGTGATGGCGGCGTTTTCCTTTCGTTGAATGAATCTTCGAATTTTTCTGAGCAGACTCATGGCGTCCTCTCTTTGTGGTAATATGGTTGGAGAGATGAATAGATGAATTTGTTATAAATAAAAAATTTACGAAGAACCTGACTGAATTTTTCAGTCAAAGATTTTTGATATGGGAAATTTAACTAAATATCTGGAAATTTAAAATATATTTTATCTTGTTAAATAAAAGTTGGAATGAAAAAGCAAGATTTTTTTTCAAATCTCAGTGGGTATTTTTGTGGGTATAAAAGGGGTATATCGGCTACCCACTTGAGGATCGATTCACGCAAGGTCCGCCTTAATGCGTTTATACCAGAAATACCCGTACCCCCTTCCACTCCAGGATCGGTTGACCGGTGCTCTATCAGGATAAATACGGCTTGGGGATTTTCCAGCAGGTAATTGCAGGAACTGTATCCGCTGTCGTGCGAGATGATCCTTTGGGGCTGCCCGGAACGATCTGAGCGGGCTATGCCGTTGCAGAATCCTGAGTCATATTGTTGCGGTGCGCTGCGGCCCAAACCCAATCAGGCTCGATAATTTGAGAAACAGCTAAATTGATACGACTTTTTTAAAAATTTTACTTGACCAATCCCTTTACATTTATCATTGAATACTTAGTATGTTCCTGCTCAAGGTAAGACCCTAAAAGGAGATGAGATTATACATGAAACGGCCAACCCCGGAAGAATACGAGAAAACGTTTGAGCGCATTTCGAAGTCGGCAGCGGCTGAATGCCTGACTGATCCGAATTTTAAGAAAATGACCCTGATGTTTCTCGCTCTTGGAGGTGAAGCGCTGGCTCGCCAGCACATCCAGACCTATCTGAAACCATTTCCTGAAAAACTCACCCTGTTTGACGACGCTATTGAGGATGAAACCCTCAAAGACGGCACGGAAGAACAAAGCGAGGAAACCGAGGAACCGGATTAGCCGGCCCTTGCGCATCATACCTTTTTCAGACCTGCCAACCCCGCAAAATGCTCATCTGAGTGGGTTATGCTGCCATTGCAGAATCCTGAGTCATATTGTTGCGGCGCACTGCGGCCCAAACCCAATCAGGCTCGACGATTTGAGAAACAGCTAAATTGATGCGTCATCGGTCTGTTCGGCGCTGTCAGGCGCTCTTTCTGCCGATCAGCAGGTACGTCGACATTTTGTCTTTATCTGTAAAATGCGGCTGATCCTTGCGCGCTTCAAAGAAATAGCGATCCTGTAAGAGTTTATAGGTGGATTCACTAACCTGAATGAAGCCGGGCGTCCCCTGGGATTCCATGCAGCTGGCAATGTTCACGGTATCCCCCCACAGGTCATAATTGAATTTGCCGCTGCCCATCACACCCACCCGCATCGGTCCGCTATGGATGCCGACCCGAATGGATACCGTATCGCCGGTTTTAACCTGGACCTTGCCCATCACCTCCATCATATCCAGCGCCATTTCAGCAATCGACAGGGCGTGGTTCTCGTCCGGGTCGGGAATACCGCCCACGAGCATGTAAGAATCGCCGATGGATCTGATTTTTTCCAGGCCATGCGCGTGTGCCAGCTGGTCACATTTGGAAAAGATACCATCAATAAATTCAACCAGTTCCTTCGGTTCCATCCGGGCGGACAGTTTGGTAAACCCTACGATATCGGCAACCATTACCGTCACATCGATAAAATGCTCAACAATGACCCGCTGGCCTTTTTGAAACCGTTCTGCGATGGGTTTGGAGAAATTATATAGCGGGAAATTTTCCGGGTTTTCCTGTTCGTCCTGGAGTTCCGGTGAAACTGTTTGCTTCGGACCCCGCCGTCTTTTTTTTCCCAGGCATTTTTCAATCCGGTCTTTTAAAAGCATTCGATTGAAGGGTTTTGTCAGGTAGTCCTCTGCTCCCAGTTCTATACAACGGATAACGCTGTTGATCTCATCCACCGATGAGATCATGATCACGGGAATATGTTTCAGGTTCGGGTCGGATTTAATCTTTTCCAGAAACTGGTAGCCATCCATATACGGCATCAGGATGTCCAGCAGCACCAAATCAATCTTTTCCGACAGCAACCGTTCAAGGGCATGAAGACCGTCCTCGGCCACATGGACCTGGTACCCTTCCCGAAGCAGCAGCCTCCTCAGGATTTCGCGGTCGACATTGACGTCATCAACCACCAGAATTGAAGATGAATTGGATTTATTCTCCATGGCAGGCAAACCACAAATTGGATGCGTTAAGACTCAAACACCGATCCGAATTTTATAATCACCCGTATCGGTATGCGCTCCGCTGCTAACCTCTGAATAAGTCGCTATCTTTATTCATAAGTTTTATGTTTATAAAATTTAATGGCCCGATTGTCAAACAAAACATTGCCATCTTTTTCCACGCTATCGATCACAGAGTTTCGGTCATTTGAGAGTTCGTATTTTGAATTTGTTTCGAATTTGCGGCTGTCGCCTTGAACCGAGGCGATATTCGATATTCTGATTTCAAAGGTTAATAACCACAAAGACAGCCGGCGTCACATCGTATCCGGTTTACAAAACGGATTATTTTTTTCTTGACTGGCAGAAAATCTTACAATACTGGGAAACGGTAACTGATGATTAATTTAAGAAGGAGGTCAGCATTATGGCGGAAGGGATCGTAAAGTGGTTTAATGACAGAAAGGGGTACGGATTTATCGAATGGGATGATGGTAAAGACCTGTTTGTCCACCATTCGTCCATTGATATGACCGGTTTCAGGACGCTGACGGAAGGAGACAAGGTCAGTTTCGAAGTAAACGAAAGCGACCGCGGACCCGAAGCAAAAAATGTTAAAAAAATTTAACCGGTCCGAACCCGGCACCCATCGGCATCCTGTCAATTTTCGTCAGGATGCCTTTTTATTTTAAAATATTTCCCCGGCGAAGAGTTTCTTCACCAGATAGTACACCAGCGGCAAGGCAATGGCCGGCAGCATATTGCCCACCTTTATTTTCTTAATCTCCATCAAGTTAAACCCGATTGCCATGATCAGCAGCCCGCCCACCGCGGACATCTGATTGATTACAGGCGGAACCAGCACCGCTTTCATAAAAGTGGCCGTTACCGTAATGACCCCCTGGTAAACCAGAACGGATACGGCCGAGAAAGCCACCCCAATCCCCAGGGTAGAAGCCAGGATGATCGACGCAATGCCGTCCAGGACCGATTTGGCAAACAGAGTCTGATGATTGCCGGTCAACCCGCTTTCCAGAGAACCCACGATGGCCATGGACCCGACGCAGTAAATCAGGCTGGCTGTTACGAATCCTTTGGAAATACTGTTCCCGCCCTTCGAAAACCGATCTTGGAACCATTGACCCAACTGTTCCAGGCGTGCTTCGATTCCTAAAAATTCGCCGGCCACGCTCCCGATGGCCAGGCTGAAGATGACCAGTAACAATTCATCCGTTTTAAGCGCCGCCTTGAGCCCGATCAGAATAACGGCCAGGCTGACGGCCTGCATCACGGTGATGTTATATTTTTTAGGTATTCCACCCTTCAGGACAACACCGATAAGGCTGCCGGCGATAATAGCCAATGTGTTAACAATTGTTCCGAACAAAGGATTCTCCTTAAAATGAGGGTAAGGTTGAGGGTGAGGTTGAGAAACAAGGTGTAATGGTTTATTGGGTTCTTTGGGTTTATTGGGTTTATTGGGTTTATTGGGTTCATTGGGTTCATTGGGTTCTTTGGGTTTATTGGGTTTATTGGGTTTATTGGGTTCATTGGGTTCTTTGGGTTTATTGGGTTTATTGGGTTAAATAATAGGTTAAGGTTGAGGTTGAGAATAAGGCATAATGGTTCATTGGGTTAACTCAATACACTCAAGTAGCCCTATAACTTTGAACCTTCAGCCTTTCGCCCTTTTCCTTTTCTCAACCTCAACCTAAACCTCAGCCTTAACCTTAACCTTAACCTCAGCCTGCCTTCAGGCTTTCGCCTTTCCCTTCACCAATCTTCTCAAACAGTTCAGATTGACGGCATCCCAGTCTTTTCCCGAACCCTCTTTGGGGGTTTCGATAATTTTGGGGACATCCGCCAGCATGGCATCGTTCATGATAAATCCAAAGGCCGCTATTCCGATTTCACCCCGGCCTATATGTTCATGCCGGTCGATTCTGGATCCCAGACCTTTTTTGGAATCGTTTAAATGGATCACATAAAGGTGCCGGCGCCCGACGACGGCGTCAAACGCCGCCATCGTCTGCCGGTACATCCTTTTTGTCCGGATGTCGTATCCGGCGGCAAAAATATGACTGGTGTCCAGGCAGACCCCGATTCCCTTTTTGTTTTCAACCTGGTCCAGCAACTCTGCCAGCTGTTCAAAGCGATGTCCCACGCCGGCGCCCTGGCCGGCGGTGGTCTCAAACAGCAGGCGGGCCTCTATCCCGGAGGTATCACTAAAAAGCCGGTTAACACTTTCTGCGATTCGGGAAATGCCCGCCTTCTCGCCCGTTCCCATGTGAGACCCGGGATGCAGCACCACGTAGGGAATGTGGAGCTCTGAAGACCGGAGCAGCTCCTGACGGAGCGCCGCAGCCGACAGTTCCTGTTTCATTTTGTCCGGACCCGCCAGATTGATCAGGTAGCTGGTATGGGATGCAATCCAGTGAATCCCGGTTGCTGCCCGGGCCTCCTCAAACCGCCTGATTTCATCCGCCGAAAGGGTTCGCTCCTTCCAGGTGTTGGCGTTTTTTGTAAACAGCTGCAGGGCGCTGCAACGATATGCCGCCGCTTCCCGCAAGGCGTTGTGGAGACCTTTGGCAATTGAAAAATGGGCGCCCAGCAAAATCGGCCTCCGGACCGATTTTGATCTTTTTTTAAAAATTGGTTCTTGCATTTTATTACAATTTTGGTATAAATTTACCTGTTTCTCAAATCATCGAGCCTGATTGGGTTTGGGCCGCAGCGCACCGCAACAATAGGACTCAGGATTCTGCAACGGCAGCATAACCCGC
>ENA-OSEO01002172-OSEO01002172.1-sediment-metagenome-genome-assembly--contig:-NODE-2172-length-29317-cov-30.520007_pt1 | contig 29317 bp, 26 predicted proteins | sample MGYA00237883_ERZ534232 | MGnify/ENA metagenome assembly ERZ534232 | reverse complement strand
AAGTTGTAATTAAAAATTCCGACCTCGCACCGTTCAAATTTTTCGTTATAGATGCCGCAATCGGACTTGAGGCATTTTTCAGACAGAAACGGACAGGTCTTTGTTGTATTGGCTTTCATATTGATATTTCGCATTATTAGTTTCCTCCAGTTTTATAAATTTCTTCGCGGGCTTTCTGCGCTGCCGCCGACAGGGTAAACCCTGCATCTTGATATTCTTTGATTCTGGTTATCAGGTCGATCTGTTCCTTGGTATATCGCCGGTAAGCGCGATCACCGCAGACGATACGTTCCGGTTCTGGAATGGATTTGCCCTCCCAACTTCGGAGTTTTTTCTGGCTGACGCCGGTGATTCTGCTGGCGTCGCCAATTGAATAAGTTTTTGGGGTCATATTGAACCTCCTGTAAAATGGATTATAGGGATAAAAAATGTATCCCTCTACCTTTATGAGGTTAGTTTATTCCCGGAATGGTATATCGGTTCGAGAATGGGTAATCGTTTCTATATTAAGAAAGGTTAATTAAAAGCCGGGGAGGGGGGTAATTCGAACGAATAATTTGAATTGATTTAATGGACTAAATTTAACAGTTGGATCTTAGAAAGGGATATCAGGATATTTTTCTTTTAAAAGTTGCTTCAAGGTTTCATGGCAAGGACCGATTAGACGCGTGGGTGGCACTCCAAGTAAAGCAGTTTTAGGAAATCCAATTAATGAACCCTTAAGCTTACCTGTCTTAGCCAATTTTAAGCTATATTGATTGTTTTCAAAAGCGCGAAGACCATCCCACGCATTTTTCTGAAATGTGACTACAGTGCCATCAGAAGATAGAAACTCCTTGGCAGATTGTAATACTCGCTCACGTTCTGCCGCCTCTAAGCGCCTCATCGCCCTTGAACCGATGAGTTTCTGAATTCCAGCAACTCCTGAAAAATTTTCATAGGAGGAACCCATTATTCGGGGGCTGCTGGGGCTGGGCAACGATATGAAAACACATAAACCGATTCGAAACGGCGAATCATATTCCAATTCAAAAAAATATTGTTTTCGTTGTCGATTGCGTTTTTTTACTGACATGTCTGGATTAACTGGGAGATTAAGAATTCCTGATTTCAGCATTATATTTTTCCAGAAACGATGCTCTTTCCCATCTTTACCGGAATAAAAGAACATATGGTTCACAACAGATTGGCCTGCGGGATTTCCAAAAACAAACAAGATAGGAGGTCTGCTATCGGTTTTGGTTGGAATCAGGTGCTCAGAGTGATAAATCAGAATATGTTTTTCTTTATCAAGCTTAAAGATTTTTGGATGATTACCATCAGAGTTAAGGAATACAGGCCATTTAAGTTTAAATGAATCCAATTCGTGGCTGGTTAAAAACAATTGGGATAGGTCAATGGCACACTGTATTTGTCCGGGTTTTGAAGTGTGCCAGGAAAGGAGTCTATTATTTTTCATTTATCTTAATATTATAAATTCGCATCTGTAATTGATGTGGCGACATCATAATCAACACCGATGGTTTCAAAATGACGTGCGCCGCACTGAATTTTCGCGCTTTCAAAGCCGCGTAATTTCAACTGCTCTTTTGTCGCTTTTGTTTCCCTTATCATATAAACAATGTCCCCATTTTTTCGTAGTATTGCCCAGTCAGGATTATAATTTCCGATCGGAGTAGGTACCAGGAACCACCCAGGCAGTTTAATGAAATATTTAACGTCCTTTAACGCTTCCAGTCCTTCAGCAAACTTTTTTTCGACACCAGAGTCATAAAGGATATAATCATATACCGATTTCTTTGTTGGAACTATTCGCTCTTTGGAAAAATTTAATTTGTGAGCGTCATCTCTCAACCTTGACATCTCATATGTAATCCCTTCAAGTTTTTCATATTTGATACCCTCAATAATCATGTAATTCAGAACAGACCGGATCTCCTTGACAACTGCATCCATGAACTGCTGTGGGTTTACTTGAAAATCATCAAGCCGTTGAGATTTAATAAGGATTTCATAGATTGTACTTCTGGTTAATTCTGTCTTTCCCTGTATGTAAGTAAGAATATCCGGTACATGCGTAAATTTTGGAACAAAAGTGGTTGTTGGTGTCCTCACTTGAGTTGCTTTAACTCCCTTACTGGTGACGTCAATGTCTGCAAGTGATGTCCGGATTTTTGGGGGTTCAATTTTTTCCATCTTCGTTATCGCGGCGGCGGCTTTATTTATAAGCTCTTTGGTGGAATAATTAACCGAATAAATGGTTTTGGAGTTAATGCTGTTCCAGAATTTCTCAAATTCGGGGTCAAGAAGTACCTTTTCATTGAGTTTGCCTTTAATTTTCTTGCTGTGATCTTCGATATATTTTTCAATTTGATACTTTTCGACTGTTTTTGCAATTTCAAGTTTAATTGTTTTAAACTCATCGTCTACTTCAAACGTCATATTTTCTAAAGCGTCATTGAATTCCTTTTTGATAAAGCCATCATCTTCTATCAGGTCCTGACCTTTTATTTTATTCCAAATTTTTTCAGATAATTTTTTATCAATTATGATTTCTTCTTCGTCTCGAACAAACTTAATTCCGATAAATGCGTCTAACGGAAGCTTGCCGAAGACAACCCCGCAGTCATCTTCAAATTCTCTCTGAAGCGAAGCAGCAAACTCGTCATAATGTTCATTTGCAACAACTACGAGATTGTTAACATATTCATCCTGGATACGTTCACCTTCCTGGTTAACTGGAAGTCGCATACCCCTGCCAATTTCCTGTCTCTTTTTAATCGCGGATGCAGAATGGCTAATTGTACATATCTGAAAAACATTCGGATTATCCCATCCTTCCCGAAGCGCCGAATGTGAAAAAATAAATTTTAATGGATTGTCAAGACCAAGAAGCTTTTCTTTATCCCTCATAATGAGATTATAGGTGTCTTCATCTTTTGCCGTTTTTCCGGTAGTATCTGTAAATTTTCCAGTTTCTCCTTTTTTATCTTTTGAAAAATATCCATTATGAACTTTGTCAGCAGGGATTATCTCTTGATTAAATAGTGTCTTGTACTCTTCAGCAGCCTGTGCATATATTTCTTCAAACCATTGGGCATAAATCCCGTTTTTATAACCGCCATCCGTATACTCCCGATAATTTGCGACCTTATCGATAAAAAACAAGGAAAGGACCTTTATTCCCATGTTCTTGACTTGAGCTTCTTTTTCAAAATGTACTTTGATTGTTTCCTTTATCTGTTCTTTGATAATATTATCTCTGAAACCGCCCTGTTCCTCTCCAAGGCTCAACCTGATTCCATTTGAAAATTTTAAATATTCCATGCCGGGACGGGCATTAATCTCCGTGACAATAAAACCATTTCGGTACATCTCTCTTTCATTTGATTTTATGAAAAGGTCATCATCCTGTTTGACTGTGACTTGTGAAGTTTTAGGGCCATCCGGAGTCTGTTTATGGATTGTCAGCTTTACACTGAATCTTCCATTCCGGTTTATGATATCGTTGACCTTGATAAATGCCGCATTGGCATTGTTTTCAGCAAGAACTGGCGCAACCGATATTTTCTTTACCAGTCGCATCTGAAAGGCATCTATCGGATCAAGCTGGTAAATAAGATTATACCGATCTCTGTGGGTAGCTGAATATCGCAGCGTACAAAGGGGGTTTAAAGATGTAATCGCTGCCTTTGCCTTTTCACTTTCCATATTTTGAGGTTCATCCATTATAACTATTGGATTGGTAGCCTGAACGAATTCTATTGGTCGTCTGCCGCCCATTTTATCGCGGAGGTCGTGAATAATGTTATTTTCTTTTTTATTGAACGAATCGATATTGATTATCATGATCTGCATTTCATTGGCTGCGGCAAAGCCTCTCAACTCATTTACCCTTTTAGAATCGTATACAAAATGATTAAAAGGCATATTGTTATAAAGATCCAAGAAATGTTCTCTCATCATATCAATTGACTTGAGAACGCCTTCTCGTATCGCAACTGAAGGTACAACAATAATAAATTTCTTGAATCCGTATTTTTCATTCAACTCGAAAATCGTACGCAGGTAGACATAGGTTTTGCCCGTACCGGTCTCCATCTCAATAGCGAAATTCAGTCCTTGCTCTTCAATAACCGTTTTACGAGTGATATTATTTTGACTTTGTACTTTGCTTAAATTTTTATTTATTTCACCATTTTTTAATTCAAGTTTATTTCCTATACCTAAATGTGTAAGAGCCTGTGAAGCACCCATAAATTCTAAAGATTCCGTGACAGTAAGTTCAAAGGCACCTTTGTTTAAAGGTTGTCCGTCAAAAAGATCAACTACGGCACTGATTCCTTCAATCTGAAATTGTTGTTTTGCGTCAAATTTAAATTTCATCATTATACCGTCCTGAAACTTTCAACGTTATAGGATTTCATTATCTGAACAGCATTCGTTTTTAATTGATCATTACCTTTAAAACCAGAATCAAGACAAACGACTCTTGAAGGCTCCCTTTCTGCGATTGCGCGAATAAGTCCTTTTGACAGTTGTTTTTCGAGACAAATAAGTAGGGCGCCTTCAGCTACTGAATAGACTTTTTTGCCATCAATGGTCAGTTCAGCAATAGGTGTTGTCAGCTCAAAACCGGATTTAAGGAGGATCTCGTAAAGGATATCTTCTTCTTTGCTGTTAGGGTCAATATGGTCAATAGCGAGCTGAAGCTGTTCTCGGATCGGTTTATCATCAACATTTCCATTCCAGATTTTAAAATTAGATTTGTTAAGTTTGAATATTTTGAACCCAAGATCAATATCCGGTTTTGGTAGGGATATTGGGTCATTTTTATCGAGTTTATCTTCATAATTTTTTATTAAATTGTGAATTCGCTTTTTTCCAATATCTGCGATTGTAATAAAGCCAGCATTTATAGCTTCTTCTTTATTATGTTTTTCTGGAAGTTGAATACATATATATTTCCTTTTTGAGTCGTTATTTTCGAAATTCAATTCAATTAAACCTTGAGCGATAGTACAACTGCCCGCAAAAAAATCGAGAACTATATCATTGTTATTTGAAAATGTATTGATTAGGTACCTCATCAAATTAACAGGTTTTACTGTATCTAAGCCATGTTTATTTCCTATTATTTCATTTAAATCAGATTTGCCATTTTCAGCTGTACCAGATATTTCAGGATCGATATAAGTGTAAATGGGATATAAAGGATCTTTTTCCTCATGCTCATATTTTTTTTCATATGGAAGTCCTTCCTCATTAAAGCCAATTCGATTGTTTTCGAACAATTCTGTTATGATATCGTAACCTGCCTTCCACCTAAAATCTTCATCAGGTTTAAAACCATTTATTTCGAAACGCATAGTTTCCCTTTTGAACATTCCTCGATTTGATGTTAAAATTGACGTAGTTCTATAATTGCCTTCCTTATCTTTATGTGGATAGGTTCTGTTTTTTGCACTGATGACATTAAAAAAGAGATCATCGGGCTTCTTTTTAGAATACACGAGAACGTATTCAGAAACCTTTTGCGGTCTATATTTCGCATCGCCCGCATTAGTAGGTTTTGCCCTCGATTTCCAGGTGAATATACACACTTGGTTTTCTTCTCCATATATTTCGTTCATAAGTGCTACTAAATTGGAAAATTCATTTTCTCCAATTGACACACAAATAACTCCATCTTCCGAAATTAGATTTCTTGCAAGAAATAATCTCGGATACATCATATTTACCCATTTTGAATGATACCTACCGTCGGTTTCTTTATTTGTTGAGAAAATGCGTCCTTTCTCGTCAACCTGTCCTGTATATGCCAAGTATGTTTCTAATGACTCTGAAAATTTATCCGGATAAATAAACTCATTACCCGTATTATAAGGTGGGTCGATATAAATCATTTTTATTTTGCCATAATATGACTTCTGGAGCAATTTAAGAACCTCTAAATTATCACCTTCAATGAATAAATTTTTAGTTTTTTCCCAGGAAACACTTTCCTTTATGCATGGTTTAAGTGTTCCAATACTTGGTTCCTGAATAACTTTAAAGCAATCCCGTTTCCCTGGCCACGTCATCCCAAAACGCTCTTCGTCATCATCAACTGCATTTCCAAGAGTTAGACGCAATCTTTCGAAATCAATGTTATCTTCAGTAAAGACTTCAGGGAAAAGCTGTCTTAATTTTGCTTTCTGTTCATCTATTATGTTTTTACTTTTAAGATCGAGTTTTTTAATGTTTGTCATATCAATCTCCTAAATAAGCTTCCACTGTATGGCAAATAGTTTATTTATGGTCACTTTTTGTTTAAGTTTTTTTTCAATGGTATCAATCAGATCATCTTTTTGGTTTTCAATTTCCCTGCCGGCAATGTCATATTCACGCCAGGCTGCATCACGCTTTTTCTCCAGATCACGGATTTTTTTCTGCGCAGCAATTTTGTCCGGTAGATTAAGAGCCATCCTTGCATTTCGCTTGTATACCTTAATCAGCTCGTCAAATTCCTTAAGATTTAATTTCAGGGAGTTTCTTTTATCCTCAGCCCATTTATCAAGCTTGTCCATCTCCTCTTCAAAAAAGAGGGCATTTTTAGATGCGATATCATCAAGTATTTCTGATCCCTTCTTTTTTTGGATATCATCTAAAGTTTTAACTTTCAACGAACCACTGATCGGCATTTCAGTTTTCACGGGTATTGATAAAATGCGCATGCATTGATCTGAATCAATCTCTGTCCCGCCATCAGTTATACCCGTGTGGATAATATAATCTTCGTCCTCCAGAGCTGATATAGTAAGGTTATAAACAGCAAGGTTTCCTTGTTTTCCAACAATTGGTTCGAGAATGGATATTCTATTTTTTGCTCCGGTATAATCAAAAGTTAAATGTCTTTCAGGTGTATTAAGCCCCTTAGCTTTTTCAATGATTGCCTGCGCAAGGGGATGACCAATTCGATATGTATGGGCGTCTGTGACATTTTTTTGAAACTTATAGATACCTGTGGGGATTTGTAAATTTGTAAATGGGTTCTTTTTTAACTCAAAAACGGGAGCGTTGTCTTTAAAATCGGCGTGATCTTTAAGGCCAAATTGTGTAATGGCCCAAAGCCACTGTTCGTATCTGTTAAGATAAACTTCACTGTTTTCGCGGGTTACTCTGAGTTTTTCGACGACCTCATCATCAAAATGGTCAAATAACTTTTCACGTGTTGATTTAAGATTAGCCGCAATTTTCTCATCCATTTCCATCTGAAGCTTGTCAAATGCTTCCTGTATCTGCTCCCTTGTCCTGCAGGATTGATAGATTTCCGCTATTCGTTTCTCAAAATCAACGCCGGATTCTATAACCCCCAGAACTTCATCAGAAGCTCCAAAAACACCGCTGAAAAGCTGGAACTTATCTCTAAGAAGTTCAAATACCCGTTGATCAGCTTCATTTGCCTTGTTTACAAAATTAACGACAACAACATCGAACTCCTGCCCGTACCGATGACAGCGACCAATGCGCTGTTCAATCCGCTGGGGATTCCATGGCAGATCGTAATTGATAACCAGTGAACAGAACTGAAGATTTATTCCTTCTGCACCGGCTTCTGTTGCGATCATTATTTTCGCATCATTTTTAAAATAATCTACAATTGAAGTGCGAACATTTGAGGTTTTAGAGTCTGTAATTAAATCCGTTCCTTTATATTTTTCCAGCCAGTTGGCAAAGACCTCTTTTGATTTGTCATCATTATTGGAGCCATTAAACAACACTATTTGACCATTGTATTCAGGTATTTCCTGTAAAATTTTGTTTAGGTATTGCTGAGTACGGACAGATTCTGTAAAAATAAGCGCCTTTTCTGTGCCTCCGAGTTCGCGGGCTTTTGCAAAGCCCTGTTCAAGTGCGCTTCTGAGCTTCTCACCCTTTGCGTTATGAACTATGGCTTGCGCTAAATCTCTGAAAGCCTCAAGGTCTGCTATTTCATTTTCGATAACTCGAACATCCTCTGTGGTCAGAATTTCTGTATCATTTTCGTTTTCATCCCATTCATCATAGACCTCTTCAGCCGCACTGAAATCCTCGATAATATCATCATATGACTCAACAATAGTCGCATCTTTAAGTCTTCTTTTTAATTTCTGGGCAAGTCGATCAAGCGTATGAGAAATGGCGTAAGTAGATGATGCCAGGAGCTTCCGCAATATGAGGATCATCAAGTGGCGTTGCCCTTTCGGTAGGGCTTGTAGGTTTTCTCTGCGTAAATATTCAGATACCATTTCATAAAGAGACTGCTCTTCAGGGGTAGGGATGAATTCAACTGTTATAGGTATCCGATTTTTATAGTTGATATATTCCTGTACGTTTCTCCTGAGATTTCGCTTGCAGATCGATTTTAATCTTTCTTTAAGGTCTACAAATCTGTCATCAATATCTATCCGTGTGAACTGACTTCTATAACTTTTGAAATCACCGAAAACATGTTCATCGATTATACTCACAAGCCCATAAAGCTCCAGAAGTGTATTCTGTAGAGGGGTTGCAGTCAGTAATACTTTTCTTGATTTTTCAAGAGATTGCTTTATCGATTTCCCGATTTTATTATCAACTCTATAAACATTTCGCAGTTTATGTGCCTCATCAAGTACAACCAGATCCCATTTTGTCCGTCTTATAAAATCTTCCTTGTTTCGTGCAAAATGATATGAACAAATGATTATCTTATTTTGATCAAATGGATTTTTGATTCCCTCTTTTATAAGCTGATTAAATGATTTGGCCTCAAGGATAGTTGAAGGCAGATAGAATTTATCCAGAAGTTCCTGCCCCCACTGACTTCTAAGACTTGAAGGGACAATAATTAGAAGCTTTCTTTTACGCTCAGCCCATTTCTGCGCAATGAGGATACCTGCTTCAATGGTTTTTCCCAGACCGACTTCATCAGCGAGGATTGCGCCTTTAGAAAGAGGGGATTTGAAGGCAAAAAGGGCTGCCTCGATCTGATGAGGATTCAAATCAACCTGGGCATTTGATAGTGTGGCACTGAGCTTTTCGGGTGTGTCAGAAGGGCACCGTTTGGTGAGTTGATATGCGTAATATTTTGCCTGATAAGGTGATATTTGCATAGCCTATTTATACACTATCTAACTGTATAAATTTATTGAATTAACATCTTAAAGGCAAGAAACGGAATTTAAATTACAAATATCTTACCATGGTGTGATTTCTATAAGGTTGTGTGTTTAATATTGTTGCTGAAATTGTCAAATTTTTCAATAGTCTGGAATCAAAAACTGAGCAAGGTTAGCTTTAAATCTCAGTTTGGTCAATAAAAACTGTAATATGCTGATCTTTAACTATCATTTTCACAATGATTATCCTGCATCTTTTTTTCAAGTTTTCGACACTCCGCTTCCTCCAGCCCCTCCTCATACCCCCATCCAAGAGCGACGCCGAACATAAAAGCTTCCTTGCCAGAGAAACTATCCTCCAGTGATTCAGTCCCGCCCGATTCATCGGCGCTTTCCGGACCCTCTTCGAAACCATCCTCCGGTTCGAAGTTTTCTTCGGATTTGTCTTCAAGATCATCCCCGTCCACAAATGCACCCTCGTCAAAATCATCTAAAAAATCATCCATTTTCACGCCTCCTTTTTAGATTGTTCGTTTGTCAAAGCCGCTTTAAACGGTTTCATGTTCATCTTCGGGATATAGTTTTTCAGCACCCGTTTTAAGATATCCTTGAGCTGTTCCGGCTCCCGGTATGTTTTCTTTGTTTCGGTTTTCATAAAAACCTCCTGATTTGTCCTACCCCAATGCTTCAGAAAAGAATTTCAGCCATCCCGTGGCAAAGTTTTGATCGCTTTGACCAAAGGGAAGCCCTTTTTGTTTCTGTCCAATCCGCTGGACACCCGAGTTTTCCCAGTGCAGATACACCTCTTTACCAAGACGCTCCGCATACCGGACTTCGAATTTGGTGCCTCCGGTAAGTCCACCCTCCTTACTGATAAAGGCATGAACGATGTCGCAAGCGGCAATGAGCTGGCGGTTACGCTCGTAATAACGCTCCACCATCTCAATCCGGTCCCGAACGCAGGTCAGGTCCGGCGAAAAGATTTTCACCGACAGCCCCCGCACTCTGGCTGCTTCTCCGGCCCACTGGCACACGCCCCGGCAGGAGCTTGTAATCAAAATGGAATCAGCTGGCAGCGAATGGACCAGATCAATGACAGCTTTTCTGTCCTTAAATTTTCGCGCTCCGATAATACCGATGTTTTTCATGCTCGCCTCCTTAAAAAATGCGAAAAGCCCCGCCATCACTTGGATGACAGGGCTTTCGCTTTCGGGTTGATTTAATTGTTTATGATTTCACCATCCCCAGAATGTGTCCTCCGGCTTTTTCCAGCCGGTAAGCATCTGATGGGGACAGGTTGGGGAACTGTGCCGCCCGGGTAAACGCCTGTATTACATGAAACATGGTCCCCCCTTGCTCCTGATAAAACGCCTGCTTGACGATCTGAGCCTCTTCCTGGGTGATTTGAAACTGCCGGGCAAAGGTATCGATAGTGCTTTCAGGGTTTGCCACCGGCGTCTGAGTGGAGATCATGAACCGGTCTTTGCCATGCCTGGACTGGCCGATGACGCCTTCGAGCACAAGGGGAAACTCCTCCATGATCTTCCTGGATACATGCTTGTATCTGGCATCCATGGCGGTCTTTGCGATCATCCCATTGGTGCAGACCAGCCGGTAATAAAACGCTTCTATGGACAGCGCCAGAACCCCCAATTCTGAATTGGCGATGGAAATGCCGGGAACTATCTTGTCGTTTTCAAAAAGATGAAACGCCCGGTCGTATTCGGGGACTTTCAGCACCATCATTTCGTTGTCCAATGCAAGCTGGATCTCCATGGACGGCGCAAACCCGTATTCCAGCATTTTGGTTAAGATTTCCATGTTGTCGATGGCCGTATAACGCTCGGTAAAGAATGCCCTAATATCGCTCCCGGCAAATCGACAAAAGAGCGACTGCCGAATGCGGGCCTCTCTTTCGATCCAGTAGTTGAGGTTTTCAGACTGAAGCTCCTGGGGACAGCGCACCAGATACGAAAACGGCACCCGCAGGCGATTAGCCAGCAGCCGCTGGGCGCTTGGAAGCACTCCAAATGATTGACCGGCTATGGTCATGCGTTCCAAACTGTCAAAGCGCAGGTCCCGGACGGCGACGATTTCATCAAAATGACCGGCGGACTGTTCGTGGACTTGGCTGATTACGTTTTCAAGTGTTGTGATTGTTCTCATTTTCAAACTCCTTTCATGGTTTGATTGTTCAGAAACAAAAATCCCTCACGGCGACATGCCGGAGGGCTCAATAAAATGATTGCGTCGATGGTCAGATTGTTATGGGGATTAAAAGAATTACCAGTCCTGGCAGGCGCTGATGTATTGACAATCCGCGCACATCCAGCTTTTGCAGGGGATAAAGATCCTCGCATCGATACCGGCCAGCACGGCATTGGCTAATTTGGCGAACTTCCTGCGGTGGGCGGCGGTGCGGATCGTGTAATGCTGCTCGAACTTGGGCTCTTTCAGCTTTCGCATAACGTCAAACCGGCAATACACATCAGAAGTTGCTGGAACGCATTTATTTGCCGCCAGAAGGTATGCGTAAGATGTCAATTGAAGATCCTGATCCACTGTTTCCTGGGCATAGGGCTGCTTGGCGGTCTTGTTGTCAACGGCGATGACATACCCCTTGGCGTCTTTCAGCAGCAGATCGATGATGCCGGTCACCAGCATATCCATGGGCTGGCCGTCTTCGTTAAACAGCCTTGCGGTCAGCGGGAGCTCGATTCCGGCGACTTCAAATCCTGTTAGAACGATGTTCTCGTAGAATGCCTTCAACAGTGCTTTGCCCATCTGAATGGCGGACACACGATTCGGTGTTTCCTTCTTGTACAGGATGGGGATGTCTCTATGATCAAGATTCGCATTGAGGCTGTTTGCAAATACATCCTGAATCAGCCACAACGGATCGGGGACACCGTTTTCTTTGATGCCCCGGTAAAAACGTTCGATGCCCGAATGGATCGCGGAACCAAACGGCAGAGCGATGGATACATGCTCATGGGGTCTTTGCTCGACATACTGGAACTGATATTTTAAGGAACACGACAGATAAGTGAAAATCTGGCTGTATGAAATGTGAAGTTCGGACTGGAACTCGGCTAAAGCCTCTTTTCTGCTCATGTGAGGTCTCCTTTCTTTGGCATGAAAGAGGGAAGGCCAGCCTTATGACCTTCCCCCTCTGGTTGATGGATTATTGATTGTGAAGCCAGTCGATGAGCTTTGAGGCGTCGGCGCGGGTGATGTGATCCAGCACGGAGCCGTATGTTTTCCGGCAGTGCTCATTTAGCGACCGCTTATCCATTCCGGCTTCCTTCATGAGATCCATGATGAATTTGTACTGCTTGCCGGTAATACGGCTGCCTCCATTACCCTGACCGTTAGATGAAGGTGGGTTAGCTGGTGCGTCGGTCTTTTTATCGCCGGCAGGCGTATGCGAAGCGGGCTTTTGTTGATCCTGCTCCGGTGGTGGAGTTGGAGCCTTTTCTTTGGAATCTGGCTGAACACTTCCCCTGACGCCAATCCCCATGTCCTCGATGTCCTGGGTGAAAAGCTCGGACAGCCCGGCTACCCGGAGCGTGGCATCGATGTGGCTGGATTTTTCCGCCATCTTAAAACTCTTGTTGATATCGCCATAATCCTGGGCGATGCGACGGGCTCCGGTGCCTTCTGCAGCCACGAAACCGTGTGCCGTATGAAGCTCGCATTTGAGGATGATGACCTTAAGATCCTCCCCCCGCAGCGTAGCGGTTTCATATTCAGAGAGATTCGGGAACCTGGGGATGAGCCCCAGCATGCCGCAGATCTTTTCGGCTCCCGGCTTCCATAAAGAGGGCTTGCTCCAGTGCCGGGGGTCGATACATTCATCGGCACGTCCTTCCCTGGCAAGTCGGCATTTATCCTTTCCGACCACATGGATCTGGCCAAAGTCGATACCGGCAACAAGATTTGACTGAATCCATCTTAAAAGCGCCTTGCGGTTGTCTTCCCGGCGCTCCAGGTCCTTGGAAAAGCGCTCGACCGGTGAGTCAAGGGGCGACCGTGGCAAGGTCATGGGAAATGTTGCCGCTTCCTCCTGGCTGACTTCGGCAGGCAGAATGACTTCGGCGGTGTTGATTCTTTTGGTTTCCTGATTCTGATTTAACATGGTGTGTCCTCCTTTTGATTGAATGGGGTTTGGAAACGCAAAAAGCCCGGAAAGCGGCATGCTCACCGGGCTCCAGTTTGGATGTGTGGGCGACTATCGCCCGTTTGAAATTACTGTCTGTTGCGGTTGAAGGAACATTCGGGGCATTTGGACCGGTCCCGGCACCCCTGACAGACCTTTTCCGGGTCCAGGATCTTGGGCAGATACTCGAACACGAACTCAATTCCCTTGGTCATGGGAACCCCCAGCGCCCACGAGATCCGGCGAAGGGTGCGGGATGATTCCAGGGATAATTCCGGCGTGTAAGCCATTTCTGATTCACCTCCTTTCAAAATAAAAAAACCACTTTCCAGACATGGAAAATGGCCTTCGGTTTGCTGATGGTAATTTCTGTGATTTATTTGAGCTTGTCGTAAATCCGCTTGATGATGCCGTTATCGGCAAAGCTGTAATAATTGTCGTCGAAAAGGGACACGATCAGATGCTCATGAACCTGGATATCCAGCAGGCTGGCCGCTTTGATGATTTTCTCGGTTACGGCCATGTCTTCCGGCGAGGGTTGGACGTCCGAGCTGGGGTGGTTGTGCGCCAATATCAATGCCGCCGAATTAGCCAGGATGGCAGCCTTGAGCACCTCCCGAGGTGCCACCTGGGCAGAAAAAAGCGCTCCGGTCGATACGATATTAAGACCGATGATTTCGTTTTTGGCGCTCAGCATGAGAATGCAAAACTGTTCCCGGTCCGAGTTTCCATGTTCCTCGATGAGCTTGCAGATAAGGGGACGGGCCTGGGCGGAATTGGACAGGCAGCGCCGGTTAAAAGAGACGCTGCGGTCTTTGACAAGCGCCACCCTGAACGTTGAGATGAACTTGCGGGGAGGGACGCCGTTTCCCGGCCCCTGGAAAAGATTTTCCTGAATCATGTTGCTGGATCTTGCTTTAAGCATTTCAAACCTCCTTTCTCCAAAGCACAAAAAGCGGCCTGTCCCGAAAGACAGACCGCTTCTATGCTTTGGTTTAAATGGATTATTGGAATCTCACATTGACGGCCTATATTATTTCGCCAGGGATACCCCCAATCCTTCAAACAAAGGGTCCAACAGGCAATTATTCCGTCGGATTCTGCTGTTGACATTCACATTTTGAGGAATGGGAGACAGGATGGATGCCAAAATTTCAGGTGGGCCGAAAATGACCATTCGACCACGATCCGGCAGCTGCGGGTTAAAGATATGTGGCGAAACGCTTTTTCTGGTAAGTTGGCATTCGGTGGGACTTGGGAGGGAATTTCGAGGGATTACTGGTCGGGTTTACATCCGTTTTCTGGCTTTGATGAGGTCAATCCGTCTTTCAGGCTTCTGGTGATCTTTCCCATCAACTGGTCATGCCTTTCCAGTATAGACGCTGGCGGGGAAAGGCTCTGCATGGCCGCTTCAGCTATGAAAGAAAGAAACCCGATCTCAATTCCAGAAGTTTCACCGCTTCTCGGCATATCGAGCACCACCCATGTCAAAAGCGACCGTAAATTTTTCTTTTTCATAAACTCAAGGGCAAGGGCGGCATAGGCCATCCCGGTTTGACAATCTTTGGTAGAATCCCCAGTAGGCTCAACCGACCAAAAATGGTTTCGATCCATCCCTTTGGTCCGCTTTTTCACAAAAGGAAGATTGATTATTTCTTGCCCTAAGTCGACTGCTGATGATATGATTTTTTTAGCCATAAAACATACCTCCTTTGAATAAATGTTTGTGGTTAGGACCCGGCAGGTATGAACGTACTTGTCGGGTCTGATTCTTTTAGAATTGCGTTAAATTTCCGGTGTCACCCCCTCTCGAAACAAAAAAGACCACCTGCCGGTAAAGGCAAATGGTCTCCTGGTAAATGATGAAAATTGTCTGATTCAGCCCTGCGGTCGGGGATGCTCTGATTTCATCGCTGCAAAATGAGGGGTAGCGGTAGTAAAATAAATATCGTAGAACCTCATTTCTGTAGCACCCCATTCATGTAGCCCCTCAACTGGCAGATAGCTCAATCAGCAAAGTTGAACCATCAACCCGCAGACCCTTCAACATGACAGGCATAACCACCATCGGCAGAGCCGGTTTCAGAAACAACTGCCAATACGCCAGAACACTTCGGTAAAGATGGGATAGATCCTGTAGGAATATCTGGTTAGATTTGGTACTGAATTAATGAATGATGATGGATAAATAATTGACAACACTAAATAATTTTACTATGCTGACGGAAAAATTGCACTGTATGGCCAAAATAAATTTTGTATCATTTGCTGTTAATGCACAATGGGGTAAGGATAGTATATGGTTACTAAAAAGGAAATCATAGAAAATGAATTGATGAAAACGATTATTTCGATACGCGTTGATACCCTATGGAAAATGTTGAGCCAAAGAAAAAAAGGATATTTTCCAGAACCATACGAAGAAGGGGCAACTGGAAAATTCGACAACAAAGGAGCAATATTTGTTCCAGGTGGTTTGATCTATAAAGATGTAGACGAAAAGCCCATTTGTTATGAAAGCAAGAGTGGTTTTACACCTAACACCTTTCGCGAAAAAGTTTACGAGGCCATGCAATTTGATAATGCCACGTTGCTTTTTCCGGACGGGATCGCGACAGGTGTCAACCTTGACAGCGGCTTTTTCTCAAAAGCAGTCAGGCATATTTATTCCTTTAGAAAAGCTGCATTTCGAAGAAAAAAAAGAATTGAAACCGACCAGCATTTTACAGTAAATCCCGATGATATTATACGCAGCCATTGCCCAAGATATTTGCCTTATCCCTACGGGGCTCGTACACGTATAAGCGCCTGTGTAGCTGTTGGTTTAATTGATCCTTCCTTATTTTTCATATACTGTAAAACCTACTTCAACTTTTCTATAGATCAAGCCAAAACATTCGCACAACGGCTTGATAGTGTTCAGGATGCTGTAAAGGCTGAAGACGGCACCATTTTTTATCAGCCCTATCTAATTGTTTGCCATGGGGCGCGATATAAAAAAAACAGTTTAACTGGCTTGACGAGGATATTGGGAATCGGCAAATTTGGAGAGTTTGCAACGTTTACCTTCGAACCAATCGACCAAACTCTTATGCGTGAATTAAAACGCAAACAGCAGACTTATACTTCTGAAGATATTTTTGTAAATAATGAAGGAATTGGCATTTTAGGGATCTTGCGCATTTATTTGCAGACCCAAATAGGCAAACGGTCACAGAGCTATTCCATCCATATTGTATCTCCGGAAAAAGATGTCGGCTTAAAATTGGATCAAATAAAACAAGAGGCTCAAGAGAGATATCATTTTCATGCCGACTAAAGAGTCCATGCCGTATAATGATTATGTAGCACGATAAATTAGCATTGGAGATGTATAGAATGACATACGGAAGTTCATTTTTAGAAATCGCTTCTATTTTAGGCCTCGCTACTATACTTGGAATCGTCGGCCAAAAATTGCGTCAACCTTTAATAATCATGTTTCTTGCAGCAGGTATCCTGGCAGGCCCCTCAGTTCTGGGGATCATACACAGCCATGACCAGATCGAATTGCTGGCCCAGATCGGCATTGCGCTTCTGCTGTTTATCGTCGGCCTCAAACTCGATTTGCATCTCATCCGCACCACCGGCCCGGTTGCTTTGGCCACCGGCCTGGGGCAGATCATTTTTACGTCGATAATCGGGTTCGTCATCGCCGTCGCCCTGAACATGTCTTTTCTTACTGCGGCCTATGTGTCCGTCGCACTCACTTTCTCAAGTACCATTATAATTGTAAAGCTCCTGTCCGATAAAAAAGAAATTGATTCACTCCATGGCCAAATAGCTATCGGCTTTCTGATTGTTCAGGATATTGCCGCAATTTTGGCCTTGGTAGGCCTGACCACTTTTGGATCATCCATTGCTGAAGAAGGGGCGACTTATGTCACGACACTAATTATTGGCGCAAAGGGCTTGGGATTGTTGGGAGTTGTCGCATTACTGATGAAATATGTCCTCCCACAAGTGACCAGACGTCTTGCGCACTCATTGGAATTGTTGACTCTTTTCGCAATTGCCTGGGCGGTTTTTCTGGGCGCCGGTAGTGATGTGCTTGGGTTCAGCAAAGAGGTTGGAGCATTTCTTGCCGGAGTTTCGTTGGCATCTACTGACTATCGTGATTCCATTGGAGCGCGCCTTATAAGTCTCAGGGATTTTCTCCTCCTGTTTTTCTTTATTGACCTTGGAGCACGTTTGGATTGGTCCACGGTGGGCGCTCAGGTGGGTGCATCGCTTATTTTTTCTGTATTTGTGCTTATCGGGAATCCGCTGGTTGTTCTGGTCATTATGGGGTTGATGGGTTATCGACGTCGTACGGGTTTTCTCGCTGGGCTTACGGTGGCCCAAATCAGCGAGTTTTCCCTTATCGTGGCGGCTTTAGGGTTGAGCATCGGCCACATTACCAATGAAACCGTTGGCCTGATTACCCTTGTGGGGGTTGTGACCATTTTTATCTCCACCTATATGATCCTATATTCAGGCCAGCTTTACCATCTCCTGTCCGGCCCTTTGAAGATATTTGAAAGGCGCAATCCATATCGGGAAGCCGCCATAGACACCTTCAATGAAACAGCATCGGTAGATGCGGTTTTGGTAGGCTTGGGAAATTATGGAAGCGGGCTTGCCGAATACCTTTTAAGACGTAATAAAGTCATATTAGGCATTGATTTTGACCCCGGCGTACTGGATAGATGGCGTGAACGAGGATTATCCGTTTTGTATGGAGACATGGCCGATCCGGAAATTCATGAACAGTTGCCGCTGAGTAAGGCACGATGGGTGATCAGCACAGTCCGGTCAAAAGAGATGAACTTAGCTCTTGTCCGCAATATTAAAAAAGAGGGGTGCGACTGCAAATTGGCTTTGACGGCTACGGATGGGGAAGAAGCTGAAGAGTTTAGAAACGCAGGCGCCCACCTGGTTTTCCGACCATTTGCCGATGCTGCGGAACAAGCTGCCGATGCTTTAACCAATGCGATGGATTTTCTGCCAAAAAATATTAATTGGCCAATTTCGTTTCTTGAAGTGCGTATTCGATCGGATGCTGCGGTGGCTGGCAGTACCATCAGAGATATTCCGTTAAGACCGATGACGGGAGTATCCATCTTGGCGGTTAGTCGGGCCGGGCGCGTTTATTACGATCCCGGGCCGGATTTACAAATTTATCCGGGAGATCGATTGATAATCATGGGGCCTCCGGACGGATTAAAAGACGCCGAAAGGGTACTTAACCAGCTTGAAATGACCATGAGCGCGGAAGATGCGGATCGTTTTGAAATTGGGGAAATCAAGGTTGCAGATGATTCCAAACTTTCAGGCCAAACGCTTGCCGATCTCCGTTTTCGTCAAAAATATGCAGTTACTCTGATCGGAATACGGCGAGGCGAAGATCAGATTACAACAATCAGTGCTGCAGAGCGGTTGTTGGCCGGGGATTGCCTTATCATTATTGGGAAGGCCGTGGCAGTCGAAAATATTAAGAACCAGGAACCATTATAGTGGTCGATCAAACGGAAATTTGAAATCGATCCGGAAAAATTCAGAGAACAAGGCGCTTGTCTTGTGAGGTGATATATGAACCGATTCAAAAACATTCTTTTTGTCACTGAAGCAGCGGTGGATCAGGCGTCGGCTGTCGCACGGGCTGTCTCATTAGCGGAGAACAATCAGGCAGAACTGACAATTATCGATGTGTTCTCTCCTGTTGCGAACGACTACCGGGCGGATATAATGGCCTACCACATTAAAGCCATGGAATCCTTGATCGAACCCTATAAGAATCGCTTGAAAATTAGACTCGATATGCTGATGGGCACGGCTTTCATAGAGATAATTCGTGCCGTGCTGCGCAATTCGCATGACCTGGTGATCAAAGCGCCAGAAAATCCCGATTTTATGAAAAGACTGTTCGGCAGCGACGATATGCATTTGCTGCGCAAATGTCCGTGTCCGCTATGGCTTATGAAACCACCGGAAAAATCGAATTATAACTGCATCCTGGCCGCTGTTGATTTCGATCCCTTGAAATCCGCAGACGTGGAGAAAGCCCTCAACCAGGAGATTCTTGAACTGGCCAGTTCGCTTGCACTATCCGAGTTTGCTTCCTTGCATCTGGTTCATGCCTGGGAAGCGTTTGCCGAAGGAACTTTGCGGGCAAGGGGAGACTCCACAATTAAGGGTATCACCACCTACGTCGAAAACCAGTATCTGCTCCACCAAAAAAGTCTATACCGGTTGGATGAGATGTTGCGTGACCGTATCGGCACCGATGCCTACAATTACCTTTCCCCACGCCTCCACCTGCCCAAGGGACCGGCAAGAAAGATGATACCATCGTTGGCAGTTGAGTTGCAGGCGGATCTTGTTGTCATGGGGACGATTGCACGAACAGGTGTTCCAGGATTTATTATCGGTAACACTGCCGAGGCTATTCTGGATCAGTTGGCATGTTCGGTGCTTGCCATCAAACCCCCTGGATTTATAACACCGGTAAAGCTCGCTATGTAGACCCCACAACAGGCAGATAGATCCATCAACAAAGTTGAAGCATCAATTGGGATTGAATTGGGGTCGGTTATCTGGTTGAACTGGGGACTGGTTTATAAGTGGGACTGGATAAATGGTTGACTACACTATAAGAATTTACTATTATAGCAAAGCTTTTTGCACCCAAATTGCGAGCTGGTACTGACTTTTTAAGGATCGTGGATAAAGGAGGTCATGAGGATGGATAGAAAAATGTATTTAAATTGGGTAAGGCTGGCTGTAAGAAAGGGTACCAAGATAGAAAAAGGAGCTTGGTCGAAGAAATCTCGGTTAAGTGAGAAGAAAGGTTTCGCCACCCTCAAAATAGACTATACAATTGGGGATTCTGCTAATATCGCTGAGGTTATCGCAGATATGGTACTAACGGCAAATGAGAAACAATATACTTTTGTAAAGCGCTTTGACATTCACTTCCGTAACGGCGGCGAAAGGTCTGGAGAAGATTTTGAGTTATCCATAATTGAGACATGTAAAGAAATATATCAGTGTGGAGAATTAGAGGCCGTACTTGCTCCATCTGCAGGTGGCGCAACTTTCAATATGTGTATCCATAACAGGCAAAAACCAGGATCGGAAATGATCCATAACATTTTCTGGATGGGAATTGAGCCAGATTCCGATTCGGAAGACTCAGAAATCCCGTGGTAAATCGTAGAGTTTGGACCCGCAGAACCATCAACCACCAGCATCAACTGGTTCCATAAACAACTGTCCAAACGTTTGGAAAGTATCAAATCATGGGTCATGCTGATGGTGCAATTGACACTATTCTCATGCCAATTCGAAGCTAACTTACCATAACCACTACGATAATATGCTATGTTTCAGTCCGTTTTTCCCTTTAAGTAATTGCCTGGATGCTTCGGTATAATTCGATTGGTCCATATGCCGGATAATGAGGCGGGCTGATGTGACCGGAAATAGTGAATTGAAGTGCAGGGCACATTCTCCCGCACGCGAAAACTTCACATTATCATCCCACTTTTTCAAGATTTGATGATAGGACCTTGACCCTGCCAGGACTGTATAGGATTCAATTGTTGACAAATGTTTGATTAAAGGGGATAAATTGTTAGCAAAATGGGTGTGTTGCTTATCTTGGCCTGATCTAAAATCGAACCTTCCAAAACCGCTCCTTTTCAACACGCCCGAAACTCAATGATACAGCGAGTATGGTTGAGCATGGCGGTTGTTTCGCTTAATGAAAGTATGCTCGACTATCGAATTCAACCTGAGGGTGTAGCGAAGCGCAGCCCATCCATGCGGTTCGATCTTACAAGCAAGCTTGTTGCTCACCCGCGCCCCGTTGTGCATGATATTTTAAGAACTGAAATATGAGGACCCATTTCATGGCTAAAGAAGTCACCCGATACGTGAAGCGCGAGGTCGAGAGGGAGCTCTGGGCCCGGGCCGCGGGAAGGTGCCAGTTCGATGGCTGCAATCGTCCCGTGTTTAAATCCCCAGTGACGCAAGAACAGGTTAACATATCGGAGAAAGCCCACATCTACTCTTTCTCCGAAATCGGGCCGCGGGGCTGGGGTCCCTTTGTTACGAACAAAAAACAACTTAACGAGGTGGCGAATCTGATGTTAGTCTGCCACGACTGCCACAAGACGATCGACCAAGACGAAGAAGGCGCGCGTTACTCTGCGGAACTGCTGATCAAATGGAAGGAGGAGCACGAGAAGCGCATTGCAATCGTTACAGGCGTGAACCCCACCAAGAAGTCACACGTCATCCTTTACGGGGCGAACATCGGAGACCAGACATCGAAGCTGCAACCCGAGGCTGCGAATGAAGCTTTGTTCCCTGACTGGTATCCGGCTGAGGAGCGTCCAATCCAACTCTCGATGAGCTGGGAGGGCAAGGACAGCGATCCTACCTACTGGAAAACAGAAGCCGATAACCTCAAAATCGCCTTCAACCGCCAAATTCGCCCATTGATCGATGGCACCGAGTACCCGCATCTCTCCCTGTTCGCTCTGGCACCTATCCCATTGATGACCCTGTTCGGCTCGCTGCTGACCGACAAGGTGCCCGAGCAGACCTATCAGTTGCACAGGGAACCATTCCAGACTTGGAATTGGCTATCAGGGCCAGCCAATTTCACCTTCTTGGTCAACCGACCAGCATCCTCCTTGCACTTGCCCGCACTGGTGATATCCTTAAGCGACCACATCGCGCCGTCGCGCATCACCGCTGTTTTGGGAGAAGCGGTTTCCATCTGGGAGTTAACGATTGAGCGCCCCCACAACGACTTCCTGAGATCCAGGGAACAGCTCTCTCAATTTCGGGAAACCGTCCGCCAGCTCATTGTGGAAATCGGCAAGGTGCACGGAAAGCATACGCCATTGGCGATCTTCCCCGCTATGCCCGTCGCGTGCGCCGTCGACCTCGGTCGGGTACGGATGCCAAAAGCCGACGGCCCGTGGATCATTTACGACCAGAACAACGAGTGCAAGAAATTCATACGTGCTTTAGAAATAGGAGGAACCGATCATGAATAATGCCACCAGAAACCGTATCATCGAAGAGGTCGCTGGATACATTGACATCCCTGACTCCGCCTACGAAAAGGCGGAAGCCAGATACAAGGACCTGAGTGAATGGTTTGGTCGAAAGGAAGCCCGCTGCCACACCTTCGACCCTCACATATACTCGCAGGGGTCGTTCCGGTTAGGGACCGTAATCCGCCCTGTGGACGATGACGGGGAGTACGATCTGGACATGGGCTGCCGTCTAAGGGTGGGCGTCACGAAGGCTACCCACACCCAGCAGCAACTCAAAAACCTTGTCGGCGCCGACATCGAGGACTACCGAGTCGCACGTGGAATCAAAGAAAAGAAAGAGGAAAAACACCGCTGCTGGCGTCTGAAATATGCGGACACGCTTAAGTTTCACCTGGATACAGTCCCATCCATACCTGAGACTTCAGAGCGCATGCAGCTCATCCATGAAGCGATCGTCCGGACAGGAGCTCCGGCTGGGCTATCCTCGCTCGTGGCCAATTTGACGGGGGCGATCACCGACGATCGGATGTGGAACTACCGCGTCATCGACGATGCCTGGCGGCTCAGTAACTCAGAGGGCTTTGCCCGCTGGTTTGAGTCGCGCATGAAGCTGGCCAAGGCGCTGATGGAGGGCCTCGCACTACAGGCCAGAGCGGCGAAGGTGGACGAGTTGCCCGTCTACCGGTGGAAGTCCCCCCTGCAGCGGTGCGTGCAGCTGCTGAAACGTCACAGGGATATGTTTTTTGCTGACGACCCAGACGGAAAACCGGCCTCCATCATCATCACGACACTTTCAGCCAGGGCATATCAAGGCGAAGTCGAAATTGCGGATGCATTGGAGACAATCTTGACCACAATGGGAGCACTTGTAAACCCTACCTCCCCCCGCGTGCCAAACCCAGTCAACCCAGCCGAGGACTTTGCCGACAAATGGAGTGATTCGGGGTCACGCCACCACAATCTGGAAGCGAAGTTTGGGCGCTGGCTGCGTCAGGCCCAGATATATTTCGCGGCCATTGGGAATGAGCGCAAGCCGGAGATAATTGTGGAGATGGCGAAAAACAAACTCGGCGCGTTACTCAACGTAAAGGATATCAGCACTAAAATTGGGATCGGCCCGACCAGTGGGCTGCTCAAACCTGCCGCAGTCCCTGCTGGGCTGAGCTTTCCGGACAAGCCGCTCATCCCGAAGAAGCCAGCAGGCTTCGCCTATAGGTTCCGAGTATGATGCCTTGGTTTCTGAGAAATCCGGAAAGGCTTAAGTTGGAACGCGCAGGTATTGAGGAGCTGATGCGTTCAGCTAACTGGCTTATTGGTACAGAATGGCGCATAGATGAAGATGGGCTTGTCCTCGATGCAGTTATTCGTGTCAAAGGCCATGACTACGAAGTACGAGCCTCATTTCCTATCCTGTATCCCGACGCGCCAATTATTGTGCGCCCTCAGAAAATGAAAGATAGGGTTTCCACCCATCAGTATGGTGGAGCAGATGGCCCGCTCTGTTTAGAGTGGGGGCCTGACAATTGGCACCGTGACGTCACTTCAGTTCAGATGATAGAAAGCACACACCGCCTATTCGAAATTGAGAACCCTTTGGGCGAAGAGCGCCCCGATATCCCCGTGGTTGCGCCATCTCGCCACAAATTGACAGTGGGCCAGGAATTACGTGGCACATTGATTCGCTGGTATACGGGTAAAGCGCTCTCCGATTATCTCGCAAGCCAGTCAGAGCATTCTATTGGAACCTTCAAATTTTCGTTCCGCAAGACGGGTGAAACCTGGATAAGCATAATCCACGAAGCCAAACAGTTAGTGGGTAGCGAACTCAAGGACGACCAGATCCCATCAAACTTACCGGGAGTTGGGGAACTCAAAATCGGCATCTGGTTCAAAACAGATTTGGGAAAGAGTGATATCGGACATCCAAAAAAGCTTGCGGATATACGAAACCTATTCGCTGGCACGGAAGAGGCAAAACTTCTCTCCACTAATGGATCTTCTTCTGTTGATGGATTCGGAAGATCGATATCAGGTGTCCTGATAGTAGATCGAGCAGGGGAATTGTACCTATTTATCGTATTCCCAGATGAAGATGTTTTCGTGTGTTCAAGGGTACAGTCAGATGATGAGCCAGTTCAGACCCGTTCCCCAGAATGGAACGAACTTAACTATAAAACCATCGGTATCGTGGGATTGGGATCGGTCGGCAGTAAGATAGCCATGAGCCTTGCCCGCATGGGATGCCGTAAATTCTACCTGATTGACCATGACTTATTTTTGCCGGAAAACCTCCAGCGGCACTCTTTGGATTGGCAGGCGGTGGTTCAGCACAAAGTAGATGCAATGAAGATCGCAATTGGATTAGTAGCGCCTGAATCTCAGATTGAGGTTAGTCGCTTGCACATTACTGGGCAGGAATCCAACGCCGCCATTAATGGGGCTCTAAACCGGTTGGCTTCATGCGATATTTTAATTGATGCGACGGCTAATGCGAGGGCGTTCAACCTGTTAGCGTCTGTAGCTCGTACGACCAGCCTGCCCATGGTCTGGATGGAAGTGTTTTGCGGAGGATTAGGTGGTCTGATCGCAAGGAGCCGACCTGGGATAGACCCAACACCGCAGGACATGCGCGGAGCATACCTACAGTTCTGCACTGTTAACTCAGCTCCTAATTTAGGGCCTATTCTTGGCAATTACGCCATCGAAAACGAAGAAGGCGAGGTTCTGGTGGCATCTGATGCGGATGTCGCCATTATCGCGCATCATGCTGTGCGCCTTGTGCCGGATTGCTTTACCCCACCCGAACGCTCAATTTTTCCATACTCGATGTATCTAATCGGATTGACTGAAGGCTGGGTCTTCGAAGCCCCGTTCGATACAAGACCGATCTCAACAGAATCATATTCGGTCGACGGCTGGGGCAATGGCAAAAAACAAGAACTCGGACCCGAGGACATAAAGTTCCTATGCGACATACTTAAGAAGGACGACAATGCAACTTCTAATACCCCCTGAAATTTCCCAGCAACTGGTTGACGCCTTGCGTCAAGCTGGGAAGCGAGAGATAGGCGGCATCCTTATGGGAGAACACATCGGGTCCGATACATTTCGTGTGAAGGAGATAACCATACAGCGTAAAGGGGGCACGTTTGCAGTCTTCATAAGGTTGGTTGAAGAGATTATTGCGCCACTTCGTGCTTTTTTTGATATCACCAAACACGATTACACGAGGTTTAATTATCTGGGCGAATGGCACTCGCACCATTCATTCGCACTGGAACCAAGCGGACGGGACCACAATACCATGTACGATTTAGTGATTGACCCGCAGCTTGGTGCGCGCTTCGTCTTATTGTTACTGGTCAAACCGGACCATCATGGCGAACTTGAGGGAAGCGTCACGGTTTACCAGCCAAACAAAACAGCGTTCGCAGGCAGCATTATCAAGGAGAGCTCAGCTATTAGCCCTAAAAAAAGACAAAGGGTCAGTCATTGACAAAGGTCAAAGCAAGGTCTTGGGGTCTGACTACTGATTATCGTGACTATCGTGACGCCCATGACTATCGGGCCTATGCAAAATTGCGTTTCTATCATCAATCGGAAAAAGGCGACCACACAAATATTTTATGATATCAATGCTATTGGAAAATCGATTTCAGCCTATAGTCGGTTCGGGATCATGCAAGCTATCTATCAAAGCGTTTTGTTTTAGGCGGAGACTGGAAACGCATAAATGCATGGGTGTCCCGGTTTGTACAAGTGCACATGGGAATGTGGAAATGGAACAAATAGATGCTATCCATTTCCTATTCCTTGATAGTTTATTATTGCGGAAATTTGACACACACATATAACCCGCAAACCAACAAGGACGAGGCGCTCCGCCTTGCCTGTTATTTGCACCGTTAGATGTGTATAAAGACAAAAATGAATTATAAAACAGTTCAAGACGCAGCAATAGGGCTTCTTATCGAATCAGTTGAAATAGCTAAAGAATCGAAGCTCGATTTCTGTGTTGTTGGCGGATGGTCTCCTTACATACGTAATTCTAAGCCAATCCCGCATCCGGGAACTAAAGATGTAGACCTCTTGTTCAGAAAAGGTGAAAATCCTGGCAGTCTTCGTAGTGCCATAGAACTTTTTCTTGAAAACAGTTATTTGCTTTCCGCGAAACATGAGTTCCAGCTGCTTCGCACACTTCAAGTTAACGGGAAACCTTTTGTTTTCAACGTTGACTTTTTGCATCCACTCGAAACAATTGAAGTTATGGAAATGATGGTCGACCAAATGGATTTAGACGTTCTTGAATGCCAGGAACGACATGAAAACAGAATGGCCAAATCCATCGCATTGCCTGCATCAGACTTTGTATTTGACGGTCACGTTGTAATGGAAAAGATAAATGGTTTTTTGCCAGTATCTGGTGACGAATCAATTTCTTCTGTTCCCATCATAGACGAAGTCGGTGTTTTTGTTACGAAGTTTCAAAGTGTTACAAATCAAAAAAGACCAAGAGATGCCTTCGATATTTTTGTAGCCCTAACACAGGCACAGAACCAAGAGTTGGTTTTAAAGGGTATTCAAAACATCAGGGCAAAATTTGATGGAATCGATGAATTGACAAGAAAATTCATCAAATACCTACGAAAAGACCCAAAAGACGGATTCCAAAAGAATGTATGTAGATTTTCTAATGCTATGGGTTACAAGGTTGAAAATCCCAAAAAAACGATTTTAGGCTTATTGAAATAATCATCCAACGAATAACAGATGCGCAGGGTGGCAGCCGACCACTTGTCGGTGTTGCGGCGATGCAGGAAATAATCCTGAAGCTGGGTTTCAGTAATTTGATCCGGGGTTTTGTTGTAAAAATCGGCGAGCATGCGCACCGAGCGGGTGTAACACTTCTGGGTGGGCTTGCTCATACCGGCCAGTTGCAGGGCTCTCATGGACTGTTGATAATAGTCTTTCATCATACCTTTCTCCTTTCTTTTGAAGGGTTAATTGGATGGGGGTCCAATACAGAAAAGGTATGACAAATGATGGAGAGCCTTGCAACTCTCCGGCTTGTGAAAATCAGACAGGGCTTATTTCGGAGTCTCTGCCGCGAAGCGGCTTACTTGAACCTGTCGTTTCAGTTGATGCCGAAAAGACACGGCCAAGTGAACTTTTCGTTCGGCATACAAATATTCTTCCATATACAGGTAGTTCAAATGAAAGAAAAGGGAAAGAGGAATAAGAAACAACATGGCTATCAGATTAGGGGAGATAGGGGACATGAAAACATGAATTTACATTTGGTCAGAAGCATGACCTATCCCGCGATTACCCATGCTGATCGAAGAGGAGTTTTCATAGTTTCATGTACGTCACTGTTTTCCCAAAAGGCCTATAGCCGAGATAGCTGTATAATGTGTTGTGGGTTCAGCAATATATTGATAATTAAATAGGGGGAAGCATGTTCATCGAGTTAACGGATACTAAGGATATCAAACAGGCGCAATTCCAGATGTCTGCGAAACTCAAAAAGCAGTTCCCATACAAACAGAAGCGCGTAATTGGCTGGCCATCTGGTCATTTCTCTGCTCAAGTTAGGTTTTCAAGAAAAGGTGGAGCTGATACATCTTGGTGGTATACCGGATCATCAGATGACAAACAATCCGAATACAACCTGTTTGGCAGAGGAAATCCTGAAGAGTCAAAGCTGCTGTTGATTGATCTTCAATTTAATATTCCTGTTGTGACATTTAACCGAAAACAAGGTGGCGTATTCCTCCGGGATGTTGGTAGCGGGAAAACACTACTCGGCCATCGCGGCATTGTTACTCGTGGCAAGTCGAGAGTGCCCCGCGAGCTACTTCTTCAAGAAGCCAATGTCACACAGCGCACCATCGCATCAGATAAGTCGCCAAATGAAGTGGATGTTTTCTTGGTGGCCTCTATTGCTGATGCGAATCTGGGCAGCCAAATCAGTGCTTTTGCAATTGAGATAAGGCGTGCTGCCTATTTGGTGATGGGAGGTAATAAAGCTGATTCCATGTCAAAATCCAAATCTGGAAAAGCACATCCTCCTGCCAAGAAGTCGCCATTAGATGCAGCCCTTAATACATACTACGACGAGTTTATTGGCAAAACCATTATACGGCGTGCTGCTCAAGTAACCATGAATTGCCAACATGGTTCTGTCGTGAAAGAACTCCGTAATGAACTTAAGTCAGTGGGGACGCAATATAAATCTGTTGCTATCGATTTGGTTGTCGAGACTGATAAGGAAGTATTTCTTTACGAGGTCAAGACCGGTTCTGACAGTCAGTCGATTTACACTGGAATAGGGCAGTTGTATTTTCACGCGGCCGCCCTTACTAGGAAGTTTCAAGGTAAGAAGGTTGTTCGGCACCTAGTTATTCCTTTTGCACCTGCTGCCGCGAACCGTGAAACAGTGTGCAAGGAGTTGGATATCAAGATTGTGACGTTTAATATATCCGGTCAGAAGGTAGCCATTACTTCTGGGCTTTAACTAATTTTAGCCTAAATCTTGCTCGGTCAGCTAATCTAGAGAAATATGCCAATTCAACACGCCATCTGGAAATAAGAATACGCCTTACTAAAACCAACAAATAAATGCACCGGATAAACCAGTGATTAAAGCGCTGTGTATTGAAAACCTATGAATTGGCAAGACCTTATCAAATATTCTAGCGTACAGCTTCGAAAATTGGATGATAACAATTTGCCCTGTGGTATCGGGTCTGGTTGCCTTTTTGATTTTAAAAAATACCGTTTCCTGCTAACGGTCTTTCATGTCGCTGAAAAATCGTCAAAATGGTGTCTTCAAATAAAGTACAATGACGAAGTTCAGCAATTAGAAGTGTTATATCTGAATCAGTTCAGTTTTATTGGAGATTTTGCGCAAAATAAAAAATCAATTAAAGATGTTGAGTTTT
>ENA-OSEO01002171-OSEO01002171.1-sediment-metagenome-genome-assembly--contig:-NODE-2171-length-29361-cov-4.451202_pt1 | contig 29361 bp, 23 predicted proteins | sample MGYA00237883_ERZ534232 | MGnify/ENA metagenome assembly ERZ534232 | reverse complement strand
GGATCAGGGTCTTGAAGAACGCCGGCAGCTCGGCCCGGGGAACCCCCTTGAGCCCCAGCTTCCCGGCCTCGAGGTGGGTGATGTAGAACAGGGCGATGTAGCTGATCACCGCCGGGACAAAGGCGGCCTTGACCACTTCGATGTAGGCCAGGTTGCAGTACTCGGCGATGATGAAGGCGGCCGCGCCCATGATGGGCGGCATGAGCTGGCCGTTGGTCGAACAGGCCGTCTCCACCGCCGCCGCCTTCTCCGGCGGGTAGCCGACCGACTTCATCAGGGGAATGGTGAAGGTGCCCGTGGTGACCACGTTGGCGATGGAGCTGCCCGAGACCATGCCGGTCAGGCCCGAGGCCATGACCGCCGCCTTGGCCGGGCCCCCCCGGAAGGAGCCCAGGAGGCTGAAGGAGAGGCGGACAAAATACTCGCCCCCGCCGGCCTTTTCCATCATCGCCCCGAAGAGGACGAAGAGAAAGACTATGCTGGCCGAGACGTCCAGGGGGATGCCGTAGATGCCCTCGGTGGAGATGGTCAGCTGGCTGATAAAGCGGTGGAGCGAGACGCCCTTGAAGGCGATGACCGCGGGCATGTAGGGGCCGAAAAAGGCGTAAAAAATGAAGAGGCCGGCCACGCAGGTCAAAGCCGGGCCCAGGGCCCGCCGGGCCGCCTCCAGGAGCAGGGCGATCAGGATGAGGCCGAAGACCACGTCCCGGTTGATCGGCGCGCCCTGCCGCTCGGACAGGCCTGTGTAGTCGAGGATGATGTACAGAGAAGCGACGCAGGCCAGACCGGCCAAGAGGAAGTCGATCCAGTGCATCTTCTTGACGTCGGTCAGAAAGGCTAACCGGCCTCCCAGTTGTCGCTTCTTGAAGAGCGGATAGCCCAGATAGACCAGGACAATGGCAAAAGCGAGGTGAATGGACCTGATGTAGACCGCCTCCAGGAGCAGGACCTTGGGCAGGAGCAGTTGAAAAATCGACCAGCCGGCGGCGATCAGGGGAATGACCCACTTCTGCCAGCCCACGGGCCGGCGCGCCCCGGTCTCGGCCTCCTCGACCAGGCGCTGGGCTTCGAAGGCGCCGTCGTCCTCCAGGTGCTCGTGGCCGCCCATCGGCTCATTGAGATCCCTGTCCGACATCGCTCCCCTCCCCCCTCGCTCGGGCGGCGGCAGTCCAGCCCGGGCCGCCGGCCCAATCCGGCGGCCCGGTTCAGGGAGAACCCGCCTACTTCATCAGGCCGGCTTCCTTGAAGTACTTCATGGCCCCGGGATGGATCGGGGCGCTCATGCCCTGGAGCATCTCCTCCTTGGTCAGGTAGGTGTAAGCCTCGTGGAGCTTCTTGAACTCCTCCAGGTTGTCGAAGACCTCCTTGGTGATGGCGTAGACGACGTCGTCAGGCACGTCGGCGCTGGTGCAGAAGGTGGCCTTGACGGCGAAGGTGGGCACGTCCTCCTTGTTGAGGGCCTGCTCGTAGAAGGCGATCGGGATCTTGGCCTTGACGTAGTAAGGGAACTTCTTGATCAGGCTGTCGAGCTTGGGCTTGTCCACGGGAATGAAGCGGACCTTGATCCGGCCGCTGGTGCCTTCCTTGATCTGCCCGGCCGGGTTGCCCACGGTGTAGACGTAGGCGTCGACGCGGCCGTCCTGGAGCATTTTGGGCGACTCGGCGGCCTTGAGGTCCTCGGCCCGGCCCAGATCGGCGTGGGTCATGCCGTACTCGGCCAGGATGTCGATGAAGTTCTGGCGCTGGCCCGAGCCGGGGTTGCCCACGGCCACGGCCTTGCCCTTGAGGTCGGCGTAGGACTTGATGCCGCTTTCCTCAGCGGCCACCAGGAAGAAGGTCTCGGGGTGGATGGTGAAGACGGCCCGGAGCTTCTTCTGGGGACCGGCGTCCTTCCACTCGGCCAGGCCGTTAATGGCCTGGTACTGCCGGTCGGACTGGACCACGCCGAACTCCAGGTCGCCGGCCATGATGGCGTTGACGTTGAAGACCGAGCCGCCCGTGGACTCGACGGTCACCCTCAGGCCGTACTCCTTGCGCTTCTTGTTGACGATCTTGCTGATGGCCCCGCCGGTGGGGTAGTAGATCCCGGTCACGCCGCCCGTGCCGATGGTCACGTACTTGGTCGCGGCCAGGGACGGAGCGGGCGCGGCCGCCACGGCCAAGCCGACGGCAACCACCACAGCCAAAACAACGATGCCCAGTTTTCTCATCCTTTCCTCTCCTCCTTTCGGGTTTCCACAAAACGGACCAGGAGCCCGGGACCAGGCCGGGCTCCGGCTGCCTACTTCTTCTTGCGGGACTGGAAGTCGTCCAGGGCCCCGGCCCGCTCCGGCGCGAAGACCGTAGCCAGGCAGGCCTCGACCTCGTAGTCCATCAGGGCTTCGAGGCTGACCTCCGGGGCCATATCCACGCCCTTCTTGATAAGTCTTATCGAGAAAGCCGAGTTTGGCAAGATTTTCTCGGCCAGGGCCAGGGTCGCCTCCATCAGCTTGTCGTCGTCGACCACCTGGTTGACCAGGCCGATGCGGAAGGCCTCCTCGCCGTCAACGAACTCGGCCGTGAACAGGAGCTCCTTGGCCTTGGCCGGCCCCACCAGCAGGGGCAGGAGGCGCATCGCCCCGCCGGTGACCGAGGAGGAGACCTTGGCCTCGGGCGAGCCGAATTTGGCGCTCCGGGCGGCCAGGCGCAGGTCGCAGGCTAAGGCCAGCTCGTAGCCGCTGCCCAGGGCGTAGCCGTTGACCGCGGCGATGGTCGGCTTGTCGAAGCGGAGGATCAGCCGGGAGATCTCCTGGAGGTGGACCAGGTAGTCGCGGTACTGGGCCAGGCTGCGGTCCTTGGAGTCCTTGAGGTCGGCCCCGGTGGAGAAGGCCCGGCCCGTCCCGGTGACGACGACGACCTTGACCTCCTCGTCCTCCCTGGCGGCCAGGAAGCAGTCGCGCAGGTCCAGCCAGAGGCGCTTGTTCATGGCGTTGAGCACCTGGGGCCGGTTCAAGGTGACGACGGCCACCTGTCCCTTTTTCTCGTAGAGCACGCATTCCAGATCCATGGCCTTCGGCCTCCTTAATCCGAAAGAATTATCCGGGCGTCCACCAGGGTGGCCCCCTGCTCGTGGACGATGACCGGGTTGAGGTCGATCTCGGCGATCTCGGGATTTTCCAGGCCGATTATGGACAGCCGGGCGATGAGGCCCCTGATGGCGGCCAGGTCCCTGGGCGGCTGGCCCCGGACCCCGGTCAGGACCGGAAAGCCCTTGATGGAGGTGATCATCCGCTCGACGTCGTCCTCGGTCAGGGGGCAGATGCCGAAGGAGACGTCCTTGAGCACCTCGACCAGGATGCCGCCCAGGCCGAACATGACCACCGGCCCGAACTGGGCGTTGCGGATGAAGCCGACGATTATCTCCTGGCCCGGCTCGGCCATGGGGCTCACTAGGCAGCCGACGATCCTCTCCCGGGCGGCGACCCGGGCGGCCCGGTCCAGGATCTCCCCGGCCCCGGCCGCGGCCGCCTCGGCCGTGGCCAGGTTGAGCTTGACCCCGCCGGCCTCGGACTTGTGGACGATGTCCGGGCAGACGATCTTGCAGGCCACGGGCCGGCCCAGCTCGGCCTGGGCCCGGCCGGCCTCCTCCGGGGTCCGGGCCAGGACGGCCGGGGGCAGCTCGAAGCCGTAGGCGGCCAGGATCTGGCGGGCCTCGGTCTCGAGCAGGTTGGCCCGGCCCTCGGCCCTGGCCCGGGCGATGACGGCCTCGGCCTCGGGCCTGGCCGTGCCGCCGGCCTCGATGAGGCGGATGTCCTGGAAGCGGGCGGCGTTCTCGGCCCGTCGGCCCAGGGCGGCCAGCTTCTGGGCGGCCCGGTCGGAGCTGTCCAGGACCGGGACCCCGCCTTCCTGGAGAACCTTGAGCGAGGCATAGCCGTCGCGGGCGTAGGCGGTGTGGACCACCAGCGGCTTTTTAAGCTCCTCGACCAGGCCGACCAGCTTCTGGGCGGCCTCGACCTCGATCCGGCCGACGTGGCTGGCGATGATGTCCTGGAAGCCGCCGAAGAAGCCGGTCAGGTAGACCATGTCCACCTTGTCGTCGCTCATGACCTCCCGGACCGTCTCGGCGATGACCAGGGGGTTCTCCTCGGCCGTGCCGCCGTAGTCGATGGGGTTGTGGGCCGGCATGCCGGCCAGGAGGTGGTGCTTGATCCGGGCCTGGACGGCCTCGTCCAGGACCGGCACCTCCAGGCCCCAGCGCTCGGCGTTGTCGGCCGCGACCGAGTTGTCGCCGCCGCCCTCGGAGAGGATGGCCACCCGCCGGCCGCCGGCCCTGGGGCAGCTCAGGAAGGTCTCGGCCAGCTCGAACATCTCGTCCACGTTGCTCACCCGAATTATCCCGGCCTGCTTAAAGGCGGCCTCGACCAGGCGGTCGTCGGCGGCCAGGGCCCCGGTGTGTGAGGCGCTGGCCCGCTGGCCGGCGGTGCTGCGGCCGACCTTGAGGGCGACGATGGGCTTGATGGCCGCCGCCCGCCTCGCCGCCTTGACCAGCTCGTCGCCGAACTTGATGCTCTCCAGGTAGAGCATGATCACCTCGGTCTCTGGGTCGGCGGCCAGGAAGTTGATGTAGTCGTGGAAGCGGGCCCCGATGGCGTTGCCCAGGGAGATGATCCGGCTGAAGCCCCGGCCCTTGAGCCGGGCCAGGTGGGTCAGGGCGTCGATGATGTTGCCGCTCTGGGCCAGGATGGCCAGCCGGCCCGGGGCCAGGTTGGGGATGCCCAGCAGGTTGACCTTGGCCGTGGCCGAATACATGCCCGAGCAGTTGGGCCCGACCACGTTGATGCCGTGCTCGTTGGCCACGGCCATGATCTCGGCCTCGATCTTCTTGCCCTCGGGCCCGCTCTCGCCCAGGCCGGCGGTGATGATGACCACCGACCTGGCCCCCCTGGCCGCGGCCTCGGCCACGGCCTGGGGGATGAACTTGCCCGGGATGACGATCATGGCCAGGTCGATACTGCCGTCGATCTCGGCCAGCGCGGGGTAGGCCCGCCGGCCGAAGAGCTCGCTCCGCTTGGGGTTGATCAGGTAGACCCCGCCGGCGAAGCCGCCCTGGAGGAGCGATCTGGTCCGGCGCTCGGCGGCCTTGCCCGGCACCTCCGAGGCCCCGACCACGGCCACTGACGAGGGGTTGAACAACGAGGCAAGTGGGTCCTGTCTGTCCATGCTTCCCTACTCCCCAGGCCCGAGGGCCTGCTCAGCGCTGTTCTCGAGCCGGGGCGCCCGGGGCCGCCGCCTCGGCCCTCGGGCCGACGCCGTCTCCCTCGGCCGCCCAGGTCGGCCATTCCTTTGATTCGTCCGGACGGACCGGATCGCGGTAGTAGACGCCCTTCTCCTCCCAGAGCCGCTCCATCTCGGCCAGGCGGCGCAGGTTGGGCTCGCGGTCGAGAAAGGCCAGGCCCGTGACCACGGCGTTGACCAGGCTCAGGGCGGCGACAAAGGATTCGACGTAGGAGTCGATCCGGTAGGCCGCCGGCAGGACGTGATCGGAGAGGACGGCCAGGGGCGAGGTCGGCGAGTCGGTGAAGCTGATGACCACCGCCCCGGCCCGCCGGGCCGCCTCGACCGCCTCGATGGTCAGCCGGGTGTAGCGCGGGAAAGAAAAGGCGACCACCACCGAGCCTCGGCCCAGGAAGGTCATCTCCCCCCAGAGCTCGCCGGCCCCGGGGGTGAGGAGGTGGACCCGCCGGCCCAGGGTCTTGAGGGCGCTGGCCAGGAACTGGGCCAGGCTGTGGGCCGAGCGCAGGCCGATGATGTAGACCTCCCGGCTGGTCTGGAGGGCCTGGACCACCCGCCGGAAGGTCCTCGGCGAGGTCGCCTCGCTCGTCTGCCTGAGGTTGTTCAGATCGGCCCGCATGACCGCGGCCAGAACGTCGTCCAGCGAGGTCACCCGGCCGGCCGTGGCCTCCATCCGACTGACCGTGTCCTGGCGGACCTTGATCTGCTGGCGGAGGTGGCGCCTCAAGCTGGCGAAGCCGTCGAAGCCCAGTCGCTGGGCCAGGCGGACGATGGTCGCGTCGGAGACGCCCAACCGCCGGCCTAGTTGGGCCGCGGTCAGAAAGACGGCCTCGTCGGCCTGGCTCAGGAGGTGGTTGACGATCCTGACCTGGGCCCTGGTCAGCCTGACCGGTCCCTTGATAAAAAGAGCCTCAGGATGGAGCACGTCCCCCGCCCTCGTAGGATTTGCTACATGTTATCTGCCTGTAAAGTAATCGTTACTACACAATCTCAGGCCCTGTCAAGCCTTACTTTTGTCTGGCCCGAGGGAGATTTGTCCCCGGCCAGGGACTGAGGTATGATTGGCCGATCAGAGAAAGGGGAACAGGAACATGGATCAGGCAGTCGTCCTGGCGGCCTCGCTGGACCAGATCGAGCAGCTGGCCCGCTCGCTGAGCCTCTTTCGCCGGGCCCTGGGCCAGGTCACCCCGGCCTCCGCGCCCCTGATGCTCAACCGGGCGGCAGGCCTGATGGAGGTCGTGGTCGGCGACCTCAACGACCTGGGGGCCAACCTGGCCGGGCTCTCGGGCCTTAATTTCGAGCCGGCCCCGACCGAGTGGCCCCGGGTCAGCGTCGGCGGCGGGGTCAAGCTGGGGACCGCCGGCGGCTGCCTCTGCCACGACCACGACTGACCGGCCGGGAACGCCGAGGGCCGCTTTCGCTTAGCTGAGAGGGAGGAGACATGTCCGAGCTGAAGCAGAAGATCTTCCAGGTCCTCGACCAGCCCAGGCTGGCCGCCCTGGCCACCCTGGCCGAGGAGGGCCGGCCCTGGGTGCGCTACGTCGTGGCCGTGGCCGACGAGGACCTGACCGTCCGGGTGGCCACCTACATGGGCTCGCGCAAGGTGGCCCACATAAGCAAGAACCCGGAGGTGCACCTCATCGCCGGCGCGGACGGGATGGGCTCGACCGAGAACTACGTCCAGGTCCAGGCCCGGGCCGAGGTGTCAACCGATCCCGAGGTCAAGAAGGCCTTCTGGCAGGAGGAGTTCGAGACCTATTTCCAGGGGCCGGATGATCCCGAGTACTGCGTCCTGATGATCAGGCCCTACCGGATCGAGCTCTGGTCCATGGAGACAATGGAGCCGGAGGTTTGGGAGGGGTGAGGAGGAGGTAATAGACGACTGACAGACCGCTTCCCTTCTTCCGATAACAACGCGCCCGCCTTTCGCTTGCCCCAGGGGCAAGTAATACGTTACAGTCGTTCATAACCTGCCGAGAGGGTCGCCGTGGCCGGCCAGCCAGACCAGAAGAAGCTCCTCAGACTCCGCCGCAAGTGGATTAAGGAGGGTTTGAAGCACCTGCCTCACGTGGCCGGTCTGGTTGCTTCCATGGCCACTGGGCAATGGGCAGCCATTCCGGCCGTGCTCGCGGTTTGGAGTTCGGACCGGTTCAAGCTCTGGATTGAGAACCGATTCCTCCAAAGAGCCGAGAAAGAGGCTAAAATACTGGAGAAGGAGTTTCAGGACCTGTTAGCCGATAAGGCGGCGGCCGAGGCCTGGGCCAAATTTCTGAAGTGGCAAGAGGAGAACAAGGCCGAGGTTGAGAAGAGCTTACAGGCCTTGGAGCGAAGCCTCAAGCGCCAGGACAAGAAGCTCGACCAGATCATCGAGAGGCTGAAGAGCATTCCCGGCCTTGTGCTTGTCACTAACCAGGGCAAGCTCTTCGAGCTGCCCCGCCTGGGCGGGTTCAAGCCGGCCCAACTCATCGACCGGCCGGAAGCGGGGCCCATTCTTGAAGCCCTGACCGGCAATCGCCTGGACGCCCTGCTCATCCACGGCCGGGCCCTGGCCGGCAAGAGCTTCCTGGCTCTCAAGGTCGCCCAGGAATGGCTCAGCCAGGGCCGGCCCCTGGTCTTCCTGACCTCGCCCCTGAACGTTGAAAATTGGGGGCTTCTGCCCAAGGAAGCCCTGGTCATCGCTGACCCGGACCAGCCCGAGCCCTGGACCAGCGACCTGGTGCAGCATATCCTGATGAGCTGCGCGGCTAGGGTTGCCTTCTGCTTTCGGACGGGAGACCTGGCCAAGGGCGAGTGGCAGAAAGACCATTGGCCCAAGATAAGGGACTGCTTCGAGCCCTGGTGGCTGGCTGACGGAGTCAAGCTGCCGCCGGGCAAGCGGGCCAGGCTGCGTGTGGGGGTGTTGCCCGAGGAAGTGGTCGGGCACATCATCTCGGCCAACCTGAAAAAAGTCGCCGGAGCATCCGGCCCGACCCTGAAGCCCGACGGCCGGCAGGCTCTGACTCAGCTCCTCCGGACCGGCCCGCCGGACGAGCCGACGACCCTCCTGGGCCTCTGCCATGCCTTTTTCCTGGCCGCGCAACGCCTGAATGAGAAGGAGATTTCTGCCGAGACGGTCGCCCATATATTCAAGGCCCGGCCGGGGCTGACAGAGGAGGATCTGACCCAGCGGATCTTCAGGCAGACGGTCAGCCACGAGGAGGAAGACGTTCTCCGGGTCATGGCCCGCTGGCAGGGATTTTTATACGCCCCCGTGGTCCCATTCATTGCCCTCCGGGCCGGGTATCAGGTTCTATGTGGAGGCGACTTGGCCACAACCCACCGTTACCTATTGGAGAGGCTTGAGAACGCGGGCGTGGTCTTCATGCAGGGCGAAGATGAGATGTACTCAGCCTGGCACGCCTTGCAACTGGAGGTAGTCCCCGATGAGGAGAGCGGCGGAGAAAAGCAATCCTGGCTGAACAAGTCGCTGGCCTGGCTGGAAGATAACATTGTCAGGTCGGCCGATGACTCCGAGCAAGGACTAAGCCGGGTTCACACCGCGGGTGACTTGGCTCTGCGGCTATCCGAGATGGGCCAAAAAGAGGAGACCAGGGATCTTCATCAGGCGCTTTCAGAGACTTTCAGGCGCCTGAAGCGAAGCAAGGACTGGGCCACCTCGGCCAACAACCTGGGAGTTCTACTTAAGAACCTGGGCGAGCGGGCCGAGGCCAGGAAGCTCTACGAGGAGGCCCTGGACATCAGACGCCGCCTGGCCCAGGAAAACCCCAAGGCCTACCTGCCCGGCGTGGCCATGACGGCTCACAACTTCGGAAACCTTCTGCTTGCTGAAGCGATGTGGGTGGAGGCGGCCCCCTTGGTTGTCGAGGCGGTAACTCTGCACGCTCTTGTCTACTCGTCGGCCCCACCTATCTTCGGCCCGCGTTTGGGGGCCAGCATCCAACTTGCCCGCCGGCTCTATCACTCCCCGGACTTCGCCGACAGGGTGGCTTGGCTGGCCGGTCTGAAAGAGTCTTTGACCAAGGCCGTAGGCGAATCCAACGCCAACACGCTCATCAGCCACATCACCATGCCCGAATCCGATTTCCAGAATCTCTTGGCCCAGGCCAAACCTAAATAACCCTCCCCCTCCCCTAACCCCCCTTTCCTCGGCCCTTCTCGGCCCCGGCCCCTCTTCTTTCCAGTTGCCGAAAATCCCCCTTACTGGTATACAAAGAAGTTCACTTCGGCCTTGACAGGGCCGTTACAGTAGAAAGGCGAGAGCTGTCATGAAACTTGTTCAGGTGGAAGACGTCTCCCCGGTCCTCAAGCGGCTGACCGTGGAGGTTGAGGCCGAGACGGTCGCCAGGACCGTGGAAAAGACCTACCAGCGCCTCTCCAAGCAGGTCAACCTCAAGGGCTTCCGGCCGGGCAAGGCCCCCCGGGCGGTCCTGGAGCGCTACTACGGCGACACGATCAAGAGCGAGGTCACCGGCCAGCTCATGTCCGAGTCCTTCCAGCAGGCCGTTGACGAAAGCGGCCTCAAGCCCGTCACCGAGCCCCAGGTCGAGCCGGGCGGGCTGGACCCCCAGGCGGCCTTCACCTACACCATCAACCTGGAGATCACCCCCCAGATCGAGGTGGAGGGCTACTTCGGCCTGGACCTTGTCCGGCGCGAGCGCGAGATCAACGAGACCATGATCCAGCTCAAGCTGGAGGAGCTGCGCCAGATCCACGCCACCCTCGAGGCCGCGCCCGAGGACCGGGCGGCCGAGGCCGGCGACTGCGTCCTGGCCGACATCGAGGCCACCCGGGAGGGCCGGCCGGTCAGGGGCGGCCAACTGACCAACTTCGACATCTTCCTGGGCCAGGGCCGCTTTCACGCCGAGGTGGAGCAGGCCCTCGTGGGCATCGCCGCCGGCCAGGAGAGAAACGTCAAGGCCGAGTTCCCCAAGGACTTCTTCCACGACGGCCTGGCCGGCCGGGAGGTGGACCTCAAGATCACCTGCCGCCAGGTCAAGCAGACCGTCCTGCCCGAGCTGAACGACGACTTCGCCAAGTCCCTGGGCGGCAACTTCGAGTCCCTGGACCAGCTCAAGGAGCGCATCCGCGAGGAGCTGGGCAAGGCGGCCGAGAAGGAGTCCGAGCGCGGCCTCCAGGACCAGCTCCTGGACAAGCTCCTGGAAAAGGTCGAGTTCGAGGCCCCGGCCGGCCTGGTCGACCTGGAGGTGGACCGGATGGTCGCCCAGGTCCAGCGCTCCTTAGGCTACCGGGGGGTCAACCTCCAGCAGGCCGGCATCTTCGAGGACAAATTAAGGGCCGACCTGAACAAGCAGGCCGTCCGCCGGGTCAAGGAGGACCTCCTCCTGGAGGCCATCGCCAACCGGGAGGGCTTGAATATCAGCGAGGCGGAGCTCAAGGACGGCTTCCAGGAGCTGGCCGGGGCCACCGGCCAGAACCCCGAGGAAATCGAGCGTTTTCATCAGGAAAGGGACCTGGTCGAGCCCTACCGGAGGGGCCTGCTCAGGCGAAAGACCTTGAAGGAATTGCTGGCTCAGGCTACAATTCAGGTGGAGAAGGTGTCTGACCAGGGCGAGGCGGAAGCCAAACCGGAGGCCGGGAGCGAGACGGGGCCCCAGCCGGAGGGCGAGCGACAAGACGACGGAGCTGCCGATAGATGACCCTCATTCCCATAGTCATCGAGCAGAGCGCCCGGGGAGAGCGGGCCTACGACATCTATTCCCGGCTCCTCAAGGACCGGATCATCATGTTGGGCACGGCCATCAACGACGAGGTGGCCAACCTGATCATCGCCCAGATGCTCTTCCTGGAGTCCGAGGACCCGGAGAAGGATATCCACTTCTACCTCAACTCGCCCGGCGGGCTGGTCACGGCCGGGCTGGCCATCTACGACACCATGCAGTACGTCAAGCCGCCGGTCTCGACCCTGTGCATCGGCCAGGCGGCCAGCATGGCCGCGGTGCTCCTGGCCGCGGGCGCGCCCGATCGGCGCTACGCCCTGCCCAACGCCCGCATCCTGCTCCACCAGCCCATGGGCGGCTTCCAGGGCCAGGCCAGCGACGTGGACATCCACGCCCAGGAAATACTGAGGCTGCGCGACATCATCAACGACCTCCTGGTCAAGCACACCGGCCAGGCCAAGGCCAAGATCGAGAAGGACACCGACCGCGACTTCTTCTTAAGCGGCGCCGAGGCGGTGGACTACGGACTGGTGGACCGGGTCATCCTTGACCGCGATTCCTTCAAGTCCGCGAACAAGAAGGATTCTTCGGGGGACTAGGCCAATGACGCGTAAAAGCGAAACCCAGCGCGGCGGAGAGCTGATCTGCTCCTTCTGCGGCAAGAGCCAGGACGAGGTCAAGAAGCTCATTGCCGGCCCCTCGGTCTACATCTGCGACGAGTGCATCGAGCTCTGCAACGAGATCATCGCCGAGGAATACGAGCGCGAGGAGCTGGCCCGCGGCCTGAGCGTGCCCAAGCCATCGGAGATCAAGGCCGTCCTGGACGACTACGTCATCGAGCAGGAACAGGCCAAGAAGATCCTGGCCGTGGCCGTCCACAACCACTACAAACGCATCGACTCCAAGGTCGAGCTGGACGGCATCGAGATCCAGAAGTCGAACATCCTCCTGGTCGGCCCCACCGGCTCGGGCAAGACCCTGATGGCCCAGACCCTGGCCAAGATCCTTAACGTACCCTTCACCATCGCCGACGCCACGGCCCTGACCGAGGCCGGCTACGTGGGCGAGGACGTGGAGAACATCATCCTGGCCCTGCTCCAGGCGGCCGACTACGACGTGGAGAAGGCCTCCCGGGGCATCGTCTACATCGACGAGATCGACAAGATCGCCCGCAAGACCGAGAACCCGTCCATCACCCGGGACGTCTCGGGCGAGGGCGTCCAGCAGGCCCTCCTCAAGATCATCGAGGGCACCACCGCCTCGGTCCCGCCCAAGGGCGGCCGCAAGCACCCCCAGCAGGAGTTCGTCAAGGTCGACACGACCAACATCCTTTTCGTCTGCGGCGGCGCCTTCTGCGGCCTGGAGAAGATCATCCAGACCCGGGTCGGGGCCAAGACCCTGGGCTTCGGCTCGGAGCTGGTCTCCCGGGAAGACAGGCCCATCGGCGAGATCCTGGGCCAGGTCCAGCCCGAAGACCTCCTCAAGTTCGGCCTCATCCCCGAGTTCATCGGCCGCCTGCCCGTGGTGGCCACCCTGGACGAGCTCTCCGAGGAGGCCCTGATCCGCATCCTGACCGAGCCCAAGAACGCCCTGGTCAGGCAGTACCAGAAGCTGTTCGAGATGGAAGGCGTCAAACTGCGCTTCACCGAGGGAGCGCTCAGGGAGGTGGCCCAGAAGGCCCTCAAAAGGAAGTCGGGCGCCCGGGGGCTGCGCTCGATCCTGGAGGCGGCCATGTTGGAGATCATGTACGACCTGCCGGACCTGTCCGGCTGCCGGGAGTGCGTGGTCAGCGAAGAGGTCATCGCCAGTGAGGAATCCCCCATCCTGCTCTACGAGAGCCAAGCTGAGAGGGCCTGATGTTCCGCAAACCCCGCCCCCGCACTGATGACCCGCCCACCCTGTCCCTGCCTTTGCTGCCCCTGAGGGACATCGTCGTCTTCCCGGGCATGGTCGCCCCGCTCTTCGTCGGCCGGGAAAACTCGATCAACGCCCTGGAATACGCCATGTCCCTGGACAAGCGGATCTTCCTGTCCGCCCAGCAGGACGCCAAGGTGGACAAGCCTACTCCCACGGACATTTACGAGATCGGGACCATCGGCGTCATCCTCCAGCTCCTCCGCCTGCCCGACGGCACGGTCAAGGTCCTCATCGAGGGCAAGGAGCGGGCCAAGGTGGTCAACTACCTGGACCACCCCGACTTCTTCCTGGCCGAGGTCAGCCTGGTCATGGACCAGCCCTCGGAGATGAACGTCATCGAGGCCTTGCTCCGCTCGGTGATCTCGACCTTCAAGACTTACGCCCGCCTCAACAAGAAGATCCCGGCCGAGGTGGTCTCCTCGGTGGAGGCCCTGGCCGACGCCAGCGCCATTGCCGACACGGTGGCCGCCCATCTCTCGCTCAAGCTCTTCGACAAGCAGGCCATCCTGGCCTGCGACAACGTGGCCGACCGGCTGGAGAAGGTCTACGGCTTCATGCGCGGCGAGATCGACATCCTCCAGGTGGAGCAGCGCATCAAGAACCGCGTCAAGAAGCAGATGGAGAAGACCCAGCGGGAGTACTACCTCAACGAGCAGATGCGGGCCATCCAGAAGGAGATGGGCGAGAAGGACGACTTCAAGGCCGAGGTCGAGGACCTGGAGCGGCGGCTGTCCTTGAAGCGGATGCCCCGCGACGCCAGGGACAAGTGCCGCCACGAGATCAAGAAGCTCAAGATGATGTCGCCCATGAGCGCCGAGGCGACGGTGGTCCGCAACTACATCGACTGGATCCTGGCCCTGCCCTGGTACGAGCGCTCCCGCGACCGCATCGACATCGACGAGGCCGAGCGGATCCTGGAAGAGGACCACTACGGCCTGGAAAAGCCCAAGGAGCGCATCCTGGAGCACCTGGCCGTCCAGGGCCTGGTCCGCAAGGTCAGGGGGCCGATCCTCTGCCTGGTCGGACCGCCGGGCGTGGGCAAAACCTCCCTGGCCCGCTCGGTGGCCCGGGCCACGGGCCGCTCCTTCATCCGCCTCTCCTTAGGGGGAGTGCGCGACGAGGCCGAGATCAGGGGCCACCGCCGGACCTACATCGGCGCCCTGCCCGGCAAAATCATCCAGAGCCTGCGCAAGGTCAAGTTCAACAACCCGGTCTTCTGCCTGGACGAGGTGGACAAGATGTCCACCGACTTCCGGGGCGACCCCTCGGCCGCCCTGCTGGAGGTTCTGGACCCGGAGCAGAACTCCTTCTTCAACGACCACTACCTGGACCTGGACTACGACCTGAGCGAGGTTCTCTTCATCACCACGGCCAACACCCTCTACACCATCCCGGCCCCGCTCCAGGACCGGATGGAGATCATCCGCCTGCCCGGCTACACCGAGATGGAGAAGCTGTCCATCGCCCAGCAGTTCCTGATCAAGAAGCAGATGGAGGCCACCGGGCTCAAGGAGGGCCAGCTCGTCCCCTCGGCCGGGGCCATCCTGGAGATCATCCGGCGCTACACCAAGGAAGCCGGGGTGCGCAACCTGGAGCGGGAGATCGCCGGCATCTGCCGCAAGGCGGCCCGGGAGATCCTCAAGCAGGGGCCCGAGACCGTGGTCCGGGTGGGGGCCAAGAGCGTGCCCAACTACCTGGGCGTGCCCAAGTTCCGCCACGGCACGGTCGAGGAGACCGACAAGATCGGCCTGACCAACGGCCTGGCCTGGACCGAGGTCGGCGGCGAGCTCCTCCAGACCGAGGTGGTCCTCATGCCGGGCAAGGGCAAGCTGACCCTGACCGGCAAGCTGGGCGAGGTCATGCAGGAGTCGGCCCAGGCGGCCATGTCCTACATCCGCTCCCGGGCCCTCTACCTGGGCCTGCCCAGGGACTTCTACCAGAAGGTGGACCTGCACATCCACGTGCCCGAGGGGGCCATCCCCAAGGACGGCCCTTCGGCCGGCATCACCCTCGCCACGGCCATCGCCTCGGCCCTGCTGCGCAAGCCGGTCCGACACGACCTGGCCATGACCGGCGAGATCACCCTCCGGGGCCGGGTCCTGCCCATCGGCGGCCTCAAGGAGAAGATGCTGGCCGCCCACCGGGCCCGGATCAAGAAGGTCCTCATCCCGGCCGAGAACGAGAAGGACCTCAAGGAGATCCCGCCCAAGATCCTCAAGGCGGTCGAGGTGGTCAAGGTCGAGCACATGGACGACGTGCTGAGAGCCTCCCTGGTGGTCGAGGACCCGGCCAGCCTCTTTGTCTGCCCCGCCTCTGACCTGCCGCCCTTCCTGGCCGAGACACCGCCCGAGGGCGAGGAGATGAGGCACTAGCCGGCCCACCGGTCCCGAGCGAGACGAGGCGGCCCCAAGGGGCCGCCTCTTTTTTTGTCCGGCCAGTCCCCGATTGACCGGCCGCTTGAATTTCGTTATCGTCCTTCGAGTCTCCTGCCCGGGTCACGAAATGACGACCGCTTTTGTTGACGGCCGTGTCTTCATCGGCGACGGCCGAGTCCTGGAGCGGGCCACCGTGGTGGTGGAGGGGCCGCGGATCGTCAAGGTCTCTAGGGGCGCGGCGGCGATTCCCCGGGGCGCCCGGCGGATCTCCCTGCGCGGCCGGACCCTCCTGCCCGGCCTGATCGACTGCCACGTCCACCTCTGCCTGGACGCCAGCCCCGACCCCCTGACCGCCCTGCTGGCCGAGCCGCCGGCCCGGACCACCCTCAAGGCGGCTCGATTCGCCCGCCAGACCCTCCTGGCCGGAGTGACCACGGTCCGGGACATGGGCGGCTCGGACGGCATAGACCTCGGCCTGCGCGACGCCGTGGCGGCCGGCCTGGTCCAGGGCCCTCGGATCCTGGCCAGCGGCCGGGTGGTCTGCATGACCGGCGGCCACGGCTGGCCCTTCGGCCGCCAGGCCGACGGCCCGGACCAGGTCCGCCAGGCGGTCCGGGAGCAGCTCCGGGCCGGGGTCGACCTGGTCAAGCTCATGGCCACGGGCGGGGTAATGACCCCGGGCGTGGAGCCAGGCAGCCCGCAGTTCACCGAGGAGGAGCTCAGGGCCGGCGTCGAGGAGGCTCACAAGGCCGGCCGCAGGACGGCCGCCCACGCCCAGGGCGGCCAGGGCGTGCTCAACGCCCTCAGGGCCGGCATCGACTCCATCGAGCACGGCGTCTTCCTGACCGAGGAGGCCGTCGAGCTGATGCTCGGCCGGGACGTGCCCCTGATCCCGACCCTGTCGGTCTACAACCTGGAGGAGCAGGGCCCGGACGCCGGGATACCTGACTTCGCCCTGGAGAAGACCGGCCGGGTCAAGCCGGCCCACCTCAAGAGCCTGGCCTTGGCCCGCCAGGCCGGGGTCACCATCGCCCTGGGCACCGACGCCGGGGTGCCCTTCAACCGGCACGGCGGCAACCTGGGCGAGCTGAAGCGGCTGGTCGAGATGGGCGGCCTCTCGGCCGAAGAGGCCCTCCGGGCCGGGACCGGCGCCGCGGCCCGGGTGCTGGGCCTGGACAAGGATCTGGGCGTCATCGAGGCGGGCAAGCTGGCCGACCTGGTCGTGGTCGAGGGCAATCCCCTCGACGACATCGGCCGCCTCGGCCGGGCCGAGGCCCTTGCCTTGGTCATGAAAGGAGGAGAAATCGTCAAGGTCGAGCGGCAATAACTTCAGATGAGGAGGACGGTCATGACTTTTATTAAAACCTGGACTGGCATCCTTTTCCTGGTTCTGGTCTTGATGGGGCTCAGCCTGACCCCGGCCCAGGCCGCGTCGGACGTCAAGGAATTAAAAATCGCCATCGGCATCGACGCCGACACCCTAGACCCCATCGAGATGACCACCACCCTGCCGGCCAACATCTGCGACCTGATCACCGACCAGCTCTTCTTCCAGAACGCGGACGGCAAGCTGGAGCCCAGGCTGGCCGCCAAGTACGAGGTTTCACCGGACGGCCTGACCTGGCAGATCCACCTCAGGCCCGGGGTCAAGTTCAGCGACGGCACCCCCCTGAACGCCCAGGCCGTCAAGGCCCACTTTGACAGGGCCCTGGACCCCAAGCAGCGGGTCCCCACCCGCTTCCTCATCACCAGCATCAAGTCCGTCGACACGGTGGATGACCTGACCCTCAAGATGGTCCTCAAGAGCCCGTACGCGCCCATGGCCCCGACCCTGTCGTCCACCATCTGCAACCCCTTGAGCCCGGCCGCGGTGACCAAGTACGGCGCCGAGGTCCGCCGCAACCCGGTCGGGGCCGGCCCCTACAAATTGGCCGAATGGGCCCCGGGCGAGCGGATCGTCCTGGTCAGGAACGAGGGCTACTACGGCCCCAAGCCGACCGTGGAGAAGATCGTCTACCAGATCGTGCCCGAGGCGGCCACCCGCGAGGCCATGCTCCGGGCCGGCCAGGTGGACATCTGCTACAAGCCCCTGCCCTCCAACGTGGCCGCCCTCCAGGCCGACCCCAACGTCGCCGTGGCCATGCCCCTGGACACCCGGGCCATCTTCATGGGCCTCAACTGCCAGAAGGGCGTGACCACCAACAAGCTGGTCCGCCAGGCCTTCAACTACGCCGTGGACAAGAAGGCCATCTGCCAGAAGGTCCTCTTCGACACGGCCGTGCCCATGGAGGGACCGGTCTCGCCCATCCTCTTCGGCTACGTCAAGATGGACAAGCAGTACGACTACGACCCGGGCAAGGCCAAGGAGTTGCTCAAACAGGCCAACTTCGACTTCGGCCAGACCGTCAAGATGCGCACGCCCAACGGCCGCTACCTCTTCGACAAGCAGGTCTCCGAGGCCATCCAGGCCTACCTCCAGACCATCGGGGTCAAGGTGGAGCTGAGGACCTACGACTGGCCGACTTACGTGGCCGGCCTGCTCAAGCCCTTGGACCAGACCGAGCTGGAGGTCTTCCTCCTGGGCTGGGGCCCCCTGTTCCTGGACGCCGACTTCGCCCTCTACGGCCAGTTCCACTGCCAGACCAACCCGCCCAAGGGCCTGGGCTCGGCCTTTTACTGCAACCCGGCCTTTGACAAGCTGGTCGACCAGGGCCGGACAACGGTCGCGCCCGAGGAGCGGATGGCCGCCTACAGGGAAGCCTCCCAGATGCTCTGGGATGACTGCCCCTGGATCTGGCTCCACATCGAGAAATTCGTCCTGGCCTACCGGAGCAACCTCGAGGGTCTGCTGGTGACCAACATCGAGAAGTTCTTCCCGACCTACTGCACCCGGAAGTGAGGCCGGGCGAATCAGCTTCCGCCAAACGGCCCGAGGCCGGGGTCCTGCCCCGGCCTCGGGCGATCCATCCGACTAACCGAGCCTCCAGACTCAGTTCAGGCCGTGCCTTTTCTTGAAGAGCTTCCGCCTCTTCTCGACCTCCTCGGCCGCCTTTTTAGAGAAGGATCTCCAGGGATCCTTGTCGGGCTTGACCAGGTCGCTGATCTGCTTGTGAAAGGGTGAGCTCTTGTCGCCGTCGTGGGTGGCCTCGACCACGGCCACCCGGTAATCCTGAGGCTTCTCGGCCTCCTGGTACATCCTGATTGAGGTGACGTTCAGTTCCTCGTCCATCAGGACCAGGGCCGCGCCGTGGGTCCTGGCCGGCGCGACCGTCTCGATGATCCAGCCGCCGGTGTTGTAGACGTCCACCCAGTCCGGGTAACCGGCCAAGCCGCTCATGTCCTTGGCAAAGGGCTTGTGGGTGTGGCCGAAGGTCAGGACGACCTCGGCCGGCATGGCCTGGTTTTCATCTATAATCTGCTGCTTCAGGTACTTCTCGACGTACTCCTTCAGGCCGGCGTCGGCCTGGTGGCTCAGGCTGCTGTCGGTCTTCCTCCGCTCCAGGTCCTTGATGTTCCTCAAGACCTGCCCCAAAACCCGTTCCACCAGCCAGGCTTCCAGCCCCTCCCAGGCCAGGGGGATGTCGAAACAGGCCGCCAGCCGTTTGGCCAGGTCCTTGATCAGCCCACCGACGTCGGCGGCGCAGAGGAAAGTCTCGTAGATCGACTCCACCCTCCGGCCAGCCTCTCCCGAGCGGCCCAGGGTGGACCAGAAGAAGTCGATCCAGGCGAAGTTCTCGGCTTCGAGGTCGTTGACCGTGGCCGGAGGCGGTGAGCCGGGAAAGAGCAGCCCCCGCAAGGTCGTCATCAGGCTGTACAGCTTCTCGGCGTAGTGCCCGTGGGTGAAGAGGACGCCCCGCTTGCCGGCCGGGTCCTTGAGGCCGAAGTTGGGGTAGAAGATCTTGACCTTCTTTTCGGCCAAATGGACGTAATCTGGCTGATTCGAAACCCGTTGGAGGAGATTTGAGAGCAGGTAGGAGTCGACGCCGGGGTGCGCCTCGTCCTTGAACATGTGGGTGTAATGCCGGGGCACGGGCAGTTGCGGCTTGTCGGCCAGGGTGTCGGTGATGTACTCGACGTACTGGGTCTCCCGGGCCAGCTCCCAGAGGTGGTGGTCGTGGTTGCCGGGCAGGAAGATGATGTCCGAGAAGAGCTCCTGGCCCTGTTTCATGGTCTGGCGGATGAAGGTCTCGAAGGTCATGGCCGCCTGATTCATGGTCCCCAGGGCCAGCTCCAGGATGTCGCCGCCGAGAATCAGGGTCGGCTTGGCCCCGCCGACCAGTTTGCCCAGGCAGGCGGCCAGTTTCTCCATGACCGGGCTGGGGTTGAGGGGGGTGACGTTGCCCTCACCGTCTACCCCGGTCAGCAGGCTGTCCTCCTCGCCCAAGTGCATGTCTGACAGACAGATGAAACGAATGTCAGCCATGACTTCACCTCCTCTTTGAAGGTTGGTTGCGGCGAACCCGAATTGAATCATTCTAGTTTAACTTAATTCTAGCGCCTAAAAACAAGTCTAATGCATTTATTCGTCAGATCAGAGCGTTATCCGGCCTCGACTTTTCATGCCCTGATCTGTCCGGGGACAGGCCGGGAGATGGATGACCTGGGGAACCGGACGGGAGGACCGGCCTTCTGCTTCAGCCGGCCACGACGACCTTGGCCGGCCTGATCAGCCGGTCCCGGCGGGTGAAGCCCTTGGCCACCTCGGCGATGATGAAGCCCTTGGCCCGGCCCGAGTCCTTATCCATGGCCACGGCCTGATGGTAGTGGGGGTTGAACTGGCGGCCCGAGGTCTCGATGGGCTTGATGTCGTGGCCGGCTAGGCGGTCCAGGTGGCCCTTGAGGATCGCGGCCAGCCCCTCGGCCATGGCCTCCTGGCCGCTCTTGCGGGCCTCGGCCAGGGCCCGGCTCAGGTCGTCGACCACGGGCAGCATCTCGACCAGGATCCGGCTGGCCTCCTCCTCGGGCGGGGCGGCGGGCGCGGCCGGGGCGGCCTCGGGCCGCCGGCCCAGGCCCCAGCCGGCCACCCGAGCCTCGAGCTCCTCGGCCGGGACCGGCTCCCAAGCGGCCAACCGCTCGGCCAGGTGCCCGACCTCCCGGCTGAAGGGGCTCTCGGGCTCGGCGCAAAGAACCGGCTGCCTGGCCCTGAGCGACTCCTGGACGGCCGGGTCAAAGGGCAGCGCGGCCAGGGGGATCAGGTTGACCGAGAGCTTTTCCCGGGCCAGCCGGCGGAGCTGCTCGCCGAAGGAGAGGTCTTCCCGGTACTTGACCTGGTTCATGACCAGACCCGGCCGCCACCAGTCCAGGACCCGCCTGATGCGCCTCTCCTGCCCCGGGGCGGCCCTGGCCGTCTCCTCGCTAAGTCTCTCGATGGTCCAGGCCTCGGAGCCCAGCGGCGAGGCCCGGTAGGTCTCCAGGACCCGACTGGCGTAAAGATTGTCCCGGAGGACCATCCACAGGCCCCGGTAGAGGGCGTGGCGCAAAAAGGCATAAGCGTTCAGGAGGCTGGTCAGCTCTGGAATCAGGACGATCAGCCCCTGGGGTGAGATCAGAAAGAAGTCCAGGGTGGTCAGGCTGGCCCCGGCCCCTATGTCGCCCAGAATAATTTCGAAGCCGCTGTTCCTCAAGCCGCGGATGATCTTCTGCTTCTGGGTTGTCAGCGGATTGGCGGCCTTGGGCACCTGATTGTCGCCGGGCAGGTAGGAGAGCTGGGGCCAGGGCGAGGGGTGGATGAGCTGCTTGACCTGCAGGGAGCTGTCCACCAGCAGCCGGCCCAAGCCGGGCCGGAGGTTCTTCTGCCCCAGCAGGGTGTGGAGGTTGGAGCCGCCCAGGTCCAGGTCGGCCAGGAGGGTCCTGGTCCCCCGGGCGGCCAGAGCCAGCCCCAGGTTGACCGCCAGGATGCTCTTGCCCGTGCCGCCCTTGCCGCCGGCCACGGTCAGAATCAGATCCTGGTTGAGCTCCGGCATTGGCCCCCACTCGCTCAGTTCAGCTTAGCAGCAGGACCGGCGCCCTGACAACCAAGCCTCGGGCCGGCCCGGGCTTGAGCGGCCAGGCCCTCGATCGCGCCGCGCTAGGCAGTTTTTTAGCAACTGCCGTGCCAGCCAGGCCGGGCGGGTCAAGGGAAAACCAATCGGCCACAACATGTTGGGGTCGGGATCTCCATCCAACCAAATCGTATCGAGATGTGTGAGGCTGCTGGCTTTTTTGTTGCCCGGAAAGAGCGCTTGGGTTATGTTTATTAGTCGCGAACTCTGACGCTAACGCCAAGCCAGGAGGGCGGGGTCGTGTCCAAAGCCGATCGAAGGTTAAAGGACGTCAGCGCCTTCATGGGGCCGGGGACCGAGCTGGAAGGGCAGCTCGTGTTCACGGGCTCGGTTCACCTGGACTGCAAGGTGACGGGACGCATCTCCAGCAGTCAAGGCCTGCTCATCATCGGACCAGAGGCCAAGATCCAGGCCGACGTGGAAGTGGATTCGGCCATCATCTGCGGCGAGGTGCACGGCGAGGTCGTCGCCTCCCGCCGGATCGAGCTCAAGCCTCCGGCCCGCGTCCACGGCACTCTCACCTCCCCGGAGCTGGTCATCCACGAGGGGGTGGTTTTTGAGGGCACCTCCCAGATGGGCCAGACCGTCATGACCACCGGCCAGAAGGGCAAGGTGGCCATCCTGGGCGCCGAGGGTGGCGCCCGAGTCGGCTAGAAAAAAAACGTTGACACCGAATCCTGTTGGGTTTAGAAGGCTTAGAGCCTTATTTCACAAGCACGGCTCTGAGTCTAAGAGGCCCAAGCCCGGGTCGCTCCAGGGAGAAGGTCGGCCATGATTGATCTGAACATCTCTTTCTTCATTCAGATGGCCAACTTCCTGCTGCTGCTCTTTCTGCTCAACGTAGTGCTCTTTCGGCCCATCCGGGGCATCATCCAGCAGCGACGGGAAAAGCTGGCCGATCTGGCCGGCCAGGCCGAGCAGTTCCGGCAGCAGATGGAAGAAGCCGAGCAGGAGCGCCAGAACCACCTCCGCCAGGCCCAGAGCGACGGCTTCGAGCGCAAGAACGATCTGAAGAACCAGGCCGCCGAGAGGGAGAGAAGCCTCCTGGCCAAGACCAACCAGGACCTGGCCGCCGAGGCGGCTAAGGTCAGGAGCCAGATCCAGGCTCAGATAGAGACGGCCCGCCAGGGCCTGCTCGGCCAGGTGGACTCTTTCGGCCTGGCCCTGGCCGAGAAGATGCTGGGAAGGAGCCTCTCATGAGCCGCGGCGCCCGCGCTCGAATTCTCGGCCTGGCCGCGCTCATCGCCCTCCTGGCCCTGGCACTGGGTCCGATCGCGGCCCTGGCCGGCGGGGGCGGCCACGGCGAGGCGGCGGCCGGCGATTCATCGGCCAAGCTCTGGGACCTGCTCTGGCGGGCCCTCAACTTCGGCGGGCTGGTGGCCCTGCTCCTCCTCCTGGTCCGCAAGCCGGTCTCCCAACTGCTCAACAACCGCCGCCAGACCATCCAGAACGACCTGGAGACCCTGGAGGCCAGGAAGAAAGAGGCCCAGCAGGCCCTGGAGGAAGCCCAGGAGCGCCTGACCGAGATCCGGGCGGAAAAAGAGAGGATCATCGCCGACTTCACCGCCCAGGGCGAAGCCGAGAAGAGCAAGATCCTGGCCGAGGCCGAGGCTCTGGCCGCCCAGCTCAAGGCCCAGGCCAAGAGGAGCATCGACCAGGAGATCGACCAGGCCAGAGCCAAGCTCCAGGAAGAGATCGCCGAGCTGTCGGCCAGCCGAGCCTTGACCATCCTCCAGGACAAGATGACGCCCCAGGACAAAGACCGCCTGGTGGAGGAGTATCTCGCCAAGGTTGTGGAGTAGCCGTGACTAACCTGACTCTCTCCCGTCGCTACGCCAAGGCCCTCCTGGCCATCGGCCAGGAAGACGGCCGCCTCGAGCAATACGGCCGGGAACTGGCCGACTTTTCCGCCGCCCTGGACCAGATCCCGGACCTGCTGCAGGCCGTGACCAACCCGGTCTATCCGGCCGGGAGCCGGCGCGGCGTCCTCGAGGCCGTCCTGGCCAAGACCGACTACTCGCCGGTGACCCGGAACTTCCTGCTTCTGCTCCACGACAAGAGGCGGCTGGCCTTTCTGGCGTCAATCATGGCTATCTACAGCCACCTGGTTGATGAGGTCTCCGGCGTCGTCCGGGCCAAGGTGACCACGGCCTCCAGCATTTCGGCCGAGCTTCAGGAGAGGATCAAGGCCACGCTGGAGAAGCTGACCGGCAAGAAGATCGTCATGCAACTTCAAGACGACCCGGAGATCATCGGCGGCCTGGTGGCCCAGGTCGGGGACCTGATCCTGGACGGGTCGGTCAAGACCCAGTTGCAGAGCTTGAGGGACACTTTGAAAGGGGTGGGTTAGGCTGATGCAGATTCGAGCTGAAGAGATAAGTCAGGTCATCCAGTCTCAGATCAAGGACTACGACAAGAAGGTCGATGTTGCTGAGACTGGCGTTGTCCTCTCGGTCGGCGACGGCATCGCCCGCGTCTACGGCGTGGAAAAGGCCATGGCCCTGGAGCTGCTCGAGTTTCCGGGCGGCATCTACGGCATGGTCCTCAACCTGGAAGAGGACAACGTGGGCGTGGCCATTCTCGGGGAGGACACCCACATCAAGGAAGGCGACCTGGTCAAGCGCAGCGGGCGCATCGCCCAGGTGCCGGTGGGCGACGCGGTCCTGGGCCGGGTCATCGACCCGGTGGGCAACCCCATCGACGGCAAGGGACCCATCGAGGCCACCGAGACCCGGCGCATCGAGATGGTCGCCCCCGGCGTCATCAATCGCCAGCCGGTCAAGGAGCCGATGTACACCGGGATCAAGGCCATCGACGCCATGACCCCGGTTGGCCGCGGCCAGCGCGAGTTGATCATCGGCGACCGCCAGATCGGCAAGACGGCCATCGGCGTCGACGCCATCATCAACCAGAAGGGCCAGGACGTGGTCTGCATCTACGTCGCCGTGGGCCAGAAGAAGTCCACCGTGGCCCAGGTGGTCGACACCCTGCGCCGCCACGGGGCCATGGACTACACCGTCGTCGTCTCGGCCACGGCCGCGGAGCCGGCCACCCTCCAGTACATCGCCCCCTACGCCGGCTGCGCCATGGGCGAGTACTACCGCGACAGCGGCCGGCACGCCCTGATCATTTACGACGATCTGTCCAAGCAGGCCGTGGCTTACCGCCAGGTCTCCCTGCTGCTCAGGCGGCCGCCCGGACGCGAGGCCTTTCCCGGCGACATCTTCTACAACCACTCCCGCCTTCTGGAGCGGGCGGCCAAGCTGAATAACGACCTGGGCGGCGGCTCCCTGACCGCCCTGCCGATCATCGAGACCCAGGCCGGCGACGTGTCGGCCTACATCCCGACCAACGTCATCTCCATCACCGACGGCCAGATCTACCTGGAGCCGAGCCTCTTCTTCGCCGGCATCCGGCCGGCCATCAACGTCGGCCTCTCGGTCAGCCGCGTCGGCGGCTCGGCCCAGGTCAAGGCCATGAAGCAGGTGGCCGGCACCCTGCGCCTGGACATGGCCCAGTTCCGCGAGCTGGAGGCCTTCGCCCAGTTCGGCTCGGACCTGGACAAGGCCACCCAGGCCCAGCTCAACCGCGGCTTCCGCCTGGTTGAGGTCCTCAAGCAGCCCCAGTACCGGCCCCTGACCCTGGAGAAGCAGGTTCTCATTCTCTTCGCCGGCACCCAGGGCTTCCTAGACCCCTACCCGGTCAGCGCCGTCAGCGACTACGAGGCCCAGCTCTACGAGTACTTCGAGTCCAAGCACGCCAACATTCTGGCCGAGATCGCGGACAAGAAGGCGCTGGACGACGAACTCAGGGACAAGATGAAGCAGGCCCTGGGCGAGTTCGGCGAAGTCTTCAAGGCCAGCCTGGGCTAGCCGGGGGTAGCATGCCCACCCTGAAAGACATCCAGCGCAAGATCTCCGCGGTCAAGAAGACCCAGCAGATCACCAAGGCCATGAACATGGTCGCCGCCTCCAAGCTGCGCGGCGCCCAGACGGCCGCCGAGAGGTTCAGGCCGTACGCCGACAAATTCCGCGAGGTCCTGGGCTCCTTGGCCAGCCGGGTTGAGCCCGAGCTCCACCCCTTCTTCCAGCCGCGCGAGACGGTCAACGCGGCGGCGGTGCTCCTGCTCACGGCCGACAGGGGCCTGTGCGGCTCGTTCAACGTCAACCTGGCTCACCGCTGCCAGAACCTGATGAACGACCTCAAGGCCAGAGGCGCCGAGACTCTTCTTATCGCCGCCGGCCGCAAGGGCCGCGACCACTTCCGGCGTCGCCAGGTCAACATCATTGACGAGTACCGCGACGTGCTCAACAAGCCCGACATGGAGCAGTCCCGGGCCATGGCCAACCAGCTGGCCAACCTCTACCTGACCGGCGAGGCGGACGAAATCTACGTCGTCTACACCCGCTTCATCAGTCTGGTCAAGCTGGAGCCGACGACGATGAAGCTCCTGCCCCTCTCGCCGGAGGATCTCATCGGCGAGGAGGCCGAGGCCGGCGGAGCCGGGGAGTACCTGGTCGAGCCCTCGGCCGAGGAGGTCATGATCGAGCTCCTCCCCTCCAACATCGCCGTCCAGATCATGTCGGCCCTGCTGGAGACGGCCTGCTCCGAGCACGCCGCCCGGATGACGGCCATGGACAACGCCACTTCCAACTGCAAGGAAATGATCGAGAACCTGACCCTGATCTTCAACAAAGCCCGCCAAGCAGCCATCACCACCGAGCTGATGGACATCGTCGGCGGCGCCGAAGCCTTGAGAAAATAGCGCGCGGCAAGGGAGGCTTTCGTGGAACAGAACATCGGCAAGGTCGTCCAGGTCATCGGCCCGGTGGTTGACGTCGTCTTCAACGAGGGCAAGCTTCCGCCGATTCTGACCGCTCTGTCCCTGACCAACCCGGCCATCGACGACACCCAGGACAACCTGGTCGTCGAGGTGGCCCAGCACCTGGGTGACAACGTGGTCCGCTGCATCGCCATGGACGTCACCGACGGCCTGCAGCGCGGGGGTAACATCTACGTTGAAACGGGAGACCACGAAGGCGGTCACGGCAAGCGCTATAGCCACGCCAAAGACACCGGTGAGCACCCGGGATACCGTCTTCTCGGTATCTCCCAATTGCTCCTGCCACTCCTTTGGCACCGCCTTTTCAACAAGCCACCGGCTCAGGCGCGCCGCCAGAATAAAGAGGGCCGAACCGGCCGCCACCGCGACAAATATATATAGTCCGTGACCCGTAAGCCATTGTCCCATTATGACAGACCTCCGAAAGCTATTTGCCCGCCCTTACCTCATCCTGTTTTGAAGGGAATGAATGCACCTGCCTCAGACTACAGGCAAGGAGGCAGCGCCAGCAACAGGTAGACCGCCGGTATTACATCGGCCCTGTCGAAGTCCACCTGTCAATCCGGCGCCTGCGTACCGACTTCGGCACCTTCGAAAGCAGCACGCTCAGCAAAATGATGAAGGCAACAAGGGCAATGCCGGCGATAACCAGGGTCTTGACTGTCGTATATCCGGCTTTGACCACCGCCGGGTGGGTCCATTCGCTGGCGTTGCCTGCGCCGTCAACTGCCCTCACCCGCCAGTAGTATTTGCCATAGGGCAAGGCCTCCGCCTCGGTCAGCGTGTACTCCGACTGCTGAAGCTCGGTATGCCTTACCAGGAAGTTGCTGAAGGTGGACTGCTCGCTTATCTCCAGCTCGTAGTGGACTCCGCTGGGATCAGGTATATCAGTCCAGTCGAACGTCACCTTGACATCTCCGACGAAACCTATCGTGGCGCCATCTTTAGGCGCTGCAATCTGAGGCGCAGGCGGTGGCGTCGACTCCATCGTGAACGTAGCGGAAATCGTCACATTGGCCGCATCGGCCACCGTGACTTTTATGTCGCCGCTCTTGCCCTTCGGCGCATTGAAGCTGGCGGCGAAGCTCCCCTTGGAGTCGGTGGTATAGCCGGAGATTACCTCCAAACCACCGTAGGTGACTATCACATCTTTCTTGCCGCTGAGGCCGGTAACCCTGACCATGACGCTGTCGCCCACGTTTCCCTTCTTGGGTGAAAGCACCATTGAAGGCGATACCATAAAATTGGCTCCGGCAACGTCGGTAGCCGTAGTGGTATTGCCATAGGCGTCAACGGCATGTGTCCCGTTAACGCTCTCGGGTATGACAATGGTGGCTGTCCAGTAACCGTCGTCATCCGCCCTGATATCCGAGGCCACCACATCGCCATCGAAGGTGACCTTGATGCCGCTCTCCTGGCTGACGAATCCGTTCCCGCTCACTTTCACCTCGTCCTCAACATATCCAGACGTGAGGCTGATGGTCACCCCCGGCGACACCGTGAAGGTGACGTCAGGAACGTCTCCAGAGTTCGTGGAGCCGCCATAGGCGTCAATCACGTGGCTCCCCTTGACGGAAGGCGGTATGCTGAAGCTGACGTTCCATGAGCCATTGTCGCCGGCAGTCAGGCCTGTTTTTACTTCCTTTCCGCCAAAGATAACCTTGATGCCCGATTCGCTGCCTGCGAACCCCGTGCCGCTGACCTTAACCGAGCTACCCACAGCTCCGGAGCTCGGGTCTATGCTGATCCTCGGGTCCACGGTAAACGTCCTGTCGGGCACGCTGGTAGCCTCGGTGTTGCTGCCATAAGCATCAATGATATGGCTCCCCTTGGTAGAAGCCGGTACGGAAAAACTGGTACTCCATGACCCGCTGTCATTAGCCGTAATGACTCCCCCCACATTCGAGCCACCATAGGTAGCCCTGATATTGGTCTCGGCAACGCCGAAACCAGTGCCTTTCACCTCAACGGCAGTACCCACCGTACCTGTGTTCGGAGCCACGGTTATTGATGGCGTTACCGTGAACGTAACTGACAGCACCGCAGTGCCTGTCGGGCTTTCCGCCAGCACCGTATGCCCTCCACCGGACGAATCCGGCACGGTGAAGTTGACTATCCCCTCCGATGGGACGGTGCCGCTCTTGTGTTCATTGCCATCCCATTTGATGGCATAAGACATGCCAGCGCTCAGCCCGGAGACAGTCACTGAGCTGCCTACTGTCCCTTGCGACGGGGTCATGCCAGGCACGGCCAGCACCGGGGCTGCGAAAGGCAAGGCCACGAACAAAGCCAGTACCAGAGCCAGAGCGAGAGATTTAATCCTCATGGTCACGAACCTCCTTCGCAAGCGCTTTCACCCATTATAACGAAAATCCAGACAAGATTTAACCCCTGCATCATGTCCCAGACGCCATTTCCCCTCTCCTTCCGGGCGAGATCAGGGATAAATTTCTGAAGAAACGGCCTCCGCCACCCGTTTCCCCTCTCCTGTTTCTTCCTTACTTGAAGTGAAAATTCAGCGGTCCCGGTCAGCTTAACTTGAAAGATTCTATAGATTTTGATAGATTTCTATAGCCTTCGCAGTGAGGTACATAAGCATCAATGGTAGGTAGACGCCTTCTTTGAACGAGCCAACTTTAGTCAGCATCAGCGAGGCCAGCCGCCTGCTGGGCGTAAGTGAAGCTACCCTGCGGCAATGGACTGATGAAGGCAAGATCAGGGCTTTCATCACCCCCGGCGGCCACCGCCGGTATCACAAGGCCGAACTCCGCAGCTTTGTCGGCAGGCAGCAACGAGTCCACAGTCTCAAAGACCTGGTAACCAGGATTGAAGATACCCCACCGCTGCACAGACAGGTTGCCTATACCCACTTCGTCACCGCTTCCTGGTACCGGAGGCTGGACGCTGGCTCCCAAAAAAAGCTGGCGGAGATGGGCAGACATCTACTCCGCCTGGTCATAAGGTATCTAACCGAGCCTATCAGGCAGCAGGAGGTTGAACAGGCTGCCCGTTCTATCGGAACCGAATTCGGCGTACAGGCGGCGAGGTTAGGGCTGTCGCTCACGGAGACCCTGGAGACCTTCATGCTGCACCGGAACCCGGTGCTAAACTCGGCCACTGACCTGATGAAGAGGAGAGAGGTGTTAAGTGAAAAGGCTGTAGAGGCCATACCTCTGGTTACCCGCTTAATGGACGAGACGCTGATCGCGCTGGTGGCGTCATACCAGCAGCACCGG
>ENA-OSEO01002170-OSEO01002170.1-sediment-metagenome-genome-assembly--contig:-NODE-2170-length-29445-cov-6.977016_pt1 | contig 29445 bp, 31 predicted proteins | sample MGYA00237883_ERZ534232 | MGnify/ENA metagenome assembly ERZ534232 | reverse complement strand
GAGCTGTGTTCGGTTTTTGCAGCCCTTGGGCAGAGACCCCCACGGGCAAACTTCTTCGCACGTTGCAGAGAAGTTACAAACAAAGACTCTAATCCATCCACGAAACACACGAACGATGTGTATGGTCTCAATAAATAGGGGGAATCGCTTTGCCGAGATCAGGATGGCTGGCGCGGCTTCTTGAGATGATGCACTGACCTTTTCCCTTTTCGTGCCTTTCGTGCCTTTCGTGGACGGCAATCGCCCCTACGCAATAAACCTCTGGACCTGAGTCACCGCCAGCTTCAGGTTTTCGAGGGCAGACTGGAGATTCTCGATCTTCTCCGCCTTTGCCTGCCCCGCGCCTTTCCATTCCTTGAGGTGGAGAAGCGGATGGGCATACTCATCCTGAACGTCAAACCGGCACATATCCCCGGCAAACCCCAGGAGGGAATGTATCCGTCTGCATCCCAGGGGAGTTCCCCGCAGCCTGCTCAGCTTGAAGTCCACCAGATGCGGGTTGTAGTCCGAAAGGGACATGAAGAGATGATGAAGAAGCGATTTTCCCCGGGGCAGGAATCCGATGGTCTGAAACAGGACCTTTTCCTCCCGCTGGGACAACTCTTTCCCCTGCCGGGACGCTGCAATGATGTGGCCCAATGGGGGGCAGAGTGTTTCCAGCCGGTACAGTTCGGGCCAGTCCTCAGCCCATTTCTGGAGTCTGGGATGAACAAGGAGCTTTTTTTTACTGGCTGTCTCCTTTTGCTGCAGAACTGCGGAGACCTGTGCGGGCCGGACTTTCATCAGGAAATCAAGCTGGGCGTCTGTGCTGCGGTCGTGGCATGCGATGAAATAGGACCGCTTGCCCGTCAACCTGTGAACTCCGAGCGGCAGCTTTACCAGATTGCCCATCCCCTTGCCAGTGAGTTGGGCTTGCTTTGGAAAGACTTCCAGGCTGAAACCCGTGATGTCGCTCTTCAGGAGAGAGACGATCCTCTCGAGAGAGCCCTTGGCGTCTGCCGCCTCGATAGGGCTCTCAAAAAGGAACCAGAAATGATATCCCTTGCCCCCGCTGAATTCCACCAAGGGATCCATGCCCTGTTCATGCGCCAGTTCAGGGATGCGGGAAAGGAGGTAGTCCCGTTCACGGATGATCAGCCGTTTCTCCTCTGCGGTCAGTTTGCCCCCTCTGAACTTTTTGGCGACGTCCACGTCGATTACAGCCGTCTTTACACTGGCATCCGACCTCAGAAGGTAGATCCCGTACGTCTTTCGGCCGCTCAGGTGCTCTTCCGCGTCCCCCGGTTCCATGGGCCGGCGGATGGGCACATACCCCTGTTTTCCCTCCGCCTTATCCGCCCACTGTCTGGCAAAACAATCTTCCCTGCCTGAAAAGAGATCCAGGTATCGCCCAATCAGGGACTGCCGGCGCTGAAGCCGCTCGAACGGCGCCACGGCCGCATCGACGTCTTTATCGCCTGTTTCCGGGAGCGTCTCGGCCTGTTTCAGCCACGATCTGCACTGTTCTTCCCCCATAAGGGGCCGGGCCTGAGCAAGCGCTTGGGCCAGTTCTTCGCGCCGGTCAAGAATGGCCAGAAGATCCAGGCGTTCCTTCCATGCGTCTATCCGCTCTGGATGAACCCGGTTGACATGGCCCAGGATCTCGAGCGTCGTGTCTACTGCCCCGGCCATCTGGGCCAGTTTGGCCCAATGAAGCTGATGCGCCTCCGTCAATCGGTTCCACACATCCTTTCTGGAAAGGATCCTGAGGCAGCGCGGAAGATCCTCGCCCTTCATGATCTTCATCTCCATCCGGGACAGAAGGAGCGTAAAATCCGGAGACCGATCTGACTGGATGGTCTCTGGTCTCCCGCCTTTCAGTTCGACAGATGTGTCCGCCATGGCGCCGTCACCTCCCCCCGTGGGCGTTCTATGTTAAGGCGCTGGATTCATGCATCCTCGAGCAATTCTCATTTTGGGAAAATACCCATGTGAGAGCGTCTTCCGCCGCCCAGGACCGGGACTCCAAATCTCGTTTATGATGAGAATTGCCCTACCCTTCTTTCACCTTTGAGTCTTGAGCTTCAGCAACAAGACATCCAGCTTGGGATAGCGCGGGTTGTGGGCCTTGAGTTCATGGGCCAATGCCCTGGCCTTTTCCAGGTCGCCGAGCCGATAGGAGCAGACCGCCTGCCAGAACAGGGCCTCAAAAAAGGGATGGCCCCAATTTTCTTCAAAAAACCTGCTGGCTGCGGCCGAGCATTTGAAGGCGTTTTCAAAATTGCCGGTTGAATATTCAATCCTGGCCAGCTTCATAAGCGTCTTGTGCCGGGACCTGGAATCGCGCTCCTGTGCCTTCAGAAGGGCAGCTTTGGCCTGAGCCAAACGCTTCATGGCGCACAGAGCATCTGCCTCGGTCCAGCGAACATAGGGTCTGCGACGGCCTTCGGGGATCCTTTCAATGGTCTCAAGGGCCTTTTCAGGTTTTCCCAGGGAGAGATAGGTCCGGGCCAGGAGTTCGCATACAAAATCGGGCTGTTCGCCGCTGCCGGATTGGAGAGCGAACACCAGGGCCTCCCTCGCCTCCCCCAACCGGTTCATGTGAAATTGGACCTTGCCCAAGGCGAAGTATTTGAACAGGAGCGATATGTGTCCGCTCTTTTCGTCCTCCGCCATACACCGTCTGAGGGGATCCATGGCCTTTTCGGGCCTGTCCATTTCCACCAGGCAACTGGCGCATTGAAACAGGGCCTTCACAAAATTCTTCCGCTCCTGATGCCGGGCCTCCTTCTCCTTGTCATCCAGGCCGTCCCAGTTGGCCACGGCCCTTTGAAAGAGCGGCAGGGCATCCTCCGGCTTCCGCTCAATCTTGCGAAGCAGCATGCCCTCCCGGTAGAAGTTGGTCACCCCGTCCGGTCTGAGTTCCTGGGCCTTTCTGAAGTGCCGGTGGGCAAGCTCTATCCTTTCCGCCCTTGCCCGTCCGCGCAAAAAGATCTCCCGGTTGTTGGCCGCAAAGAGCGAGTTGTATGCGGTGAACGCGAGAGAACTGTGGTGCAGAAAGATCTCAGGCTCCTTTTCGATGCACAGGGACAGTTCTTGAATCGCATCGTCAAACCGCTTGAGCTGGCCAAGGGCAAATGCCACCCTGGCCCTCAAGCGGGTCTCCAGCCCCTGGGCCACAAGCTCGGGCTGCTTTTCTTCGACCGGATAGAAGAGGGCCGTGACATCCTCCCATTTGTTTTCACGGATCAGTTCCTCAGCTTCCGTGAGAACCCGTTTGAGCGTCCTTTCTGCGACGCTTCGGCTGACCGGCATGAGATCCTCCATGGAGAAAAACTCATCCTGCTTGACAGGGTCCTTGAACGGGATGGAAACCGATCTGCTCTCCATGGCCTGGGATAACGCTTCCTTTAATTGCGCCGGCATATTGACCTCCTTGTTGATGGGTCCACGAAACACACGAACCGCACGAAAAAGGTTTTCAAATTCAAGCCCGGGGCGTAGCCCGGGTATGGCGGAAGGAAACCCGGCACGGGTCAGTGGAGGACATTCCAGCCTCGGCCCTGCATGCATCGTCGTATGATATCGACCTGCGATCTCACGCCGTGACCTGCGCCCGATGTGGCGCCGCTGAAGCCACCGACCGCAGCGCCCATGGCAGCGCCGTCCCCTGCGCACCCGAAAAACGCCCCGACAATCGCACCAAGCGCCGAACCAACGGCAGCTCCCCCAACAGCCCCTACAGCCGCTTCAGTCTCCGGACTCACCTGAGCCGCATACTGCTGTCATTCCTGCAGGTCAAATTCGTATTGCTGCTGGGTCTTGCCCTGGAAATCCACAATGGGCCGATATTGATGGGCGCATGCTGAGACCAGAATGCTCAGGCATAAGAATATCGCGGCTAACCTATGCATCATCATGATTCCTCCTGTCCCCTTTTTAAAAGCTGGCGGTTTCACCCACCAGACGATCCGATGGGCGCCCTCATTCACACGGCGCTCTCGCGCCCCTATCCTTTGTTACGGCGTTGGAACGCAGCTTTTCAAAAAAAAATGATGTTGGGTTCAAGTACGGAAATGAGGAATCACGGTTTTACGGCAGGGGTGTCAACAAGGGCCAGGGACCTTTGGCAGGCTGGTCCACGAAAAACGCCAGAAGGCGGCAATTTCCCAAGGCGGCCTGACGGCCGCAACCAAACAGCGGCCAAACTTCTTCGCACGTTGCAGAGAATTTACAAGCTAAGGGCCTGAAATATCTTTGGTGAATTTCGTGCCTTTAGTAAACCATCGAGAGCTGGCGGGGGCATGCGCATGCTTTTGGGTGTGATCTGGCTTGAGGAAACCGAATGACTGCATCTGGCAGAAGACTACATCCAGTCAATCGTCACGATATGCTCAATCTTCTTGAACTCAGGATCTCCGGTCAACACCATCGCGTCTTCACGCCGGGCTGTGGCCGCTGCAAAACAATCAGCAAAAGAAAGCGGGTATTCCGCCTTAATCCTTGCCGCGGCCATGACGTCTTCGAAGCGGTTCGGAAGCACAGCGATCGGCAAACCCGGGAGAACCGTGTCAAGAAAGAATTCGGCCTTTTCCCGGTTCCTCTTCCTATGGAGGATATAGTAGGTTTCGCCGACATTGATCTCGTTCATCAGGAGAGAGCGCCCTGAACCCTGTGCTGCAGAAAGGGCCTCCTGGACCTTCTCAAAATTTCTTTCTTTGTTCAGGTAGGCAAGCAGGGCGTAGCTGTCAAGAAGTCGTTTTCTTTTCAAGTGCCCTGTCCTCCTTTCGCGCCTCCAGGAGCGCCTTGGTCAACGAAGATCCGCCGTCAAAGACGCCGCAAAAGGCCTCGACCGGATCGTCGGGCAGCGGGGTAATCATAATGCGGCCACCCTCTTCCTTGACAGAGAGTTTTTTCCCGGGAACAATTTGTAGATCCCTCCTGATCTCCTTTGGGATAACGATCTGCCCCCGGCTGGATGCTTTTATGACAACAGCCACAATGGTTTTCCCCTTTTCGTTATTATCCAAGACATGAAATGTCGTTTGACGACATGGGAATTTATCATATCTATTTAAGTTTGTCAACAGACAACAAAAACGACTTATTTACCTTTTATCAGTAAGACGATCCCATAATCGTCCCCGAAAACACGAAAAAGCTCGTATCCCTGAATCAACATTGTTCGTGAATTTCGTGCCTTTCGTGGACCGTCGCAATCCCCTCGAATCAGGGTCGGTTCTCATCCTTCGTCTTTGCCACTCGGCCTTCCTGGCCCTTTGGCACGCTGGCTTTTTACAGGCGGTCTGGTTTTTATGCCGGGGACTGGCTTCAAACAGATCCCCGCAATAAACGCAAAGAAGATCCATGGTCACTCCTCATCTGAGAAAATGACCTAACGAGATGGCAGATTTGGCAAGGGAATAAAAGGAATGAAAAGGAGTTCTCTCAAAAAACTCAAGGAATGATATGAATGGGGTAAAACTAAACCGGCTCCAATGGCATCGAATTACATCGACGTATCTGGTAACGAATTATATCGGCGTCAATATGTGGGCTTTCCAAAAGATACATTTTGTAGCCTTCACGAATTGGCGAGTGCTCAGAGACGATGATTATGCACGTAGGTTTTCGTTTATAAGTAACCGGTTTTATTGAGGATTAATTGTCGCAGGCTTCACACGCTTGAATTTTAATGTTTCATTTGGTAAGGTTGAATAAATGGGGTAATTGGGCGCGGTCATTATGCAGGAATGGTTGAATTTTTAATCAGAATCACCAGCGTATCCATAATTCGGGTAGGGTTGACATCTGCAACCCTGAAAATGCGATTTGTAAGGCATACCTCAAGGTTTCGGCCGTCAAAACGTGCTTCCAGTTTCTGCCAACCAAAATTCGACGAATATTTTTGCCAAGTCTTGTACCAGTCACAAGACTTTTAACTTCCTTTAACCGGAAGCAAAAAAAATTAATTTTTGACCTACAAGGCAATTTTCTATAGTCTACCCTTTTTAAAAATGCCAATGTCTTTTCACTTAGAAGCCCTTTCGCTGCAGCCTGTCTTCCGTGCCGAATCGGACACTCATAGGGACATGTGCTTTGGGCCATATTGAGTAACAGCAGGGCAGAGCGCATTTCTGCAACTAAGGATTCTTCAACGGGTATTGGGAACCATCAGCCCGGTTAGCGATTTTAACTTTGTGTGTTTGTCTTGGACAGGAATCGTAACTCAAAGGAGGAGAGTTCATGTTGTTAACAAAAAAATCTCTTATTATGTTTGCGTTGATTTTAGCAGGGCTTCTTGCGGCAAGCTGCAGTGATGATAGCAATAATGCAACCAATCCCAAAGTGGTGGCCCTGTCGCCAACGAATACTGCCGCCGGTGTGAATCCGAACCCCATCCTGACAATTGAGTTCGATCGGATAGTGTCCGTTAGACAAGGCAACATTACCATCAAGAACATAGGAGACGATTCAACGGTAGAATTCATTGATGTAACCGGCGAGCAAGTCGAAGGGTCGGGGACAAATACCATAATCATTTACCCTGTCGCAAATATAATGAGTGCAATCGGCTATTACATGCTGATAGACGGCACCGCCTTTGCCGATGAATTTGGCCTGTACTTTGCCGGTATCAATGACCCAAGTGCCTGGAACTTCAGCACGGTAATCGCCACGACCCCAGCTGGACCAAAAGCACTGATTGAAGCTCTTGCACAAGAGCAGGAAATGGACGCAGAGACCTTTTGGAACACCGTGCTATTTGATGCGAAAGATATACTTGACGGCTTCTGCAGGTTCGGGTCAGCCACGGGGAGCGAACTGCAACAATACTATTTCAACACGTTCTGTACCGAAGAAAGCGTAAACTACTTTAGCTATAAGCATTTCATTGTTGCCGACGAAAAAATGAAATACCACATGGGGGATAAGTATACATTTTTGCGTGAAGCCGGTACGGACAAAAAGGCGCGAATCAGAAACTTTTGCAATTTTCTTGCAACGGATGCTCAGGAAACCACTGGTGCTCAGAAAGATTACACGACTGACGGCTATTATTTCAGATATGAAAATGGCGCACTGGGGACCTGTTGCAGTGAAGCAGAGTTGACGGATGACGGAGACTGGGTCTGTAAGTTATATCAAGGTGAAGGCGGACCTTGTGACCCGAACGGTCCGTATAAATATACCACATACACTCCCGGAACCGGCTACAAAGTCGCCCTCAAGAAGGGGTCAACGCGCGAAGTCTGGACGAAATATGCATGGAGCACCGTCACCGGCACAGCAGGGAATAAGGTGGATTTGACGCGTTCCCCCACTAAGGTAAGTTGGGATAACAACGTCACAGCGCCTGAAGGCTACGAATTGGTCAACCTGTATACAGTGGTAGACCCCTACCTTTGGTGCGGCATGGGCGCCATTCAACTGACTGCCGATTCGGTGATGTACTTTTTTGGGTGGTATTACAATCATATTGAGGACAAGGAAAGTGCGGATCTGAATGCATTCATACGCACACTGGTTACAGTTGGCAAGCGCAGCTTCATGGGCGCGCTATGGTACTGGAACTATCGGGTCATCTCTAACCTTGATCCTCCGCCGATCGAAGGCGTGCTCAACTATTATGAAGGAAAAGGGGCGGAAAGCCCGTGTCATGATATCGCGATATCGACATATCTGGTAAATGGGGGATGCAATGATTCTGATAAGCGCAACAAATATTATATATACTTTACCAACACCGCGTGTCAGGCAGATATCCAGGCAGTTGAAGGTATCTTTGATGGTGTGGAGCTTAACAGCTTTGAGTGTAAGCTCAATAGTAAATCGCTTGAAACGTACTGTACCGACACGGTTTTTAAGTAAAGGTGTGGACGTATGAACAAATACCAAGGGGACGCTCGCGCGGAACGTGCTTGAGATATCTTCTCGGTCGAGAAGCGTTTTCCAAAGATGGATATCCCGAAGCGCCTGCGCGCGTTGCGCACGAGTATCCTTATTGCGATTCCCGCCCAAAAACTGTTTTAATTGGTTTTTGGCATAGGAAATAAGTCGAGGTGTGACGGGTCTTCTCTAAAATCCAGGGCAATATTTTCGTCAAAGGACGTAGGGCATACCAACGGTTTTTGTCGCTCTAAAGCTGTGGGTTCTCCCGGAGATGTATGAAGGGGATTCATTTCCGTCCTTCTTACTGCATAGGATCAACGGCACAATATGCTCACCAAGGGGGTAACAGATGATGCGAACGGACGAAGAGACATTTATGAGTGTAACCGATTGTCCCCTATTGAAAAACCGCGTTATCAGATTCGCAGTAACGATACTTCCTCTGTTTCTTCTCTTATATTTCGCCGGTTCCGCACTTGCTGAAGGCGTGGTCGCGGAATTGGGGAAAAGGATTCCTCCCAGGCCCATCGCCGAGGTTTCCACGATCCTGCCCAATTGGTTCCCCATCATGTTTTTCTACAATATCGATCTCATGAATGAGGCGGAACAGTCGAGCGTCCTCCGCATCAGGCAAGGGCTTTCCGAGTTCGACCTTTCCTATTTCGATGTTACCGACAAAACCTCCGCCATCCAGTACTTCACCGCCCGGAAAGACATCGGTTGCGTGGTGGTTGATTGGGGCGTGTTCGAGGGTAAGGGGACGGAAGCCGCGGGGTTTTTTCAGTACATACGCGACAGGAACCCCACCCTCCCTCTTTTCATTATGACCGACCAAGAAGAAGTTCTGCAGATTCCCCATGCGGTCTACAAAAACATTACCGGATACCTGTGGTCCATGGACGACTCGCCGGCCTTTCTTTCCGGGGTCATCCGAAAAGCAACCCTCGATTATCAGGAGAAGATACTGCCGCCCATGTTCAAGGCCCTGGTGGAATTCGTCAACACCGGGGATTACAACTGGGCCGTCCCGGGGCACAGCGGCGGATCCGGTATGCTGAGAAGTCCGGCCGGGACCGCCTTTTTCAACTTCTTTGGTGAAAATATCTTCAGGGGCGATGTGAGCACCACGATTCCGAGCGTGGGAGACGCGCTCCTGCATACCGGGGCCGTGGGCCAGGCCGAAAAAGACGCGGCTGAAATCTTCGGCGCCGACTACACTTTTTTCGTGCTGAACGGTTCATCCAACTCCAACCGAATCGTCTTCAGCGGCATCGTCACCGAAGGGGACGTGGTCCTTCAGGACCGCAACTGCCACAAGTCCGCCATGCAGGCTTGCATTCTGACGCAGGGCAGACCCGTGTACCTGAAGCCCACACGCAATAACCTGGGCATTATCGGACCGATCCATCCTTCCGAGTTCACGGCGGCTTCCGTGCAGGCAAAAATCACGGAGGCGGGCTACCAAGGAGTATCCCCAGACGTAAAGCCGATGCTCTCGATTATCACCAATCCCACCTATGACGGGCTGCTCTGCGATACCAATTCCGTCAAGAAGCGGCTTGCGGGTCATGTACGGAATATGCACTTCGACGAAGCGTGGTTCGCATACGGATGCTCACACCCCATTTACCGAACCCGCTACGCCATGGAGGATGTTCCCGGCATGACCGCCGAAATGCCGCCCGTCTTTGCGGTCCAGTCCGTGCACAAATTGATGACGGCGTTCTCCCAGGGCGGCGTCCTCCACATCAAAAACGGATCGAAGAGGAAAATCGATTGGGATCGCTTTAACGAAGCCTTTCTGATGCACAGCTCAACATCCCCCTTCACGCCGTTGATCGCCTCCATCGACACCTGCGCCAAAATGATGGAGCAACCGGGTGGCCATTACCTCATCCAGACCATTCTCGAGGACAGTGTCAATTTCAGGAAGAAAGTGGCTCAAATCCACAGAGCGGAGCAGGAAAGAGGGAGCTGGTTCTTCAAGCCGTGGCAACCGGACAGGGTCACGGCCGACTGCAAGTACGGGAAGGTCGCGAACAAGGACTTCCTGGAAGTTGATAACGCCGTTCTCACGGGGTGTTCCGCTTGCTGGGAGCTCAATCCCGGAGCGTCATGGCACGGATTCACGAACCTGCCGGCCGGATACGCCATGCTGGATCCTCTCAAAGTGACGTTGCAGAGCCCCGGCCTGAACCTGGATGGGACCATGGACGAAAACGGCATTCCCATGCTGGTTGTGGAGGCCTTTCTGCGGCAAAACCACATTTTTTCCGAGAAGGTCGGCTTCTATCTGGATCTCATCCTCTTCTCTCCGGGCGTGACCAAGAGCAAATCCGGAACCATGATCGCCAAGCTCATGGACTTCAAAAACGCCTATGATGCCAAGGCGCCCCTGACAAAGGTGCTGCCGGAACTGGTACACAAGCACCCTAAGGTCTATCAGGGCATGACGCTTCCGGAGCTGTGCCGGAAGATGCATGTCTTTTTCAAGGGCAACGACCTAGTGACCCTCATGAACGGCGCCTTTGACGTTTTGCCCGAAATTGTGATGGAGCCCAGTGAAGCATACGTCAAGCTCATCAGAGGTAAAACCGAGTATGTTCCCGTTGCGGAATTGGAGGGACGTATTGCCGCAGTCATGGTGACACCGTATCCCCCAGGAATTCCGCTCATCATGCCCGGCGAACGGCTCACATCGAAGAATACCAGCTTGATCCGTTTTCTCAAGATGCTCCAGGATCTGGACAATAAATTCCCGGATTTCGGTCTACATGTTCATGGGGTGAAAACCGAATCCAATGGTGCGCAAAAAACGTACATGGTGGACTGCATCAAAAAAGACTTGGGTTGAGACCCGAAAAAAGGGGGGAGACAAATTTTCAGTCCGATTTCCAGATTCTTCTCGGATTTTTTCCGTGACGCCCCAAGAGATCGATGCCGACATGGGCACCGGCGAACCTGAGGGCAAAGCGGGCGGTTACGCCATCCAGGGAATTGGGGCCTTTATGGCGGAGGCCATTTCCGGATCCTATAACAATGTGGTGGGAGTTCCCTTGTGTAGGGTGATCAAGGCCCTGATCAAGCTGGGTGCACTGGCGCGGTTTAAAGCAACGGTTCCCGAAGAAGACGCTGTATTGGGGGCTGTTATGGCCATACAGACCTTCGGCGATTTCTCGGGATCCAATCCCCTCCTACATATTCTGTGTACCGACAGGTGCTTTTATTGGAATCCCGCCGCGGCGGGATTCCACGTGGCCCCGTTGTTTAAGTTGAAACAACTGGCACGCCCAAAACTGAGAGCGATCATGAGGAGATGCCAGGATTACTATTCATTTAATCGAGAGAAATCTAATCTGGGCGTATAGTGCGTTGATAGGTCTGTCTGCTCTTTTCTCTCAAATAGGGGGGCGTATGAATACTCATTCATTATCGAGAACAGCAATAAGAATCACACTTGCTGTTTTTCTGTTAGGATGTGTCCATGCATGCGGTACTACTCGCTATGTCGTTAGGACATTCCAAAATGAAAGTACCGGGACAACTATCAATCGCATGGTAGGCAATTCTTTAGGAAGCTCCAGTTTCTACAAGGTTTCTCTACAGGCTCAGTGTTCACAGGAAACTAATGGCACGGTGACTTATGACCTGATCGTTACATATAGGACTCAAATTATAGATTCTCATTGCGCTTATCCGCTCTTTTTAGAATCGGGAGAAACTCTGATTTTAACCATCGATGGTAGGCGAGTTGCTTTAAGCGGCGATGGCAGCAAAGAAAATCGTCGGCATAGCAAATATTCTTTATGGGAAAGGGCTTTATATCGTGCGTCTCCTGAACTGATAAAACAAATAGCAAATTCGAGGGAAGTTCAGGTGAAACTTCTTGGCAGTAAAGGGTCAATAGACGCCCATTTTGTTGAAGGCAATTTCGACAACTTCAAAGAATTTGTTAAGGATTATGTGAAGGACAGTGATCCGCAATAAAAAGTTGGGCGATGGATTGCCAATTTCCTCTCTCGGCGACGTTTAGACCCTCAAAGAGAACAAGCTGAGATTCATTTCACCCGGCTGATACATTCCCCAATAGGGACAGCGGTTGCCCCTCCCTGCCGTGGCAAGGGAGCATCGTGCATTGTCCCGTTGTTTCGAGGCCGATGCGCTTGTCAAAAGGCTTGTTTTTTTGACAGGGCGTTTCCGTGGGATGCGACGCAAAGATCGTGCAAACGCGGGAGGAAGCCAGGCTCAACATGACTGCCGTACAGATCAGAACTCTCAACATCCTGCGATTCATACTCGACCTTAACCGCAAAAATAGTAATGCGACACAAATCCGTATAAACATTCCACATAGAAAAGGCAACCGGTTTTTCAAGCCGTTGGCAATAATGGCTAACTGCCTGTCGCCAGAGTGTTTTCTTTTCCTTCAAACATTTCGTCGGCCATGACGTTCAGATCACCTATAAGGAGATCCTCTTCGGGCTGAGGGCCTATCCATTTAATGGATGAAAGCGCTTCTCTGGGAAACGTCTTCAATAAATCATACAGGACAACCGGGTCGAGGCCGGCCTCCTTGGAAGAAGCTTCTCGTATGATCTCCCCCCAGTTGAAGCCCCTCATCCGTGACAATGTCCACAAATCGACCACGTCTTTGGCCTCGATGCGATACAGCGCAGCAACCTTATTGGAGAGGATATTGCGCCAGGCGTCCACTCGGCCGAGGGTGTTATCCCATTCGATGTCTCCATAATGGGGGGCCACGTCGTTAACAAGGTCCAATTTCAGGATAATCGTTTCATTTTCAAAGGATTGCTGCAGAAAAACCTGCACATAATCCTCAAATCTCAAAACCCTGTCTGTGAGGATGGAGATGGATCCCTGTCTGCTCTCCTTCTCCAGTGCAGAGTAAAACCGTTCGATCCATTTCGAGAAATCAGGGTCTCGGTTCACAAACAGATCCAGGTCGTCTGAGTACCGAACCGGGCTATAGTGCCTGCTCAGTGCGGTACCACCGGTTAGATAGAAGGGAGCGTCGATATGCCTCACGATGCTGAGGATCCCATCCTGAAAAGGATACAGGCTCTCCCTGTAGAATTTTTCGTATTCGTTCATAGCGCCTTCTTTGTTCAGGGAACCGGAGTCTTGCAATCAGCCCGGGCGTCAGGAGCTGTTTCAGAAGGTTTTTCCCTACCATGTCCAACACGTCGTGCCAGGGCAGCCTCTCCAATACCCTCAAAAGGAGCCTGTTTTGATCGAAAGGTCCTTCCTTCTCCCGCAACCCAAGCAAGACTTCCAGGAGCCGATCGCCATCGACATGATAGTCCCAAACGAGGGACTTAAGGGCGTTTTGCTTTTGATTAGTGTTCATCATGGTTCATGGTTCCATGTGGGGTTCCAAGAGGGCTCCCGTGAAAGGAAGGTTTCCAATGTTTTTTGCACAGTTACGGATTCAAGTCAATAGCTTTTTATGCACCCCCGCCTTCCCGCTGGACAGCTCACAGAGCATGGCGCCGGTGCCGCATTGGGCGGTCTCGAATTGCAAAATGGGGTGGTCGATCCCGAAACGGTGGAGGAGTTCGTGGCGGATCTTTTCGGAGAGGGATTCGGTGCGGCTCAGGGGCTGATCGGTGATTTGGGGCGGCTTGGCCGTGAGCATCCGGATGGCGCCGAGGATGACGGCAATGCCGAAGGCTACCGTCAGGATCTTGCCGGGAAGGTGCGAGGCGATAAAGGCGCCGAAAAAGGCCCCAAGGGCCCCGGCGATGCCGAATGTCACCCCGACTTTCCAGAGGACAGCCCCCTTCTTGTGGTGGGTCATGGCCCCGCTGAAGGCCGTAGGAAGGACCACCAGCAGATTGGCGCCGAAGGCGATGCGGATGGCTACCGTGGGATCAACCCCGATTGATGTCAGTGCCCAGTACTGAATCGGCACCATGATAAAGCACCCCCCGACACCCAACATCCCTGAGGCGAATCCAACGCCGAGACCGGTAATGAGTAAGGCAATGATTTGTTCAGCATGAGTTTCCATTCTTTCCTCCTATTTGATTGTTTCAGTCGTACAGGAGCGTCCTTCCACAGATGTCCTGCACAGATCTGCCCGTCTAATAGCAGGGAGCCTCTCCACCAACACCTTGATCTCCGGGCTTTGTTCCGGCCAGTGTTTGAGATTTCCCAGCACCGTCGCGGCATAAGGGCTGCTGCTGCCATTGTTCAGCCGATAGTGGACCCACAGCCCGTCTTTCCGGGAGTGCAAAAGGCCTGCCGTCTCCAGGATCTTGAGGTGCTTGGAGACCGTGGGCTGAGCAACTCCCAGGGCAGCTTATATCTCGCACACGCACAGCTCGCCACGCTGGAGCATCTTCACGATCTTGACCCAATTGGGGTCCCGCAATGCCTTCATGACCTTAATGAAGTCCTTTATGGTCATCGGTCAGTTCCTCTTTCATTGAAGGTGAAAGTTTGACGTACTCTCAGGGGGCGTAAGGCGAAGCCAGGTGAGTCCTGACAATTTTCCTGGCAACCCCCCTCTGATTATCGATCACTGTGATGCCGTTTCTGCGAAGCCACTCCTTGTTTTGATTTTGAATTCCCCCGCAGATCAGCTTCTCCACTCCCAGATCCGTTAGGCGCTTCGCTATCTCCATGGGACCTTGTCCTGGAACGTCCCATGTGGCCTCCTTGTGAATGGTTGTCCCATCCGTCTCCACCAGGAGAAACGTGGAAGATGCCCCGAAATGAGGGGAGACCCGATCTTTGAAGAGAGGGATGGCAATCTTCACGGTCTGTTTTTGGACAGGATTCACAGGATTCTTCTTTGTTTTCATGTGTCGTCGCAACCGTATGGTTGAACATATGAGACCTTTCAAGAAGTCTACTTCTTTTCAGGCTGGTCGCCATTTATGCAGCAAAGAGAATGCCAGAGCGGTTCGCTTTTGGTAAAAAAGGAGTTCCGACTACGATATCAACGAGTTGAAACGATAAGAAGAAAAATGGTAAGGGTATATGGAAGGGGAATTCATTTCAAAAAATGAAACGGTTTCAGATTTTGTTTCATTTCAGCAGGTCGTATCTCTTCATCTTCCGCCAGAGGGTGGTGCGGCTCATGCCGAGGGCATTTGCGGCTGCGGGCCGGTCCTTGGGGTACTGTTCCAGGACGGCCCGCAGCTTTTCGGCCTCTTCGTATTCCCTTGAGGAAAACATGGGTCGGTGATCATCGTGCCCTTTCATTTTGTTGAGATCGATGGTGAATACGCCGTCGCTGATGCTCTCCAGTATGGTGCAGCAGGGGGCCTTGAGGGCGGATGTAATGCTGCAGAATGCAGATGACGTTTCTGCTTGCGGAGGAATCTGTTTATGGCGTCGACCGGTTGATCGTTTCATACGGGATAATCCTGGGGGGCTTATTGGGCCATATGTCTGGGGTCATAACTGGCCTTAAAGACCGGGATTCAGTGGGGCTGAAGAGAGGCCTTCCCCTGCTTGGCCAGCCTTTCCTTGATAAAGGCCAATGCCTCCCCCTCATCTTCGTCCATGTCAATCCGCAGAATCTCTTGGACCTGTGAGACATCCAGCTCGATATGCACCTTTTTGAGGTTTATGGCATTCTCCTGGCTATCGTCCACAACTGCTGCAATCCCCGGCTGATTCGACGGAACAGAATGGCTTGGGGCACGCAGGAGGAACTCCCTTCCAGTTCTTCTCGATGATCTTTTCGATCACGGGCGCATTGCCGGGCGATATCCGCCGGAAGATCAGGACACCGATCACGATGCCAACAATAAGAAAGGCGACGATGGCGATGATGCCGGTTGCCATGTGCGAAGAAAAGTCGTCGATCAAAAATGCCGCAAGGATGATGCCTGAAAGGAGACCCGTCAGGGGAATCCCCAACAGCGCGGCTGCATTTTTTATGAGAGCGGACGTGTCACGACGAACAGAGACATAATCCCCCACCGCAGCCCCCGCAGCGTTGAGGGCCTCGATGGTAACCGTGGAGCCTTCCGCCACGCAGTGACACACATGGCGATTCACCAGGGCCGATGCCCCTGGGATGCCCGCGGTCACGGGCTGAATCACCACTTCCGCCATGCCGTCTTCTTTGAGGATGGCGACAAACCCTTCATTGACCGGCATGTGACGCACCTCCTTTTTTGCAAGCGTTCACGATCGGTTTCATGACCCATCCAGATGCGATTTGAGCCCCTGCCTCGATTGCTGTTCCAGTCGCTTCATGAAGGGCTTTATCAGTTCGAAGGCCTCATCACGGTCCGCATCCAGAACCGCCCCGCTTATTCCCTACATTCATCCTCGGAAATGGTCGGGTTCCCGCACCCCAGCCCCAGATTGGCCTCTCCGGGGGCCAGGAGGAGGTCCGCATCCTGATAGTCAAGCACCTTGCCGATGGCCTGGATGTTGACAAGGGAGGGCGGACCGCCGCAGCAGGAGGATGGGCCCATGCCGCGCTTCCCTTCCGCGACGGCGGCGTATTATTCTTTGACCGGGTCATCATAGATGTTGTTGTCTCTATCTGTCATGCCCTCCGGCCTCCATTAGAAGTGGGGCTCCTATTTGGATATCCATCCTCTGATCTCATCTTTTGAAGGTACCTTGGCCACGGCTTTGACTTCCCCGTCCACCACCACCGCCGGGGTCATGAAGACCCCATGCTTTGCGATGTCCATGACGTCTTTGACCTTGGTCACCATGACATCAACCCCTGTCTCTTGTATCGCCTCCCTGACGTGTTTTTCCGTCTGTTCACATTTGGGGCATCCCGGCCCCAGGACCTTGATTTCCATAATATTTCTCCTTTCGTTTGTCGATTAACTCGCACAAAGCCAGAGACCACAAAGAAATATGTTGGATTTGCAATGTAGTATCTCCGTGTTCTTTATGCCTCTGTGTGATCATTTTTTTCGACCGTTAGGCCGCCTTGGTTCTTCCGCCCTGGGCTTCCTTCAACCATTCAATCATCTTTGATTTCAGCGGAACCATGCCCACCGATTTGACTTGCCCGTTGATGAGCAGGGCCGGGGTTCCCATCACGCCGTACCTACCGATTTCTTTGATGTCCCGAACGTGTTCGACGTCCGCCGCGATCCCGCTTTCAGCCATAATCTGCATCAGGTCCTGCTCCAGCCGATCACACTGGACACATCCCGTCCCCAGGACCTTGATTTGAATCCCCTCCGAAATCTCCTCCTCATACGGCTTCCCCAGGAACTTCTTGAATTCCCGCAGGAAGGCCCTGTCATACTTTTCTCGAACCTTCGGAGGCACATAGTTCTTCCTGGATAGCCGATCGAGGAGTTCTGCGGCGACTTCCGGATCCGGCCTGTCGGCATATTCGTCGGCCATCTCTTCCATGACCGTCTTGAGCCCGATGATCCCCACCGGCGAATTTCCCACCCTGATCTGCACGATATCATCCTGCTGCATGTCTCACCTCTCCTGTTTCACCTCACGCCTTACGCCTTGTGCCTGGCGCCTTTATCATCCCGCTATCCAGCCGTAGGTCATGCCGGCAATGGTACTCAGTATAACGATGATCACGCAGAAAACCGCGGTCTTCTTGACCCCCATGACCCCGCCGATGACCAGCATGTTGGGGAGCGACAGGGCAGGGCCCGCCAGGAGAAGCGACAGGGCCGGCCCTTTGCCCATTCCCGAGCCGATCAGGCCCTGGAGGATCGGGACCTCTGTTAGTGTGGCAAAGTACATGAGCGCGCCTGACACCGATGCGAGCAGATTCGCCCACAGGGAATTGCCCCCCACGAGGGATGCGATGTAGTGCTCCGGGATCAGGGCCGGGTGCCCGGGTCTTCCCAGCATGAAGCCTGCCACCAGCACGCCCGCGCCCAGAAGCGGAAAAATCTGTTTCATGAACCCCCAGGTGGACTGGACCCAGGTGCTTCTCTCCTCTTTCACAAACCAGCTTTTCAACATGAACCCCAGGATAATGAGAAGCCCGGCCGTGATGTACCATTTGACCGCAAAGATCATGGGCCAGATCCCGGTGGACCCCTGGGCAGGTCTGGCAAAGGCCGCGAAGATGAGGATCAGGACCAGGGTGAGGATGAACAAGGCATCCTGGGTGAGGGTCCGTCCCTTTCCTTCCTCATCCGGCAGGTATATCTGGCCGGCCTGCCGTTTCGCATCCTCTTTTCTGAAGATAAAGGCCATCAGAAGACCGGTGATGACGGCAAACAGGATAGCGCCGATGGCCCTGGCCAGGCCCAACTCCCACCCCAGGATCCTGGCGGTCAGCACGATGGCCAGCACATTGACGGCAGGTCCCGAATAGAGAAAGGCCGTTGCCGGGCCGATGCCCGCTCCCCGGGTATAGATCCCTGCAAACAGGGGCAGCACGGTGCACGAACAGACCGCCAGGACCGTACCCGAAACCGAGGCCACTGAATAGGAAAGGATCTTGCGGGCCGTGGCGCCAAAGTATTTGAGCACAGATGCCTGGGAGACAAACACGGCAATTGCCCCGGCAATAAAAAAGGCAGGGATGAGGCAGGTCAACACATGCTCCCGGGCATATTCCTGAAGCATCATGCAAGCCTCTAGGCCCGATTGGCGAATGGTCTCACTAGACCACGGCACATAATAGGCAGCTGCAAATATGAGAATAATGATGACAAGTTTTGTTCGCTCTCTCATAAGAACGTTTCTCTCTTCCTGGATCAAAGCCTGTTCATGTTGGCGCTAATCTATCGATAAATGCCTATTTAGCTATGTATTTTCGGCAAAAAAATTATCTGCAGCAGATCTCCTCGCGCCGGATAGACGGCAGTTTCTCGATCAGGGACGCCACGTGGGGATCTTCCTCCAGCCAGTGCCGGAGATTCCCCAGAAGGGCGGCTGCATAGGGGCTCCCATCCCCCTCTGCCAGGTGGTAATTTACCCAGAGTCCGTCCTTAGTGAAGTCGACTAATCCTGCATCCTCAAGTATTTTCAGGTGTTTTGATACAGTGGGTTGCGCCACGCCGAGGGCGGCGCGCATCTCGCAGACGCACATGGATTTGTGTTGCAGCATCTTGAGGATTTTGACCCGGTTGGGATCCGACAGGGCCTTCATCACCTTAATAAAATCTCTCATGGCCAACCTCTTATAAAATGCATTTTTGGTAATATACTGCGCCGCGTACAGATTGTCAAGCAGGTATCTGGAGGGCATGATGATCCTTTTTGCAAACATATGGCGACAAAAGGGAAGGCGATTCGGCGATTCAGTGGCAGGGCAGGGCGAGAAAAGGACAACCGCTTGATTTTACTGGAGCCACCGTGCGGAATCGAACCGCAGACATCCTCATTACGAGTGAGGTGCTCTACCGACTGAGCTACGGTGGCTCACGGACGAACGGGTGCAATATAGTTGCTTTTTGCGCGGATGTCCATTAATTTTTGGACCGGGTGCCACACGTGCCCGCGTGCTTCGTAGCAGTGGGTTGCCGGGAACTTTCTTGCGACACAACAACCGGGTATTCATTGCTTATCAGCCATCGGCTGTGAGCCATGAGCCGTCATCCAGTATCCAGTGACGAAATCCAGAGGTCAGAGGTCAGCCAAAACCCAACAAAACAGCATCCAGTAACCAGTATCCAGCAACGAGCAACCCGCAACCAGCAAGGATATGCCATGAGATCACCTGAAGACTACATCGTTTTTCCATTGGATGTCCCCTCCCGCGACACGGCCCTCTCCCTTGTGGAGGTCCTGGACGGCCATGTGGGTCTGTTCAAGGTGGGCCTGGAGTTGTTCATTGCCGAGGGGCCTGACCTGCTGAAGGAGATCCGCCAGAGGACCGGCACAGGGATATTCCTGGACCTCAAACTCCACGATATCCCGGCCACGGTCAAGCGGGCCTTCCTGGCTGCCAGCGCCCATGGCCCCCGGTTTGTCACCGTGCACTGCGACGAAGGAAACGGCATTTTCAAGGATGTTGCCGATAACAACCCCGGCAACACGCGCATGCTGGGCATCACCGTCCTCACCAGCCTCGACAAAGAAAAGCTGAAAGAATCGGGATACGCGTCTTCCTATACAGAGGATGTCCTGAAACTGGTCCTCCTGAGGGCGCGCATGGCCAAGGCCGCAGGGTGCCACGGCGTGGTCTGTTCCGGTCTGGAGGCAGGAAGGGTCAGGCAAGCGATTGGACCGGAGATGGTCATCGTGACGCCCGGGATCCGGCCGGCCTGGACCGTGGTGGATCAGGACGACCAGAAACGGATCATGACACCCGCGGACGCGGTCCGGAACGGCTCGGACTATGTGGTTATCGGCCGGCCGATTCGCGACGCCGCGTCCCCCCAAGATGCGGCCAAAAGGGTGGCCGACGAGATCGCATCAGCCCTTTGATCGGAGACGGTCCCGGTGAACGGCCATGAGGGTCACCATGGCCTTGGCCGCCAGGGTCTCCGAACCATCCACCACATCCGACACCTCGGACTCGGCGATGATGATCCGCTTTCCCTCGCGGATAATCCTGGAGCGGCATATCAGTGCGTCGCCATGGGCCGGCCGCAGGAAATTGATCTTGAACTCGATGGTCAGGATCTGGTACTCCTCGGAGACCGTAGTAAACGCCGCATACCCGGCCGTGTGATCGGCCATGGTGGCCATGACCCCCGCATGGATAAAACCGTCCTGTTGGCGGTGATGGGGCTCGATGGTGACCCGCGACTCGAAAAACCCGTGCTTGATGGTTTCGGCCTCCAACTGACAGTATGCAACAAACCCGCGGCTATAATCCCGTGCCAGGAATGCCCTTCTCTCTTCAGAAATCTCCTGTGTCATTTTTGTGCCCCTTGAATGCTGTTCATAGACGTAGACCGTTTCTATAATCATTGTGGGTTCAAGTCAATATCAAGAGCCAAATGAAAAGCCCTCACCGCTCTCAGGTTTCAGTTTCCCGTTTTCCCGCAGGACGCGTGGATTGCACCCTGTTATCACTCCGTCATGTCAATATGGGGCAGCTCCAAAAACCGCCCCATGGCGCGCGAACCCTGGTTTGACGCCCACGAGATTCTGTCTTATAGTATTGACGGATAATCTCGATATTCAAGGGATAAAACCCTTACGGGTAAATTCCGGAAATCCCCGCTTGGGCGGGATCTTCGAGAGGCGTAAGCCCTTTGATTTCCGTAATTGGAACGATCGGCAGAGTTTGCGGGGTTTGTTGACATGATAGCTATTCACAAACTGAAACACTAACACCAGCATGGCGGCGGATATGCGTCTACACACCTGGATCCTTCCGATCCTGCTTCTCATTCAATCGGCGTTGCTTCCTGCTCTTGTGACCGGCGAGGAGGGATTATTGAGCGCACGCCGTGACCATCCATCGGCCGGTTCGGAACTCACGGTAACGGCAAAGGAGGACGGCATGAACGATACAGACAAGCTAACCGAGGAACAGGGGAACTATCTGTTGGCGGAGGCCCGCACGACCATCCAGCAGGCCCTGTCGGGCAAATCGACCCAGGAAAAAGAGGTCAAAGACCTCCCCCCTGTATTCGACCAGAAAAGAGGCACCTTTGTGACCCTGACCCTCAATGGGAACCTGAGGGGCTGCATCGGCCATATCATCCCCCAGGAATCCTTGATTGAGGGGATCCGCGTCAACGCCATCAATGCCGCATTCAAGGATCCCCGGTTCAGGCCCCTCAGCAAGGACGAATGGAAACGGGTCAAGATAGAGATCAGCATCCTCACCGATCCAAAACCCCTCGACTACGCGGACGCCAACGATCTCCTGCAGAAACTGAGGCCGGGCGTGGACGGCGTGATCATCAAAAAGGGATACCGTCAGGCCACATTCCTGCCCCAGGTCTGGGACCAGTTGCCCCGGAAAGAGGAATTCCTGACCCACCTCTGCTACAAGGCGGGTCTGGACGGCGATCAATGGAAACGGGGGGGACTGGAGGTCTCCACCTACCAGGTCCAGGCGTTCGAAGAATAGGGCGGGTGAAGGTTCAAGGTGTAGGGGTTCAAAGGTTCGGAGGTTCAGCGTTTGGATCCTGTAACCCGGTCCTCATGGGGAGAGGAGAGATACACCGGTGTACCTGAAGCGATTGATCATCTGGAGTATCGTCGGCACCGGCATATCCTCTGTCACCACCCAGCTCCTCACCATCCGCGAGTTTTTGACCCAGTTCAGCGGAAACGAGATCACCATCTCCCTGGTGATCTTCTGCTGGCTCCTCATGACCGGTGCGGGGGCCTTTGCCGCCAAGATCATAAAGACCGGCGGACAACGCTCTTATGCCCTTCTCATCCTGATGATCGCCCTCTGGCCCCTGATCCAGATGATCGGCATCAGGGTGTTGCGGGAGGCCTTCTTCACCCACGGCCTCTCCCCGGGATTCTATCCCATTCTCCTCTACATCCTGATCATTATCTCCCCCTACTGCCTCCTGACCGGCTTCATCCTTCCCTATTCCCAATATGTCCTGAACAGGGCCGGACACCCATTTGAGAGCGGGGACCTCTACATCACCGACAGTATCGGCGACATCACCGGCGGGGCCCTCTTCAGCTTCGTCCTGGTCTACTGGTTCACCCCGTTTGCCATTATCGCCGTCACGTCGTCGCTCCTGATCGGGCTCGCCCTAAGGCTTTTCTTTACCCAGCGGCGGTTTCTCCTGCTGGGGGCCGCATCAGCCGTCTGTGTGCCCTTTGTGATCCTATCATTCAGTCACCGTTTTGAGAGATCAACACTTGAGAGCCAATACGGCGACATTGTCCAATACCTGGAGTCCCCCTACGGCAGGATCGTCATCACAAAAGAAGGGCCGCAGCACACCTTCTGGGAATCGGGGCTCCCCCTCTACTCGGGCGCTAATGTCGTTGAGGTCGAGGAAAAGGTCCACTATCCCCTGTCCCAGATCGACCGGCCGGAGCGCATCCTTCTGGTCTCCGGGGGGCTGGGCCAGACACTCGAAGAGGTCTCCAAGCACGAACCCACGCATGTGGACTATGTGGAACTGGATCCGGCCGTCACTGCCGCGGCCGGGGAACTGGGACTCATGGAAAAGGCGCCCTTCCTGACCATCATCCATACCGACGCCAGGCGGTATATGAAAGAGACCCAGCACCAGTATGACGCCATCCTCATCGACCTCCCGGATCCGGACACCTTTCAACTCAACCGGTTCTTTACGGACGAGTTTTTTGCCATTGCCGGACGGGTCCTCAAGCCGGGCGGCGTCCTCTCCCTCCATCTGGACTACTCGCCCAACTACCTGAGCGAACTCCGGAAAAAGAAGCTCTCCACCCTTTGGGACACGGCCCGCGGGCGGTTCGGGCATGTCCTGATCCTCCCGGGCGAACAGGCCTATTTTCTCATGAGCGACCGGGAATTGAATCCCGATATCCCTTCCCTCCTGAAGGCCAAAGGGATTTCCACGGCATATATCGAGGGCTTTTTCTACGGCGATGTCACCGCCGACAGGATCAAACAGCTGTCCGACAGAGTGGACCGAAATGAACTCCCCAACACCGATTTTGAGCCGAGACTCATGCGCATTGTCTTCGAGGAGTGGTTCACCCGACACGGGGCCCATCCGGCCTGGTTCTTCGGGGGGGTGGCAGGCCTTGCGCTCCTCTATCTCGTATTCATCAGGCGGGCGGAATATGTTCTCTTCTCAACCGGATTTGTGGCCATGGGCATGGAGATGCTCATCATGTTCACCTTCCAGGTCATCTACGGGTACATCTATCTCGAGATCGGGGCCGTGGTCACCGCATTCCTCCTGGGCCTCCTCCCCGGGGCCTTGGCCGGACAGCGCTGGCGGGCCGGGCCCAGATTTCAGATCACGGTATCGGAGCTGGTGCTGTTGTCCCTCCTTTGCGTCTTTTTCCTGTGGGTGTCTTTTGCCAAGGTCCATCCTCAGCCCATCTGTTTTCTCCTCTTCTGCTTTGTGTTTTCCTTTTTTGCGGGCCTTCAGTTCCCGGTTGCCGCAAAGATCATGGGCGAAGAGACCAGCCCTGCCGCAGGCCTCCTGGCGGCCGACCTGTGCGGGGCCGCAGTTGGGACCCTGGCCGCGGGAACCCTCCTCATCCCCCTCTGGGGGATACGGACCGCGGCCATGGTTTTGATTCTTGTCAAAATTTCAAGTATAATGCTCTTCCGATTGAACCGACGACGGGGCGTATGATACCGCGCCCGGGAGAACGACCGATGACCCATCAGAATTCCACGACCCGGAAACCCGGCAACACGGCCTCTCCACCAGGCCCCTCTCAGACCCTGATGACGCGCAAGGAGTTCCTCAAAACCGCGGCCTTGGGGGCCTCGGCCCTTCTCTGTGCCGGGGCCGGGTATGGATTCATCGGAAAGACGGGCCAGGACCGAGAAAGCGTGAAGGGCCATATCTTTAAGGGGGATGCGCCTAAAAAACCGTGGAAATGGTCCATCCAAGGGTTCCACTACACCACCCACGGAAAGGCCGTCCGCTGCCAGGTCTGCCCGAACCGCTGCTATCTGGAGCCGGGCGACCGGAGCATCTGCCGGTCCAAGGTCAATATCGATGGAAAGCTTTACTCCCTTGCCTACGGGAACCCATGCGCAGTCCATGTGGACCCCATCGAGAAAAAGCCGCTCAGCCATTTCTATCCCCGGTCCCTCATCTTTTCCATTGCCGCCACCGGGTGCAATTTCCGGTGTCTCAACTGCCAGAACTGGGAAATCTCCCAGAAACGGCCCGAGGAGGTGAACCACACGGAGCTGTTCCCGGAAGAGGTGGTGGCCGAGACCCAGAAGCGCAACATCCCCGCCATTGCCTACACCTATTCCGAGCCCATCACCTACTATGAGTATATGCTCGACACCGCCAAGCTGGCCAGGGAGGCAGGCATCAAAAACGTATTGGTTTCAAACGGCTACATCAACCAAGGACCCCTCCGCGAACTCTGCAAATATCTGGACGGCGCCAATGTCAACCTCAAGTCGTTTGATAATGATATCTACCGTTGTCTCAACGGCGGGACCCTCCAGCCGGTCCTCAATACCTTCAAGACCCTCCATGAACAGGGGGTGTGGTTTGAGATGACCACCCTGGTGGTGCCCACCTATGTGGACGATCCCGAGATGATCCGGCGCATGTGCGGGTGGATCCTCAAGGAATTGGGGCCGGATTATCCGCTTCACTTTCTGCGGTTTTTCCCCCAGTACAAGCTCACGCGCCTCCCGGCCACGCCCATCGCCACCCTCGAAAAAATGAGGGAGATCGCCCTCAAGGAGGGGATCCATTACGTCTATCTGGGCAATGTCCCGGGTCACGAAGGGACCCAGACCACCTGCCACCAGTGTCACCGGATCGTTGTAAAACGCAAAGGTTACCTGATCGAAGAGATCAACCTTAAAAATGGAAAATGCACCTTCTGCGGCACGCCCATTCCAGGGAGGTGGGGGGAGGCGTAGGGATTGGGGAATTGATGCCCCAGTGAAATAAGGGCAAAGACGCATGTCATGGGGTGAAGATTGGAGGATTGTCGCACGTCATCACGACGAACCCCGCGGGCAGGCGTGGCGCCCGGTGCAGTCAGTCAACCGTTTGCAGTGTGCCCGTCAGGGCATCGGGGGTGGAAGCGCCTCGGCAAAATTTCTGCACTGATGCTGAAACATGGCCCACTGGCCCTGGTTTCCGTCCCAGGATTCCACCGCACACCGTCCCAGCGCATGGGGGCTGTTATGCCCGGCCTTGTTCTCAAAATAGCTGAAATGCCGGCACATGGCGCAACAGATCAGCCCCTGCCTGTCCAGTTCCCCGTATACCTTAGGGTCTTCTTTCATGGTATCCATGGTCATCTCTCTCGAACGCGCAATTCAGGGATCATCAGGCCCAGGACCAGCCGAAGGGTCTGGTAATCGAACGGCTTGAAGGCCCCCCGGTAGGCCGCCACCGCGGCGCATCCGCATCGGGAACAGTCGGCCGTATCTCCATAGGTGCAGGCCTTGGGCTGACCGTCGGATTTGAAACAGCGGATATGGCGGCTCACCGGGCAGTCGGCGTAGCGATTCCACTTAAAAAACTCCCCGGTGGTCAGCAACTGACGGGCCATGGCAGGGGTGAATCCGACCTTCTCACCATATCGTCTCCTTAGGGCGAGGAGATCCATGACCAGCCGGTCCCTTTCCTTCAACGGGATAAACAGCCCCGATTCATCCACGGTCCGATCGGGCGTGTAGAACGAAAACCCGATCCCCTTGACGGGCAGTCCCATCATGTCCTTTACAAAGGCCTCCAGGCTGTCCTGATTGAGTCTGGAGATGGTCATGTGCACGATAGGGGGCGCGGGGGCGGCCTTCAGGTGTTTCACGGCCTGTGCATACACGCCCTTTCCCCTGATGGCATCGTTCACATCCTCCGGCCCATCGAGAGAGAGGATCCACTGCACATTTCTGATCCGGGGGAAGCCGTTCATGCCGTTGGTAAAGGCCAGGACCGCATCGAATATCTCCCCTGCGGCCCGGCAGATCGCAGGCCTGAGCGTGGGTTCCCCGCCGTACAGGATGGCCGCGCCCAGACCCCTTTCCCTAAGGTCCTTCAGGAAGGCAATCATTTCATGGTCGTTCAGTTCGGCAGGGTGATCCTGTTTCCACCAGTAGCAGTGCCGGCACTTGAGATTGCATCGGTGGGTGATGTCCACGGCGACCGTGGTGGGGAGGGCGGTCAACATCCATTTGGCCAGGATCAGGAGCTTTCCAGGGGTCAGGATCATGGCGCTGCTGTATTGAACCTGGTCTCGTATTCATTGACAAAGCGCCGGATGGTCCCCTGATCGGCAAAGCTGTAATAGGTATTGTTCCCGATGATGATGTGATCCAGGACCTGGACGGTCAACAGCCTGGCGGCCCAGACCAGGTCTCGGGTCAGCCGCTGATCCTCAGGGGAGGGCGATGGGTCCCCCGAAGGATGGTTATGCACGAACACGAGGGAAGCGGCCTTGTATTCCAAGGCCATGGAAAGGACCTCGCGCGGATAGACCGCGCTCCCGGTAAGGCCCCCCTGGAAGAGATCGTGGTCTGCAATCAACTCATTCTTGCGCGTCAAAAAGAGGACCTTGAAGACCTCCCGCTTTAGGTCGCGCATGGAGTGGAACAGGTAGTCGAACACGGCCTGGGACGAGCCGAAAAACATCTTTCCTGAAATCCGATCCTTGAGATACCGGTTGGCCACCTGGTGCACCAGTCCCAGATAGAGGGCGTTCTTGGGTCCGATCCCCCTGATCCGGGTCAACTGCTCCACAGGCGCTGACAACACCCCGGAAAGATTGCCGAATATCTTTAGGGCCTCCCGGGCCGGGAGCTTCTGATCGCCCCTTGGGGTGCCCAGGGTCAGGAGAAACTCAATGACCTCCTCATCGCTGAACCGCTCCAGGCCGCCCTCCAAAAAGCGCTGCCTCAGCCGCTCGCGATGGCCCTGGCCCCTTTTTTGCCAGTCTTCTTTATCCATTTTTTCCGCAAAGAGGGGTTTGGCGCCGCTGCAAAAAAGATTGTCTGCTGATGGACCGGCATGTGCGATCCGGGGCGATTCTACCAAAGGGATGGAAAAATTCAAGGGAAGATTAATGTGTTGAAGGGAGATCGGGGCGTCAGGTGCGCGTGTGCAGGGATTAAAATAACGAATTTCGGGACAAAAAAGGGGCCAGATTCAGGGCCTGTAAACGGGCCGCTTTGGCGAAAAAGACCGTCAAAATGGGTACCTATCTCATTCCGTGGTTGATAGCAGGAGGATCTATGCTTATAATGAAATTCGTGATTTTACTCTGTGGCTCAGAGCCATGGGGTGTGAACCGCCGCTTCCATGGAAACATCACCCGACTCACAAAACTGACGTTGCAGGCACATGCAGGAAGATGTGTGTTTGCAGAATGGAGATGACCGCCTGATGGCCGGGACAGAAGAGGATCGCACCCACATTATTCTCGACAGCATTGCTGAGGGCGTTTTTACGGTCGATGCCGATTGGAAGATCACCTCTTTTAATCGCGCGGCCGAGAAGATCACCGGGATAAATCGGGCAGAGGCCCTTCACAGACATTGCTGGGACGTGTTCCGGGCCAGCATCTGTGAAAACCGGTGCGCCCTGCGGCAGACCATGAAGACCGGGAAGCCGATCGTCAACCAGTCCATCTTTATCATCAATTCCGATGGAGATCTCATCCCCATCAGCATCTCAACAGCGCTCCTGAAAAACGACAGGGGCGAGGTCGTGGGGGGGGTGGAGACATTCAGGGACCTGAGCGTGGTGGAGGAACTGAGAAAGGAACTGGCCAATCGACATTCCTTTCTGGACATTATAAGCAAGAACAGTGAGATGCAGCGCCTCTTCAGCCTCCTGGAACAGGTGGCTGAAAGCAATGCCACGGTCCTCCTGGTGGGGGAAAGCGGGACAGGCAAGGAGCTTTTTGCAAAGGCCATTCATTCCCTCAGCACGAGAAGAGACGGCCCCATGGTCACCATCAACTGCGGGGCCCTTCCGGACAACCTGCTCGAATCGGAGCTCTTCGGATACAAGGCAGGGGCCTTTACCGACGCCAAAAAGGACAAACCCGGTCGTCTGGCCCTGGCAGAGGGCGGGACGGTTTTTCTGGATGAGATCGGGGACGTTTCCCCGGCCCTTCAGGTTCGGCTGCTCAGGGTGTTGCAGGACAAGGTATACGAGCCCCTGGGAAGCACCAAGTCTGTGAAGGCGGACGTGCGGGTTGTTGCCGCAACCCACCGTGACCTGGAAACGCTGGTGAGCGAAGGCGCATTCCGGCAGGACCTGTATTATCGCATCAATGTGGTCAAGCTGGTCCTCCCCCCTTTGAAACGGCGCAAGGAAGACATTCCGCTTTTGGTGGATCATTTTATCCGAAAGTTCAACCGCCTCAACGGAAAGGAGATACAGGGCCTTACACCGGACGTTCTCCCCCTGCTGATGACCTACGATTTTCCAGGAAATATTCGCGAACTGGAAAATATCATCGAATACGCCACGGTGGTGTGTAAGGATCTGTTGATCGGCGTGGAGCATCTGCCGGACCATATCAAAGACGGGGTCGGGACATCCAGACGCGCAGCGCCTGCCCCCCGTGAGGTCAGGAAAAGGGCCACCTGGGAGGAAACAGAGCGGGACTTCATTTTTGAGGCGCTCCGAAGAAACAACTGGAACCGGTCTGCGACCGCTGAGGAAATGGGCATTCACGCCACCACGCTGTGGCGCAAGATGAAGCGCCTCAATATTGAAGCGCCTTCCAACAGGTAAGATTCGGGACAGAAGGTCTCGGAGCGGATGGGGGCGCTTGGTCCTGCCGTTCATGAGGCATCCGCGAACCGCCTGCATCCGGGCCGGAGACCACTCTGCAGTGAGGGTGGGCTGTTGCCGGTCTTTTGTGTCTGCCCCTGGAGACCAGCGCAAAAGAGGCTTGACATGGATTGCCGCAATTCCTACCTTACCCCATTGGAGTCTTTGCCCATAACTTCTCCGCAACGTGCGAAGAAGTTTCCCCGTGGGGGTCTCTGCCCAAGGGCTTCAAAAACCGAATACAGCTCCTGGGGACGGCAGCAGGGCTTTG
>ENA-OSEO01002169-OSEO01002169.1-sediment-metagenome-genome-assembly--contig:-NODE-2169-length-29479-cov-93.947146_pt1 | contig 29479 bp, 32 predicted proteins | sample MGYA00237883_ERZ534232 | MGnify/ENA metagenome assembly ERZ534232 | reverse complement strand
AGTGCGACCTTATAATCTATTGATTTTACTGGTCGGGGCGACTGGATTTGAACCAGCGACCCCTTGAACCCCATTCAGATCATGCCCCTTTTCACCCCTTTTCACCCCTTTTCATTTCTATTCAAAAACGCTTGACTTCATTATAAAAATACCCTATTTTCCTATTCATGGCTTTGCATCATTTTTCACCCTTAACAAGGTCAAATGTTCACCGGAATGTTCACCGGGCTTTTTGAGTGAAAGGACAAAAAAACATGGGGCTTACAGATCTTCAGGTTCGAAAATTGAGGCCGAAAAATGCCGAATTTGAAGTTGCGGACGGTCAGGGCCTTTATATCCTGGTTTACCCTGGCGGCCAGAAAAGCTGGATTTTCCGCTATCGATTCGATGGCAGGCGCAGAAAAATGAAAATAGGAATTTATCCCGGAATCACACTTGCAGACGCCCGCGAAAAGCACGGCGCGGCCATGATCGATTTGCAGAAAGGGATAGATCCGGGAAAAAAAGCGCTTGATATGAAATCAAGGCGTAAAGCCGAACCGAATTTTTCAGACTTGCTTGATGAAATTTGGATAAAAGAGTTGAGTCAGAAAAAATCGGGTCTTCAGACCAGAAAGCTTTTAGAAAAAGACGCGATTCCGGCATGGGGAAAACGGAAGGTGACAGACATAAAACGGCGGGACATCGTTCTGTTGCTGGACAAAATAGAAGACAGGGCGCCGGTCGTGCGGAATCGCGTACACGGGGCTTTAACGAGGGTTTTTAACTTTGCGGCAGAGCGGGGAATAATAGACGATTCACCATGTACGCGGGTCAGAAAGATTGACGAGAAGGGCAGGGACCGCGTTTTGTCGGATGATGAAATTAAGCTTTTTTGGCAAGCGATGAGCTTCGAAAATGCCGCGATCAACATTTACCGGGTTACAAAGCTACTTTTGAAAATGATTTTGCTTACTGGACAGAGGCCGGGCGAGATTGCATCTATGGCATGGGATGAGATAGACGGCGACTTTTGGACCATCCCTTCGGAACGTACGAAAAACGGCGAGCCGCATCGGGTTCCTTTGTGCGCCATGACGCTGGAAATTATCGAGCAGGCAAAAGCGTATTCGGCAGACTCACCTTTTGTTTTCCGCTCAAGCTTTAAAGCCGGCCGGCCTGTTGATCGGCACAGTTTAAGTCGCGCGATAAACCGACACTTTGAGGAAATGGGCATTGAATCACCTTTCACCCCTCACGATTTGCGGCGGACCCTTCGGACGAAATTGGCGGAGCTTGGAGTTTCAGACATTATCGCCGAGAAAGTTTTAGGGCATAAGCTGCAGGGCGTCTTGGGCATTTATAACAGACACACCTACGACCTAGAGAAGCGACAGGCTTTGGTTCTTTGGGAAACCCGGTTGCGCGAAATTGTCGGGGTTTCCGAAAACAAGTCAAATGTCATAGCGTTTTCGAGATAGCGCGAGGCGCAAAAAATGGAAAAGATTTTAAAAGTTTCGTCGAGATCAGGGAAGGATTATCGGTTTGAGTGGTTCGAGTGGAGATTTACGGAAGACGAAAAAGAGAATTTAAGAGATATCCTACAGGGTTTTGACCCTCTTTGCATAAACGAATTTACCCTACATCTTGAATATTTGTGCAATCGTGTTTGGATACTTTCGGATGAGGAAACGGCACACAAGCGGCCATCCAAGGAAGGGCGTAAAGTTGCGATTTTGGAAACAATCGCAAACCTGGAAAAAGCAAGATCCGCGGCACAAAAAATAAAAAGGGGGATGATTACCCCGTTTATGCCGTATGGCTTTGAAGAGCCTTCCGATTATGATTGGGTTGCTTCACTCGAAGAGGCGCATAGTTTATCCTGGGGGATAGACAGGCAGATTGGTCAGCTTATCGATATTTTAAAAGGGTCACCGGATCTTTTGCCCAAACGCGGAAATCCAACTATCCGCAACGAATTTGCCACAGCGATAGCGGACGCCTACAGCAGGCATCTTGGCAGACCGACAACGACACACTCGTCGCCAAACCCGCATATCAACAGGTTTTGCAATATTTTAAGTTTTGCATTCGAAGCGACCGGGCTTCCAAGCGAAGACGTGTCAAAAGTTGCCCGCGCCGCAGTTTGCCCTAAAAGGGGATACAAAACACAAAGAAAAAACTAATAGCGCGCTATTAGCATCGCGTTGCATCGTTATACAGTCCTCGTCAATACATTGGCGGGGACTTTTTTTTTGGGGAGGGGCCACAGCATGAATCAGCGAATCATCAGAAAGCCGGAATTACTTTTGAGACTATCGCTTAGCGACGCGACAATTTATCGCCTTGAAAAAAGGGGGCTGTTTCCGAAACGCGTGCAGCTTGGCGGCAATTCGGTTGGTTGGTTGGACGACGAAGTTGAATCATGGTTCAAAAAGAAAGCGGATGGCCGAAATGATTCTTCAGGAAGATAAAGCAAGAGTTTTTCAAGGGTTTATGGCCGATAACGGCTACCACGTCGATTCCGTCATCCCGGACGGCAAAATCCATAGATTTAATCTAAGGGATCGGAAGGGCCTGCCGGGTTGGTATGTTTATCACGCGGACGGAGCATCGCCGGCCGGGGTTTTTGGCGACTGGATATCCGGCGAAAGGTTTGCTTGGAGCGGCGGAAATGGAAACAAGCCGGATCGGCGAATAGTCGAAAAGAGAAAAGCCGAAGAAGATCGGAGCTACCAGCAGGCGGCGGAAAAGGCCAAGGCAATTTGGGAAAAATCAAAACCGGCACCCCCGTGCCATCCCTATTTAAAAAGGAAAAAAGTCAAAGCATACGGCATCCGGCAAGCGCTTGATGGACGCCTTGTTGTGCCTGCTTACGGGCCGGACGGCAATATCCAAACCATCCAGTTTATCGATGGCGATGGGAGAAAGCTGTTTTTGGCCTGCGGCAAAAAGGCCGGCGCTTTTTTCACGATACCAGGCAATCAACAGCATTTTCTATGCGAGGGCTACGCGACCGGCGCTTCAATCCATGAGGCGACCGGCGGCACGGTTATTGTTGGCTTTGACGCGATAAACCTGCTTCCGGCGGCCGAGAGCTTTAGAAAAAATCACCCGGATGTTTTTTTAATAATCGCCGGCGACAATGACCAGTGGACTGCCGGGAATCCGGGTCAAACAAAGGCCGCGGCCGTTGCAGAAAAAATAAGTAATGCAACGGTCATTCTTCCGAAGTTCACCGACGAGTCAGGAAAACCAACAGATTTTAACGATTTGCACGAAATAGGCGGCTTGGGCGCTGTAAAGTCACAGCTTCGGCCAAAAAAAGGATTCCCGTACGAGGCTATGATCGGCGCGGCCGGCCTGTTTACGCAGATTTATTCAGAATATCTTGAGAGTCCACAGCAGTTTTTCTTTTTTTCTTACTTGACCTGCCTTGGGAGTGTTTTGAGTGACACCCTTACTTTGGAAACCGAGCTTCAGCCACAGCCGAGACTTTACACTTTATTGCTTGGACAAAGTGCCGACGAGCGAAAATCAACGGCCATCTCAAAAACATGCGAATTTTTCAGGGATAGCGTTGACAACTTCGAGATGTCTTTGGGCGTCAATTCTGCCGAGGGCTTGCAGGCCAGGTTCGAGGCGATCGGCGGCCGACTGCTTTTGGTTTTCGACGAATTCAAGCAATTCGTTTCGAAGTGTAGGATTGATTCTTCGATACTACTCCCATGCGTCACGACTTTGTTCGAGTCAAATCGATACGAAAGCACCACAAAAGCGAAGCATTTGCTTTTGGAAGGAAGTCGGCTTTCTGTACTGGCAGCCAGTACCGTTTCGACATACGAACGGACCTGGGACCCTTCATTTACAGACATCGGATTCAACAACAGGTTGTTCATCGTGCCGGGAACTGCAGACCGGCGCTTTTCCTTTCCGAAAAAAATCCCATCGGTCGACAAAGCTGAACTTCGGCGAAATATCTGCGCCGTTATTTCTCACGCAAAAACAAATAGCGAGCTTCGGATAACGGACGCCGCACGCGATCAATTTCATGATTGGTACATGGGCCTTGAACGATCCGTTCACGCAAAGCGTCTTGATGTGTATGCGCTTCGACTTTTGGCGCTGCTTGCGGCCAACAGTTTGAAAAGTTGCGTCGACGCCGAAATTGCGGATCACGCGACGCGGCTTTGCGACTGGCAATTGGAGATGCGAAAACTTTACGACCCTATCGACGCCGACGGAAAAACCGCGCAAACAGAGGAAAAAATTCGGCGAGTCCTTCGATGTGGACCCCTTTCCGAGCGGGAATTAAAACGCGCCGTCAACTACCAGCGAGATGGCCTTTGGGTGTTTAATTCGGCGATAAAAAATCTGTCGACATGCCAGGAAATTTATTTTGAGAAAAAGGCCAAAAAATGGATTTTAACCTAAAGTGTCATCAAAAGTGTCATCACTATTTTGATGACACTTATCATGCTGATTTTAATATAAAAAAGTGCAATGTCATCACTTTTATAGGGTAGAGGGAATTTATAAATTGTCCTACCCCTTGATGACACCCCAAAAACGAGTGAAAAACGAATAAAAACAGAAAGTTAATAGTGATGACAAAAGTGATGACAAAAATGATGACACTAGCCTTTGGCGGAAACAAAAAAACAAAAAAAAGGCTTTTTATTTATACCAAAGGGAAAAACCGTTTTGAGGATTGAAATTTCCAATTATTTAGTGCTGTTGGACGGTTCACCGGGCGTTTTTCGCGCCGTTAAGAACCGCTTGACCATTGAAAATCCTCTTTGGCTGGAAAATGAGCGCATGGGTCGATGGAACGGCGGGGTCGAAAGAATTTTGCGATACTATTCTGAGGCTGGTGACCTTTTGATTTTGCCGCGCGGGTTCGTTCGACAAGCGATAAGCATATGTCGCCAGTATGGCGAAAAATACGAAATTTTTGACAAGCGCCGGACCCTGCCGGAAGTCGATTATAATTTCATCGGAACTTTAAAACCCTTTCAGAAAAAGGCGGTTTCAGATGTTTTAAAGCACGAATTCGGAACTTTATCGGCGGCGACCGGCAGCGGAAAAACCGTTATGGCGCTTGCGATTATTGCAGAACGGCGGCAGCCGGCGCTTATTATTGTTCACACGAAAGAGCTACTCGAACAATGGATTGCGAGGATTGAAACTTTTTTGGGGATACCACGGGCCGAGATCGGCGTCATTGGAGCCGGCAAAAAAACTGTCGGGGAACAAATCACCGTTGCGCTCGTCCAAACTCTTTATAAATGTGTGGACGATTTTTCTGCGGCTTTCGGCTTTTTAATTGTTGATGAGTGCCACCGGGCGCCGAGCAGGACTTTCATCGATGCCGTAACCGAGTTTGACTCCCGCTACATGCTTGGGTTGTCGGCCACGCCTTGGCGTCGGGATAAACTTTCACGGCTTATCTATTGGCACATGGGAGATCTTGTGCATGAGGTCAACAAAAACGATTTGGAAGAAAACGGGGACATTCTTCGGCCGGAAGTCATCACGCGAAAAACAAGCTTTTATCCCGAAGCAGATCCTGTCGAGGAATATCAAGAGATGCTTAAAGAGCTTACAGAGGACTTGGACCGCAACAGGCTTATTGCATCGGATGTTGCGGCAGCCGCTAAAAATAAAAACGCCGGGGTTGCGCTTGTGCTTTCGGACCGGAAGAACCATTGCCATGAGCTTCAATTTTTATTGGCTTCCAGCGGAATCGATGCCGAAGTATTGACCGGCGATTTGCCGGCGACCAAACGACAAGCGATTGTCGAAAAACTTAATGCCGGCCAGATCAGAGTTTTAATCGCGACAGGTCAGTTGATCGGCGAGGGCTTCGACTGCCGGGATCTTTCGACGCTTTTCCTTGCGACTCCTATAAAATTCGATGGGCGAGTCCTTCAATACTTGGGCCGGGTTCTGAGACCTGCGCCGGGCAAGGATCGGGCTATCGTTTACGATTATATCGATTCGAATGTTGGCGTACTAATGGCCGCAGCACAAAGCAGGGCAAGGGTTTATGGCAAAGTGGAGGCGACGAGGTGAAACTTAAGGACGATCCGACGATCCTGGTTTATCGTAACGACATCGACAGAGCGGTTGCTGAACTAAAAAAGCGGGTTGCTGCGGGCGGCTACCTAAAAATCTTAAGGACCAGGTATGAGAATCCGTCGGTTCAGGATCGACGCCGGGCAAAGAGGTTATCATCGGCAGACCGCCAAAAGAAAGCGAGTAAAAATGACAGACGAAAAACTTAAAGAGCCGGGGCCGTACAGCCGGATGATTATTTCAGCGGTTGCCGGCATGTGCAATGCCGTTACGACTTCGATGAATCTTCACGACTACAAGGCGGTTCACGAGATGAAGCGGGTTTGTGATGATCTATTCCGACAAGCTGAGGCAGCGATGGCGATGGACGAGGCAAAGCGAAATGTTCAATGATTACAAGTGGATGGGTACGGCATGGGTATTCTTATCCAAGGTAGGAAAAATAACCGCGCGGTCAATCAAACGCGCATAAATTTAAGTTTTTGCTTTAAAAATGGGATGTTATGAAATTACAACGGGCACCAGGGCACTTATCGGCGGACGCCAAGCGGATATGGCGCGGGATCATCGACGAGTATTTGATCAGCGACGTTGCCGGGTTGCGGATCTTGAGGGTTGCGCTTGAGTCATACGACAGGGCACAGTCGGCGCGGGAGTCAATCGACAAGGCCGGCATGGCGGTCCTGGATAAATACGGGCAGCTAAAACCTCACCCACTATTGTCGATTGAGAGGGACAGCCGGGCGGCTTTCCTTGCAGGGCTGAAGGCTTTAAACCTGGATCTTGAGCCGTTGAGGGATCGTCCAGGCCGGCCAGGGGGCAAGTGATGCCGACGAACAGGACCAGGCGGACGCGGAAAATTGTACCGTCGTCGTTATCTGAGGCGATGGGTCGTTATCTGCGAACGGGTGAATCCGAAAAAGGCGACTATGAGCTTTTTATGGTTCTCTATCAGCCTGAAAAACTTTTGGCGGTTTGGGATCGACATCGAGACGAGGTCATGTCGGGCTGGATATCGGATCACCCTTGCAGCCGTCCATTCGCTTGGTGGGAATGCGACGCTGAAAAAGAGCCGGTCAAGGGTTGGGCGGGTGAACGGTTCGATTCACCGCAACGTCGGCGCCTTGGCGGAAGTGGTTTACCATCTCATGATACTTCATGCGCATGGTCGGGGTTTGACAAAGGCATTCCGGCAAGCTGGGACCCGGACAGCCTCGATCCGGGAGATCCACCAGTTTATGAATCTGAGGCAGCATATTTACAGCGGCACGGGTTACTTTCAGAAACCGAAAAACGATATTTGGCGAAACACGCTGAAAAACTATCGCCGGAGATAATCAACTTTGAAAACGAATGAAACGCGCTTCGGCGCTCATAATAATTTGCCGATGCCGGACGTGCGCGAGATGCCACGGACTGGAAGCTTGATGACAAATGCTCTGCCGAGATGGCGAAGCATGGGGCCGCGCGAGATGCCGGCTTCTGATTGGGCGAAACGATCAAAACCCGCGCGAGATGCCGGGGTTGAGATCTGGGCAGGCCAGGGAGAAGTTAAACTTAAACATTCAAAACTTAAAGGATAAAAAAATGATGATTAAAAATACAGCCATAAATCCGCTGGATTATAGTCGGACACAAGGGAAAATCGAGCTTCTAAACAGCACAGTCGAACGTATTTACAAAAACGCGTCCAATCAAAACCGAGGCTTAACCGACGAAGAAAAAAAAGTCGCCTATGGCCTTCAGGACGAGATTGATCGGTTCAGGGCTGAGATCGACGACACGCCGTCACCGCGTACCGTCGGCGGTTTTTCGGCAAAACCGAGCAACGGCGCGGGTTTTCAGAACTTCGGAGATCAGCTTCGAGCCGTTGCCCATGCCGGCATGCCAGGCGGAAAAATCGATCCGCGGCTTTATAACGCGGCGACCGGGCTGAACGAAACCGTACCCAGCGAGGGCGGGTTCGTGGTTCAAACCGATTACAGCAACGAGCTTTTGAAAGAGGTTTATCAGACGAGTCTTTTGGCGGAAAAATGCAGGCGGCTTCAAATTTCCGGGAACTCGAATTCGATCAAAATTAACGGCTTCGATGAAACATCACGGGCCTCTACACGGTTCGGCGGGGTTTTGGGGTATTGGGCCGACGAAGCGGCTGAGAAAACAGCGTCAAAACCGAAATTCAGGCAAATGGAATTGCAGCTCAAAAAGTTGATCGGGCTTTGTTATTCGAGCGACGAGTTGCTTGCGGACACAACGGCGCTTGCTCAAGTCATTCAATCGGCTTTTGTCAGCGAATTCGGGTTCCAGCTCGACGACGCGATCATCAACGGTTCAGGTGTCGGTCAGCCGCTTGGAATCCTGAACGCCGGGTGTTTGGTATCCGTCGGGAAAGAAGCTGGTCAGGCGGCGGCCACCGTCGTTGCGGAGAACGTTATCAAAATGTGGAGTCGCTTGCTGCCAGGGTCAGAGAGCCGGGCGGTTTGGCTTTGCAATAAAAACGTTTTACCGCAGTTGCTTCAGTTGTCCTTGGCAGTTGGTACAGGCGGAATCCCCGTTTACATGCCGCAAAACCAGATTGCGGGGATGCCATATCAAAGTCTATTCGGACGCCCTGTCATTTTTTGCGAGCAATGCGCCACTCTCGGCACACAAGGCGATATCATCCTTGCAGACCTGCAGGATGGGTATATCCTTGCAGAAAAGGGCGGTATCAAATCGGACATGAGCATCCACGTAAGATTTATTTATGACGAGTCGGTCTTCCGGTTCGTGCTGCGGGTTGACGGTCAGCCGGCGCTTGCTTCGGCATTGACACCGTACAAGGGCGGGGCGACCAATACCCAGAGCCACTTCGTCGTCCTGGACGCCAGATCCTAAACCTTAAACGGCCGGGGGGCCCTAGGGCTTCCCCGGCTTTTGATAGGGGTATAAAATGGCAATCTCAATAACAAATCCGGCAGTCGGCAAGTTTGGATATTTCCTCAATGCCACGAGCGCCGATGCAAGCGGTGTTGAAGAATTGAAAGCGGCGCCGGCAGCAGGGTTGAGCATTTACGTCGATCACCTGACAATTTCAAGTGATTCGGCAATATCAATTTCCATCGGCGAGGGCGAAACCGTACCGGGAACCATCGACACGGTTTTACTTGGGCCGACGCCTTTTGCAATCAATCAAACAATTCAATGGACCTTTTTAAACGGCGGGATGAAGTTGACGGCAGCGACAAACCTTGTCGTTGAGGCATCCGGGGCCGGAAACATCAACGTTTTTGTTTCAGGTAGAGTCGAGTAAATTTTTCCTTTCCCCTGGGCCTGGCGGTGGGGACCGGCCGGGCCTGGGGGATATGCAAGGCGGTAAGCTGGACCAGTAATGGCCGGCGAGCGAAGCCGGGGACCCTCGAACCCTGGCCGGGCTTTCATGACTCCGCCTGCCTCCGAGACGGCTTCCGGTCGAAAGGCTGGGAGCCGTTCTTTTTTATAAAGCGGCACATCGGGGCGATATAAAGGCGCTTCAACGGCTTGAGGCTGCACACCGGCGCGCTGTAATGGCTTAGCAGGCGATATTTTTTTTGGTTAATGGTTTGGTATGGCTTTTTTAAAAAGACGGCGGCATAAGCGGCAGGCGGTTGTCCTGGTCGACCGCCTGGAAAAGGCGGCGCTATCACCTCTACGCGCGCGGGACGGGGGAACAAGGTGTCCATGGTGGACACCTATCCGAGATATGCGGAACCGCTAAGCAACTGCACGGGGTGTGCAGTTATCCGAACTGGTGACAGCCACCAGTTACCCGGAACTGCTTCATTGACGCAGTTGGCAGGGACCGACAAGCAACTGGACGCCCCGTCCAGTTTTTTAGTTTTAAAAAGAAAAAAACTATGCGATACTTTTTTTATAATATTTTTTTGTTACAAAGGGCTTAAAAATGTTCACCGGAATGTTCACCGGATTTAAAAAACGAAAAAAAATAGGTCACGGAATAACCCGTAACCCATTGTTTTAATTGGTCGGGGCGACTGGATTTGAACCAGCGACCCCTTGAACCCCATTCAAGTGCGCTACCAGGCTGCGCTACGCCCCGACACAAATAAATTTTGCTATCACGCAGGCGACGCCGTGTCAATAGCCGGAAAAAGATAATTCGGATGGATGCTGAGAATCACCTGCCGATACCACACGCGGTCGTGACGCTGCCGCCTCGGCTCAGGCCGGGGGACACCATCGGAATCGCAGCTCCTGCGGGCTGTTTTGACCGCGACGCCCTCGATTGCGGAATCGCTTGTCTTTCCGCCATGGGTTTTAAAACGGTCGTTCCGGAGTCGGTTTTTCAAAAAAACGGCTACCTGGCCGGACCGGATGAAAGCCGGGCCGCCGAGATCAACCGTCTCTTTGCGGATTCCCGAATCGATGCCGTCATGTGCGCCCGGGGCGGGTTCGGTTCCCTTCGGACCCTTCCCTTTCTCGATTATGATCTTATCCGGCGCAATCCGAAAATTTTTATCGGTTTCAGCGACATAACCGCCATTATCGCGGCTTTTTTTTCGCGATGCGGTATGACGGCTTTCCACGGGCCCACGGTCCTGACACTGGCCGAGTCGGACATGAAGACACGGGAAGCCCTTCGCGAAGCGGTTTCAGGGCGATTGCCTGTTGAGATCGCCGCAGACAGGCCCCGGGTGGTCTGCGCCGGTACCGCGGCAGGGCGTGTGATCGGTGGAAACCTGACGACGCTTTGTCATCTAATAGGGACAGGATATTTTCCGGATCTTTCCGGAAAGATCCTGCTTCTGGAAGACAGGGGCGAAGCCCCGTACCGGATTGACCGCATGTTGACGCAGATGAAGATGGCCGGATGTTTAGACGGCCTGGCCGGCGTTCTTCTGGGGTCGTTTGACGACTGCGGGGAGACGGAAGACATTTACGGCATTTTTACGGCCGTGTTCCAGGATGGCGGCATACCGGTTCTTGGCGGTTTTCCGATTGGCCACGGCAGGCGAAATGTTACGGTACCCATCGGGGTGGAGGCGGTCCTCGACGCCGACCGACTGCTGCTTTGTTTTCAAAGGCCGGCGACCGCCGGGCCGGACTCTTTCGGTGATGGTCAGTAGCCGCGACACCGCCGGAACCGGGGGTTTCCTCGAAAGCGGCAGCCGGGCATTCAAGGCGATCGACGAGGTGATGACCGTCGGTATTGAAGAAAGGGTTTTTCCGGGGGCCGTGCTTCTTGTGGCGGACAAAGGCGGCGTGCTGTTTCACCGGGCCTATGGATTTTCCGCGCTTCACTCGCGTCGGACCATGACCCTGGATACGGTATTCGACCTCGCTTCGCTGACAAAGCCCCTCGCCACAACCCTGGCGGTGATGGTTTTGATGGACCGTGGGTCCTACGACCTGGATCAACCCATCGATTCCGTTCTGGATCCTTTCGGAAAAACCGCCAAAGGAAAGATCACGGCCCGCCATTTGCTGTCTCACACTTCGGGCCTGCCGGACTACCGGCCATATTATCGATCGCTTTGCGGGCTTGCGATGAAAAAACGCAGGGCCGGCCTCAGGAGCCTGCTGGTCGAAGAACCCCTGATCAATCCGATCGGAAAAAAGACGGTATACAGCGATTTGGGATTTATGATTCTCGCATGGGTCGTAGAGACAGTGTCCCAAAAGCGCCTGGACAGGTTCATCACCGAAACAATATACCGGCCCCTGGGTATCGAGCGGCTTTTTTTCATCGATCTGGCGTTATCGCCGCCGCCGGTCAGGTTCGCCGCAACGGAGAGATGCGCCTGGCGCAAGGCTCTTATTGAAGGAAAGGTCCATGACGAAAACGCCTATACGGTCGGCGGCATAGAGGGGCACGCCGGCCTCTTCGGAACGGCCGCCGATGTGTACCGGCTGATTTCCTTTCTGCTGGATGCGTATTTCGGGAGAACCGGGCATGCGATTTTCAGCCCGGAATGCGTTCGGGCTTTTTTTAAACGCCAAAGCGAGTCCGGCAGGGCGCTTGGCTTCGATATGCCTTCTGCCGGCGGGTCGAGCAGCGGCCGCTATTTCCCGTCCGACAGCATCGGCCATCTCGGTTTTACGGGTACGTCCTTCTGGGTCGATCTCGTGCATGAGGTGACCGTCGTTTTGCTGACAAACCGGGTGCACCCATCCAGAGAAAATAAAAAAATCATCGATTTTAGACCCTGGATTCACGATACCGTGATGGCCCATGTCCTGCCGTAGCCGCCATCCAGGGCGCCGTCGGCTGATAACCCCTTGGTCGCCCGGCCCATAAAACCCATACCGGTTTTCATGGGACTCTTTCACCATAGCGCACGGAGATCACATAGAAAAACTTCACCTCCCCCTAGCAGCTATGAGCTGTTCCCCTTTCGGGGTTTCATGGTGAAAAAAATACGGTAACGAATTTCAGAAATGGAACAGTTAAGGTCCAGAGCCGTTGTCGCGACCCTTCGGCTTATAATTTCCGCTTGTAATGGCATTATAATTTTGGTAGCGAAATAAATCTGTTATTATTGAGCTGCATGCCGTAATACCCTTTCGTTTTCCAGCATCCCGAAGGGTAAGGGGTGGCTGAAGGGATCTTTTGCGCATGGAAAGGGCCTATTTCTAAACATTATAGAACAGGAAACGCCATGAACATCATTTGGGATTCACTTCTGGGTATGTTTTCATCAGACCTTGCCATCGACCTGGGTACCGCCAATACGCTGGTTTATGTAAAGGGAAAAGGGATTGTGCTGAGCGAGCCGTCCGTGGTTGCGGTGCGTACGGATGATCGCATGAAAAACCGCGTGCTGGCCGTTGGGTCGGAGGCCAAAAACATGCTCGGCAGAACGCCTGGAAATATCGTAGCGATCCGTCCTATGCGAGACGGGGTAATCGCCGATTTTGAAGTCACCGAGGCGATGCTGCGGCATTTTATCCATAAGGTACACAACAGAAGGTCTTTTGTCCGACCCCGGATCATCATTGCAGTCCCTTCCGGCGTTACCCAGGTCGAAAAACGTGCGGTCAAAGAATCTGCCGAATCCGCCGGTGCCCGGGAGGTCTTTTTGATCGAAGAACCCATGGCCGCCGCTATCGGTGCCGGATTGCCGATTACCGAACCGATCTGCAACATGGTGGTCGACATCGGCGGAGGCACCACGGAAATCGCGGTGATTTCGCTGGCCGGGATCGTTTACAGCCGTTCGATACGGGTGGCCGGGGACAAGATGGACGCGGCCATTATTCAATACATCAAGCGCAAATACAACCTGCTGATCGGGGAGCGGACCGCTGAAATCATCAAAACAACCATAGGCAACGCCTATCCGGACCCGGACAACCTTGAAACCATCGAAGTCAAAGGCCGGGATCTTGTTTCGGGTATTCCTAAAATTCTGGCCATCGATTCAGAAGAAATACGGGTTGCCATTTCCGAACAGATAGAGGCCATCGTTGAAACGGTGAAGATCGCACTGGAACAGACGCCGCCTGAATTATCCGCTGATATCGTCGACAGAGGGATCGTTTTGACCGGCGGCGGTGCGCTGCTGAAAAATCTGGACCGGCTGCTCAAAGAAGAGACCGGCCTTCCCATCACCGTCACAGAAGATCCTTTGTCGACGGTCGTACTCGGCTCCGGTAAGGCTCTCGACAGCATCGAAATACTCAAACAGATCGTCATCACGTAATTTCATGTTTTCGAAAAAAACGGTGATAGTTGCCGGCATGATCGTATTGATCATGATCAATATCATCGCCCTTGCAGTCACCGGCAACCGATCCGCTTCCTCAGGTTTTGAAACCTGGGGCATCGGGTGGATCGCCCCGTTTCAGAAGGCCGTTACCGCCTCCATGCATTTTCTGCGCGGCATATGGGTGAATTACTTTCTGCTCGTTTCAGCGTCAAAACAGAATACGGCGCTAAAAAGAGCCTTGAGCCTTGCCGCTGAAAAACAAAACCAGCTTGTTGAGATAGAACATGAAAACAACCGGCTCCGTAGACTGCTGGGTTTCCGGCAAATCATTCCCCGCAACGTTCTTGCCGCCGAAGTGATCGGCGAGGACCCCTCCCATTATTTCAAAACGATCATCATAGACAAGGGCCGTGGCGACGGGGTAAAAAAAGGCTTCCCCGTGGTAGTGCCCGAGGGAATCGTAGGTCAGGTCATGGCCGTTTCAAACCGCCATGCCAAGGTGCTTCTCATGCTCGATCCCAACAGTGCCATGGACGCTCAGGTGCAAAGAACACGGGCGCGGGGGATCCTCAAAGGAGATCCGGCCGGCAGATGTCTCTTTGACTATGTCCTGCGAAAATTCGATGTCGCCATCGGGGACGTTCTTATATCTTCGGGAATGGACGGAGTCTATCCGAAAGGGTTGCCGGTGGGACGTGTTTCCGAGGTGATTAAAGGCAATTCAGGGGTTTTCCAGGAAGTCAGGGTGAAGCCCTTTGTCGATTTCGAGACCATAGAGGAGGTTTTGGTGATCGTCGATCCACCCATAACAGACCAAGGGGAAGTCCCATGAGCCTTTTGTTTTTTGCTGCCATGGGGATGTCCATCGTTGTTCTACAGTCTACGATCATTCAGTATTTTGGTTTTTTTTGCTGGATATACGATCTTCTCATCCCTTTTTTTGCTTACATCGGGCTCTTTCGACCCGCACGCGAAGGAATTCCGCTCGTTCTTATTTTGGGTATGATCATGGACGGCCTCACAGGCGGCCCTTTCGGCGTTTATCTGACCACCTATGCCTGGTTTTATGCCGCAATCCGCGGAACCATAAAATTTTTTCACCTTCATAATCGTCTGTTGCACGTGGTTGTCGTAACCCTCGGCGTATTGTTTGAAAGTCTCGTCGTGCTGGCATCCTTTTCCATTGCAAAAGACGGGGTTCATCTCCCGGAAAAAGCTCTCAAGATTCTGCTTATCCAGATCTTGTGGGCGGTGTCTACGGGACCATTATTTATGGCGTATATCGGCGTCACCCATCGTAGGGTGGACCGTTGGATCGAAAAAACCCAGGATAAGAGAAAAAGATAGGATCGAGTTGAAAAAATATTTCGAAACGCTGGATATTGACTGGTACAAGCAACGATTAACCGGGGCGATTTTTTGCGCCATGGTCGCCTTTGTAATTCTCTTTTTGCGTCTGTTTCACCTCCAGTTGGTCGCCGGGGAAAATTATCGGCGGCTTTCTGAAAATAACTGCATTCGGTTGCAATACACCGATCCGCCCCGGGGATTGATATATGATCGTCACGGCGTATTGCTGGTGGAAAATCGCCCTTCGTTCGATTTGAGCATCATACTGAACGACGCAAAGCCGGTAGATGAAACGATCCGTAAATTGACGGAGCTTATTCGAACAACGCCGGATGAGATCTACGGCAGGGTCAGCCAGATTAAGGGGGTTGCAAGTTATAATCCATTGATATTAAAACAAGATATTGGCAGGGAGTCCCTCGCTGCAATAGAAGCGAGAAAATACGATTTGCCCGGTATCGCCATCGGTGTAAAATCCAGGCGCTATTACGTCAATGAAAACAGTGCGGCGCACCTGATCGGATATCTGGGTGAAATCAATTCCGAAGAACTCAAAAGCGGTGACTACAAGGGATTCAGGAGAGGAGACTCTATCGGAAAATTCGGCGTCGAAAAAGCATGCGAAGGACCGTTGAGGGGTGAAAGGGGGGGGAGCCAGGTGGAAGTGGATGCCACCGGACGTATGATCAGAGCCCTGAAAAAGGTCGATGAAAAACCAGGCGCCAATATTTATCTGACGATCGACCGGAGAATTCAGATGAGAGCCGAAGAGTTGCTTGAAGGAAAAGCCGGCGCTGTAGTCGCCGTGAGTCCGAGAACCGGAGAAGTGATCGCCATGGCAAGCAGCCCTTCTTTTAATCCGAACGCCTTTGTCAGTGGAATAGCGCATAAAGAATGGCAGGCCCTAATTTCAAACCCGCAAAGACCCATGGAAAACAAGGCGATACAGGGAGAATACCCGCCGGGTTCCGTTTATAAGATCGTCACCGCCATCGCCGGACTGGAAGAGGGAGTTATTGATGAAAACTCCTCATTTTTCTGTCCGGGTTTTTATTCGTTCGGGAATCGTGTGTTCCGGTGCTGGGAAAAGAGAGGACACGGAACCATGGACGTTGTTTCCGCCATAGAAGCGTCCTGTGACGTGTTTTTTTACCAGACCGGTCAAAAGTTGGGAGTCGATCGGCTGGCATGGTATGCCAAAGCATGCGGACTTGGCTCACCAACAGGGGTCGCGCTCGACCATGAGGCCCCGGGCCTGATCCCGACGGCAAATTGGAAGCTGATGCGAACCGGGGTTCCCTGGCAGGCGGGTGAAACGCTTTCGGTGGCGATAGGCCAGGGGTATGACCTCGTTACGCCGATACAAATGGCCTGTCTGACAGCCGCCGTCGCCAATGGAGGCAAACGCTTCAGACCGTCGATCGTAAAAAAGGTGGAGACGGTCGACGGCCGTCTGGTCGAAGCCACTGTGCCGGAAATCGTCGGCTTGATTCCCGCAACCCCCAGGACACTGGCACTGGTTAAAAAAGGGCTCTGGCGCGTGGTCAATGGAGAAAGAGGAACCGCCCGCAGAGTCCGGATCGAAGATATCGACATCAGCGGAAAAACGGGAACGGCTCAGGTTTGCAGCAGAAAAGTCGAAAAAATGAAGCGCGAAGGGGATGTCGAAACCCATTTTAAATCGCACGCCTGGTTTGTGGCGTTTGCCCCTTCTGACAATCCAGAAATTGCGTTGTGCGTTCTCATCGAACACGGTGAACACGGGTCAACCACCGCAGGCCCCATTGCGAGAGAGCTCATTAAAACCTATTTTGAAGGTGGTACATCGGAAAATGTTATCAAAGCGCAGGGCGACCGAAGCCTTGACGAGGGCTGAAAAACAGAGTTTGGTAAATTGTAATGGTTTACAGTGATTTCGGCCAGTTGGAATTGAAACCGAAGCGGAAAGCCGGATCAATCTCATGATGTTCGATAGACGCCTGGTGGCATGTTTTAACTGGGGATTGTTGGGCCTGGCCTTTGTTTTAGGCTGTGTCGGATGCATTGCGATTTATAGTGCCGTGACATCCGGGTCAAACGGGGTTCAGCACCCGCTCTATCTCAAACAGCTGATCTGGTATGGAGCCGGTCTTGCGGCCATGGTGGTTTCTTTTTGTTTTAACTACAAAAAATTGGATCGCTGGGCCGTTTTCATTTACATTTTCGGGATCCTGCTTTTGATCGGTGTTTTGTTTATGGGTAAGTTCGTCAGCGGATCCAGGAGATGGCTTTCTCTGGGACCTGTTTCGTTTCAGCCCTCTGAACTGATCAAGCTGGCGGTGATTTTAATTCTGGCCCGGTATTATTCAAAACATGCCAATTTGAAGGGGCTTACCCTTCGCCAGTTGCTTGTGCCGATGACCGTCACCCTGATTCCGTTTTTTTTGATTGTCAGACAGCCGGATTTAGGAACGGCGATTCTGTTGGTATTGATCGCCGCATCGATGACGGTGTTCGTAAAAATTGAACGGCGATCGCTTTTTTATCTGATGATTACCGGCGTCGTCACCATTCCGATGGTCTGGTTCTATCTGAAGGGCTATCAAAAACAGAGGATCCTGACATTTTTGAGTCCCGACCGGGACCCTCTCGGGGCGGGTTACCACATCATTCAGTCCAAAATCGCCATAGGCTCCGGAATGTTGTACGGAAAGGGTTTTTTAAAGGGAACTCAAAACGCGCTGAACTTTTTGCCGGAACAGCATACGGATTTCATTTTTTCGGTACTGGCGGAAGAGTGGGGATTCTTCGGTGCGGCAATAGTGCTGATTGTTTTCCTCATGCTGATTCTCTGGTGCCTGAATATCGCGCTTGGCTGCAGAGACCCTTTCGGCACAATCCTGTCGGTCGGCATCGCGGCGATGATCTTCTGGCAGGTTTTCATCAACATCGGAATGGTCATGGGTTTGGTGCCTGTGGTAGGCGTACCCCTTCCGTTCGTCAGTTACGGCGGTTCATCGATTATCACCATGATGATTTGTATCGGCCTTCTGTTGAACGTGAGCATGCGGCGTTTCATGTTTGAATAGTGAGCAAATGAAAAAGCCCAAAAAACCTTTGACAATTTATTGGTGCTGAGATATAGAGCGCCGAAGTTTTGGTTTCGATATCGGTTATTTCTTTATATCTAATCGAAATTAATAGAAAAAAACAGTCGGTGGCATGGAGGATTTTCGATGATAAAAATCGATGTTTCCCTGTTTATTCAGGTCGTCAATTTTTTGTTTCTGATATGGATCTTAAACATCGTGCTGTACAAACCCATTCGAAGCATCCTGATCAGGAGGAAAGAAGAGGTAAAAAACTTTGAGCGGGAGATAGACACATTCAACAGGAATGCCGGCGTAAAAGACGATGCATTTGCAGCCGGCATCAAGGAGGCCAGGATCAAAGGGCTCAAGCAAAAGGAGTTGCTGATATCTGCGGCTTCGGAGGAAGAAAAAAGGTTGATCGAAGAAATCAACCAAAGAGCCCAGGCGAATCTTGCGGCTTCCCGAGAGAAAATCGCGAAAGATACCGAAGAGGTAAAGGCTGCTCTGCAAAAACAGATAGACGAGTTTGCAAACGCTATCGGTAAAAAATTATTGGGGAGGGTTGTTTAATGAACATACTGTTTTTCATCCGAAAGCGCTCATGGATAAAACCTCTTCTCGTTTTACTTTTTCTTTTTTCAGCCGTCGGGGCATTTGCTTCCTCCGATGAGCAGCACGGCGCAAAAGGCTGGGTGTCTACGGATACTTACCGTGTCATGAACTTTGCCGTTTTGGCGGTGGGATTGTTCTTCATCTTGCGAAAACCGGTCTCACAGGCTCTCAGAGACCGGATTAAAGGAATCGAAACCCAGCTCGGGGAACTGGAGGAAAAGAAAAGGAGCGCGGAAAAAAGCCTGGCGGAATACAGTGCAAGGCTTTCCCTTCTGGATCAGGAGGCGGAAAAAATTATCAACGGTTATATCAAACAGGGCGAGGAGGCCAAAGCCAGAATACTGGAAGAGGCAAAAATCAGCGCCCAAAAATTTGAGGAGCAGGCCCGTCGCAATATCGAGCAGGAATTCAAAAAAGCCCGACTGGCTTTGCAGGAAGATATATTCGAAAAGGCGATTACAAAGGCTGAGGAAATCATCAAAACACGTATAACCGGTGAAGATCAGGACAGGCTCATCGACGAATATTTAGATAAGGTGGTGGCATCGTGAAGAATCTGGCAATAGCACGACGGTACGCAAAAGCCCTTCTGTTGATCGCAAAAGAAGATGGAAACACGGAGTCTTACAGGCAGGAGCTGGATAAATTTGCCAATCTCGTTGAAAGTGAAAAAAGCTTGGAACAAGCGATAGTAAACCCGCTTTACGACACCGGTGATCGAAAAAAGGTTCTGCAAACGGTTGTTGATCGATTGAATCTTTCAAGAGTCATAAAATCCTTTCTGATACTTCTTTTCGAAAAAGGGAGAATCGGGTTTATCAGCAGTATCAACGAATTTTATCAAAAACTGGCTGATGAGCTTAAAGGGGTGGCTCGTGCAAGCCTGCTTTCCGCCGCTACCCTGCCCCCGGAAACGATCGATAAAATTTGCCTGGCCCTTTCAAAAAAAACAGGCAGGGATATCATTTTGAATGTTGAGACGGATCCGGCCCTCATCGGAGGGATCATCACACGCATCGGGGATCTTGTGTTGGACGGGAGTTTGAAAACACAGTTATTCAATATGAGAGAATCTTTAAAAAGGGGTGAGAGTGTCTAATGGAACTAAGAGCTGAAGAAATAAGTCAGATTATCAAAGAGCAGATTACGGACTACGACAAGAAGGTGGAGCTGAGCGAGACCGGAGTCGTCTTGTCGGTTGGTGATGGAATCGCACGGGTGTATGGCCTGGAAAAAGTGATGGCACTTGAACTTGTTGAATTTCCGGGCGGCATCCTGGGGCTGGTTCTGAACCTGGAGGAAGACAATGTGGGCGTCGCAATCATGGGAGAGGACATCCACATCAAAGAGGGGGATATGGTCAAACGAACCGGCCGTATCGCCCAGGTGCCGGTTGGAGAACCCGTCATCGGACGCGTCGTGTCCGCTACGGGGGAGCCTCTGGACGGTAAGGGGCCGATCGAAGCAAAAGAGTTCCGGCGGGTGGAGATGGTGGCACCGGGAGTCATCGCTCGAAAAAGCGTTCACGAACCCTGCTATACCGGCTTGAAGGCCATCGACGCCATGACCCCCGTCGGCAGGGGGCAGCGGGAATTGATTATCGGTGACCGGCAGATCGGAAAAACCGCATGTGCCATCGATGCCATCCTCGCCCAAAAAGAGACCGATGTCTATTGTATATATGTTGCCTGCGGACAGAAACAATCCACGGTGGCTCAGGTTCACGACATTCTCCAAAGGCACGGTGCCATGGAATATACCACGATTGTCTCGGCATGCGCCAGTGACCCGGCTACGCTGCAATATGTCGCTCCCTACGCCGGTTGCGCCATGGGTGAATATTTTCGGGACAATAAAATGCACGCGCTCATCATTTATGACGATCTTTCCAAACAGGCGGCGGCTTACAGACAGGTGTCCCTCCTGTTAAGGCGGCCGCCGGGGCGCGAGGCATATCCGGGTGACATTTTTTATAACCACTCCCGCCTGCTGGAAAGGGCTTCCAAACTCAATGATGAGCTCGGGGCGGGATCTCTGACAGCGCTTCCCATCATTGAAACGCAAGCCGGTGACGTATCGGCCTATATTCCGACCAACGTTATTTCTATCACAGACGGGCAGATTTATCTCGAACCAGGCCTCTTTTTTGCCGGCGTAAGACCCGCGATCAACGTTGGCCTTTCGGTCTCCCGCGTCGGCGGCGCTGCCCAGGTCAAGGCCATGAAACAGGTCGCCGGTACATTGCGCCTTGATATGGCCCAGTTCAGAGAACTGGAGGCCTTTGCCGCCTTCGGCAGCGATCTGGACGCCGCAACCCAGCGACAGCTTACCCGAGGCCAGCGCCTCGTCGAAATATTGAAGCAGCCGCAGTACCAGCCGCTGCCGATGGAAAAACAGGTAACGATTCTTTATGCCGGAACCCGGGGATTTCTCGACAAGTACCCGGTCAATGTCGTTGCGAAATACGAAGCCGGTCTGTATCCTTTTATCGAAGAACGCTACCCTCAGATATTCAAAGGTCTCAAAGAGAAGCAATTGATAACGGAAGACCTGGATAAGCTGATGAAAGAAGCACTGGAAGCCTACGATGAAGAGTTCAAAGACACAATAAGATGATCATCTTTCCATAAAATCATTCATTCTACAGGGGCTGTTTCGTATGGCAAAGCTAAAAGAAGTCAAGCTGAAAATATCGGCTGTAAAAAAGACCCGGCAGATTACAAAAGCGATGAACATGGTGGCGGCTTCCAAACTTCGCGGCGCTCAGTGTGATATGGAAGGCTTTCGGCCGTACGCCAAAAAGTTTGCAGAAGTCCTCGGCAGCCTTGCGGGAAATGCGAGTGAAGAATCGAGTCCTCTGCTGGTTCCGAAAGAAACCGTCAAAAAAATTCATCTGGTTCTGATGACCTCAGACAGGGGGCTGTGCGGTGGATTCAACACCAATCTTATTCTCAAAGCCAATGATTTTATCAAAAATATGAAGGGGCAGGACAAGGAAGTTTCGGTGACCGCATTCGGTAAAAAGGGGCGAAACTGGGCCAAGAAAAGCAAGATAAAAATCGACGATGAGCATTTGAATGTCGTCGGATCAAAATTTAGTTTCAATGTGGCCATAACCGCGGGACGAAAGCTTGTCGACGGATTTTTGATGGATGTTTATGACGAGGTTTTCATCGTCTATGCCGAATTTCTAAGTATGGCGAAACAACTGCCGACACTCCGGCAGCTTCTTCCCATCCCGCCGATAGAGGTTTCCGAAAAACAGGAAGATGAGGAGAATCAGCCGTATATTGCAGAGCATATTTGCGAACCGTCCACGGACCAGCTTTTTGGACAGCTTCTTCCAAGAAATGTGTATGTTCAACTGTACAGCGCTCTCTTGGAGACTTCCACCAGTGAGCACGCCGCCCGTATGCTGGCGATGGATAACGCGACCAAGGCATGCAACGATATGCTCGTAAACCTGACCTTGGCCTACAACAAAGCCCGGCAGTCCGCCATTACGGCCGAACTGATGGACATCGTCGGAGGCGCCGAGGCACTTAGAGGTTAAAAAAATAATAATTTCGCATGCAGATACACAGGAGGACATTAGATGGGAGAGAACATCGGAAAAGTTGTACAGGTGATGGGACCTGTCGTTGACGTTGAATTTGAACAGGGAAAGCTGCCTACCATTTACACCGCCCTGGCCATTACAAACCCGACGATTAACGACCAGCCTGACAATCTTATCGTGGAAGTTGCGCAGCATCTTGGCGACAACGTTGTTCGCACGATCGCCATGGACGTTACGGACGGACTGGTTCGGGGAATGCCGGTCAAGGATAGCGGAAAGCCGATACTGATGCCGGTCGGTGCGGCTTCCCTCGGTCGTGTTCTGAACGTGGTCGGTCGGCCTGTTGACGGATTGGGACCGGTCAGCCAGGAAAAGATGATGCCGATTCACCGCGCTGCACCGAAATTCACCGAACAGGACGTAACCGTCCGGGTTCTGGAAACAGGCGTAAAGGTCATCGATCTGCTGGTGCCGTTTCCACGCGGCGGTAAAATGGGTATGTTCGGCGGTGCCGGAGTAGGTAAAACCGTTATCATGATGGAAATGGTTCATAATATCGCCATGCAGCATGGCGGTATTTCCGTATTTGCAGGCGTGGGGGAAAGAACCCGGGAAGGCAATGACCTGTATCATGAAATGAAAGAGTCCGGGGTTTTGCCCAAAGCGTCTCTCGTCTACGGGCAGATGACGGAACCGCCGGGTGCCAGGGCGCGCGTCGCTCTTTCAGCCCTGACCGAAGCGGAATATTTCAGAGATATCGAGGGGCAAGACGTTTTGATCTTTATCGACAACATCTTTCGATTTACTCAGGCGGGCTCTGAAGTGTCGGCACTTCTCGGACGCATGCCTTCGGCCGTCGGTTATCAACCCACGCTGGCCGTAGACCTCGGCGAACTTCAGGAGCGTATTACCTCTACAGATAAAGGATCGATCACCGCCGTTCAATGCGTCTACGTTCCTGCCGACGACCTGACCGACCCGGCACCCGCGACGACCTTTGCACACCTGGACGGCACCGTGGTTTTATCCCGCCAGATTGCAGAGCTCGGCATCTATCCAGCGGTGGATCCCCTGGATTCGACCTCGAGGATTCTGGATGCTTCTTTCATCGGGGAGGAACACTATCGTACGGCAAGGCAAGTTCAGCAGATTTTACAGAAATACAAAGAACTTCAAGATATCATAGCTATTTTAGGTATTGAAGAGCTGTCGGATGAAGACAAGGTGACCGTAGCAAGGGCCAGGAAGATTCAGCGCTTTTTGTCACAACCTTTCCATGTGGCGGAAGCTTTTACCGGAAAAGCCGGGGCGTATGTAAAACTCGAAGATACGGTTCGGGCCTTTAAAGAAATCTGCGAGGGAAAGCACGATGAAATACCGGAGCAGGCTTTTTACATGAAAGGTGGCATCGAAGAAGTTTTAAAAGCCGCCCGAGAAATGGCCGAATAATAATCGAACAAGAGGACGAAATGGCTGGAAACATTCAATTGGAAGTGGTTACTCCTGAAAAAACGGTCGTCAGCGAGGAAGTGCAAATTGTGGTAGCTCCCGGTGTTCTGGGTGAATTCGGAGTGCTTGTCGGACATACGCCGTTTCTCACCACACTGAAGATCGGTACGGTTCGGTATACCGATTCAACCGGCAAGGATCGGTATGTTTTTGTAAGCGGAGGATTTGCAGAGGCTCTTCCGCATAAGGTGACGATACTGGCCGAGTCGGCCGAGAGAAGACGCGATATCGACATAGAACGCGCAAAAGCCGCATTGCAACGGGCTCAAAAGCGAATTGAAGAAGCTGCAAAAAAAGAAAATGTTGATTTTGAAAGGGCAAGGGTCGCCCTGGAAAGGGCCTTGCACCGGGTAAAGCTTGCCGAAACAAAATAGTCGACATCATTCGTTTGATATCGTCTTGTCGCATAAAAAAGCGGAATCGTAAGGATACGTCATTGAGACATAACCATGAGGGCGGGCCGGAATTTTCAGTCTGCCCTTTTTCATTTATTCGGATTACCAAAAGCCCGGCTTGTCTCGGTGGCCTTTGTTCCATACAGGGGTCGAAGCCGGAAACATCGAAGCATACGAGCCGCCGGAGAGCCGGTTAAAATATCTTGACTTTTTTTTGTCTACCGGATTATATTCATAAAAAAAAGTATGAGGGGACACATTGGACAGCGAAACGATTTTGAGTCACTTTGATGAGATAGAGCAAAAGGTAGAAAGGTTGATTGACGTCTGTAAATCTTTGGAATCGACCAAAGCAGAACTTTTGGACAAAATAGAGAAATTAGAAAAGGATCTGCAGGAGAAAATTGAGACAGAAAGGCGCTATGCTACGGAGAAGGATCTGATACGATCAAAAATTGATGGTTTGCTTGTTCGGCTTCAAGAAGTTTCGGAGCCATAGAAGAATAGGGGTCGCCGATGAGCGCTTTCCACAGGGAAAACACAGGGAATCCATCGGATCAGTTTGTGACGATTGAGCTTTTTGGTCAGCCGTATACTTTTAAAACCGAGGCGGAGGCTCCCAGAGCAAAAGAGGTCGCCGATTTTCTTGTAAATGAAATAAACAAGGTGGAAGATCGACTTTCGGATACATGCTCGAACTTAACCAAGCAGGCCATCCTGATCGTAACGGCCCTCAACATCGCCAGTGAAAATTTTGCGTTAAAGAAGCAACATTCCAATTTTTTGCATCAGGTCTCCGTAAAAACAACAAAGCTGATTCATCTGTTAAACATGGGGCGATAGCGGCTTTTCCCTAAAGATTTATTGAAGTTACAATTTCCGTATGTATGGCACAAAAGAGACAGACGACAGAATGAATATGAGATCCGGTATGCAGCGACATCCATCGCTTCCTGACAGTACTCAGGAACCCTACAATATACTCAAGCGGTACTGGATTCCGTAATAGGGCAGATCGACCCCTGCGGTGTACGTGATTGGAAGATGATCTTTGATCCAACAGCCATAAAAAGGGAACCTCCGCTGGTTTTGGTGTGCATGTTCTGCTTGTTCAGAAAAGCCTTAAAAAACCATGAGGCGCCCACCTTGACATTTTGTTTCAAGGAACTTGCAACACGGCACATAGCGGGGGTTTCCCCTTTTTCTTTTTTCTCATCCGGTTTCAGTCCAATATCACCTCACAACGGTCTGGTGCACCCACGGGAGATCTGACCCGCAGAATACGGGCATATCGTGTTCTGTTTCACTTCCATATCTTGCACCAGTCACGATCATAAACATTTCTAACCATCCGAAGAAGTTTGTAAATAAACAGCGGAAGGCTGTTTGTTGAAGTCGGAGGGAGTGCCCATCCTTCTTCTTCAAAATCCGGATCCCGCCTGCGGTGGGAGATAGGTAGCGATACCGTATTGAGGAGAAAATAATGACACTGATCGATATAATTCTGAGTCTGTGTATTTTCGCATGTGGATTTGTCTTTGCATTCTGGCTTAAAAGTCGAATTTTATCCGATAAGATCAAAGCATCAGAAGAAAAAGCGTCGCAGATTGTCGCTGAGGCCAAAGAACGCTGTGAAAAAGATCTGAAAGAAGCCGAAATCGAAGCAAAAAATAAACTTTTTGAAATGATCAGCGATTTTGAAAATGAAACCAAAGAAACGCGGTCCGAGCTGAAGAGAAATGAAAAACGGCTGATTCAAAAAGAAGAAAATATTGATCGTAAACTGGAAGCGCTTGAGCGTCGTGACCGGGAATTGTCCAGAAAAGAGCGCCAGCTGATGAAGCGCGAGGAGGGGATCGAGCAGTCGGAAAAATACCACCAGCAGCTTATCGAAGAACAGAAGAGACGCCTCGAGATAGTCTCGGGGATGACAGCGGAGCAAGCCAAAGAGCTGCTCATTAAGGCCATGGAAAACGAAGCTCGGTACGAGGGCGCAAAGCTCATCAAGAGAATAGAGAATGAAACAAAAGAAGAGGCCGATAAAAAGGCCAAAAGTATCCTCGCAACGGCTATTCAACGATATGCCGCTGATTTTGTAGCTGAAAGAACCGTATCGGTCGTTCAACTGCCGAATGATGAAATGAAAGGGCGCATCATAGGAAGAGAAGGCCGCAATATCCGTGCGCTGGAGGCGGCCACGGGGATCGACCTGATTATTGATGATACTCCGGAAGCGGTTATCTTGTCGGGGTTTAATCCGGTTCGCCGCGAGATCGCCAGGATTTCTCTGATGAAGCTGATTTCGGACGGACGGATCCATCCTTCACGAATAGAGGATGTCGTGAAAAAGGTCGAACAAGAGGTCGAGGCGGTCATTAAAGAATCTGGAGAACAGGCGGCTTTCGAACTGGGAATTCATGGCATCCATAATGAACTTATAAATTATATCGGTATGTTAAAATATAGAACCAGCTATGCTCAGAATGTACTTCAGCATTCCATAGAAGTGGGGTTTTTATGTGGAATCATGGCCGCCGAACTGGGCCTCAACATGAAACTCGCAAGACGTATGGGACTGTTGCACGATATCGGAAAGGCGGTTGATCATGAGGTCGAGGGGCCGCATGCGCTGATCGGCTCAAGAATGGCGAAAAAATATGGGGAGGTTCCGAAAGTGATTCATGCCATTGCAGCGCATCACGAAGATATCCCGCCGGCATCTATTTATGCTCTACTGGTTCAGGCCGCGGACAGCCTTTCCGGTGCTCGTCCGGGTGCGCGCAAAGAATTGCTTGAAAACTATATAAAGCGACTTGAAGATCTTGAAAATATAGCAAAATCCTTTAAAGGAATCGAGAACGCCTATGCCATTCAGGCTGGCAGGGAGATACGGGTCGTCGTCGAGAGTGAGACTATCTCCGATGAGGAATCTGTTCTTATGAGTAAGGATATTGCCAGAAAAATTGAAGAAACATTGACTTTTCCAGGGCAGATCAAGGTGACCGTCATTCGTGAAACAAGAGCCGTCGAATATGCGAATAAATAGATTCGGGTTGAAAGATTCAGGGTTGACAGCATTATTTGGACGTATTTTTTACCATGGAGAAGTTAGGTCATAGCTCATAGGTGATAGGTGATAGGGTGCAAGTCGCACGGCAAAAAACATTCCCTGTACCTTATGCCTTACGCTGTATGCCTTTTTAATAACATGGAAGTTTTTCTCTGTGATCTCAGTGTCTCTGTGGTGAAAGAGCCTCAAGGAACAGGTGATTGTATTTATGAACCGGGCTGCTAAGCCGAACGATGAGGATCGCCAGATGGGAAATGTGATTGATGTGCTGAATGAAAGGGGATTTATCGAGCGTGCAACCCACGGAAAAGAGCTGCTTGAGTTCGTCGACGCCGGCAGCGTGGCCTGTTATATCGGATTTGACCCGACGGCTTCAAGCCTTCATGTCGGCAGCCTGATCCCCATCATGGCGCTGGCTCATATGCAGCGACATGGGCACAGACCGATAGCGCTCGTCGGCGGCGGAACAGGGCTTGTCGGAGATCCAAGCGGAAAAACCGAAATGCGGAAGCTTCTGACACCTGAGTCTGTTCATGAAAATGCAGATTGTATCAAACAGCAGCTTTCCAGATTTATCCGTTTCAACGACGGAACGGCGATTATGGTCAACAATGCCGATTGGTTGCTGAAACTGGAATACATTCCTTTTTTAAGGGATGTCGGCCGGTATTTTTCAGTCAACCGGATGATAAAGGCCGAAAGTTATAAATCTCGCCTCGAATCGGAAGATGGACTCAACTTTATCGAGTTCAATTATATGATATTACAAGCATATGATTTTTTAAATCTTTTTGACGGATATGGGTGCAGGATTCAGATGGGTGGAAGCGATCAGTGGGGAAACATCGTCGCCGGTATCGAGCTCATCCGCAGAATGCGCCATGAATCTGCATTCGGTGTCACCTTTCCTCTGATTACCACCAGCGGCGGTGCGAAGATGGGGAAAACGGCCGAGGGGGCGGTTTGGCTCGACGCCGATAAAACCAGCCCGTATGAATACTATCAATTCTGGATCAACACGGATGATCGAGACGTTGAACGGTTTATGTCCCTTTTCACGTTTTTGCCGATTGAAGAAATTCGGCAACTCAGAAATCTAACGGGTGAAAGCTTAAATGCTGCAAAGGCGGTTCTTGCTTTTGAGACGACCAAACTCGCCCATGGGCGGGAACATGCTGTCCGCTCGCACCTTGCCGCAACCCGTATGTTCGGGCCAAGGTCCGTTCCGAAAGATATACTGCCCAGCAGCGATATGCCAAGAGAAGATGACGGTGCAGACGATGCTTCTGTCCCTTTTTCGTCCATGTCCAAAGCGGTCCTGACAGAGGGTATTCCCGCTTTCAAGCTGTTGCATCTGACGGGTTTGACAAAGTCCGGTGGAGAGGCGAGAAGATTGATCGATCAAGGGGGAGCCTATTTGAACGGTTCCCGGATCCGTTCATTCGATTACCTGGTCACAGACAAGGATGCCGGCCGGATGGAGATCGTTCTACGGGTCGGGAAAAAGCGGTTTCATAAAATTAAATTTATATAAAAATCCTTGTTGACAAGTCTACAAGCAAAGAATAAAAAGCTGCCCGGTTGTCGGGAGAATGTTTTTTAAAAAGGTTAAAAAAGTATTAAAAAATTGTTGACAAAAGATTTTGCTTGGAATATTTAGGAAGTCTTTCGTTAACAATAAAACGATGTTGTCGATCGGATCCTACGACCGACGAACCATTGATCTTTGAAAACTAAATAGTGACGCACCGACGAGTTAGGTCCCTGAACAAGTTTGTCCTTATCAGGACAGCGGTTTAACTGGAGAGTTTGATCCTGGCTCAGAATGAACGCTGGCGGCGTGCTTAACACATGCAAGTCGTACGAGAACTCTTCTGCTTGCAGAAGATAGTAAAGTGGCGTACGGGTGAGTAACGCGTGGGTAATCTGTCTTTGAATCGGGGATAACCCGCCGAAAGGCGAGCTAATACCGGATAATATCCCAGAAGCTTCGGACTCTGGGATCAAAGGTGGCCTCTACATGTAAGCTACTGTTTTAAGATGAGCCCGCGTACCATTAGCTTGTTGGTAGGGTAACGGCCTACCAAGGCCACGATGGTTAGCTGGTCTGAGAGGATGATCAGCCACACTGGAACTGACACACGGTCCAGACTCCTACGGGAGGCAGC
>ENA-OSEO01002168-OSEO01002168.1-sediment-metagenome-genome-assembly--contig:-NODE-2168-length-29481-cov-4.605190_pt1 | contig 29481 bp, 28 predicted proteins | sample MGYA00237883_ERZ534232 | MGnify/ENA metagenome assembly ERZ534232 | reverse complement strand
CACCTCGGCAAGGAGCACATCACCCGAAAGCTGAGGGAAGTCTACGAGATCTGCAAGAACTTCTTGGGCATAGACCCCATCCACCAGCTCATCCCGGTCCGGCCGGCCCAGCATTACACCATGGCCGGAGTGAGGACCAACAAGGATGGGGCGGCCTACGGGCTCAAGGGCCTCTTCTCGGCCGGCGAGGCCTCCTGCTGGGACATGCACGGCTTCAACCGCCTGGGCGGCAACTCCCTGGCCGAGACCATAGTCGCCGGCCGGATCGTCGGCCAGAAGATCGCCGAGTTCCTTGAGGGCTACGAGGTGACCTTCAAGACCAAACTGGTCAGCCAGGCCGTGGCCAGGGACAGGGAGCGGATCGAGCGCCTGATCAAGCGCACGGACGGGAGCGAGAACGTCTACGAGATCCGGCGGGCCATGCAGGACGAGCTCATGGAGCGGGTTGGCATCTTCCGCCACGGCGACGATCTCCAGAAGGCGGTGGACAACCTCCAGGTCATCTACGCCCGGTCCAAGAAGGTCGGTTTGCGCTCCAACGGGCTGGGGGCCAACCCAGAGCTGGGCCTGGCCCTGAAGATCCAGGGCATGCTCAGGCTGGCCATCTGCGTAGCTTACGGCGCCCTGATGAGGACCGAGAGCCGGGGCTGTCACTCCCGGGACGACTACCCGGCCCGCAACGACCGCGACTGGCTCAACCGGACCTTGGCCTACTGGAAGGACCCGGCTGACGCTCTGCCCACCCTGGAGTACGAGCCGGTCTCTCCGGTCTTTGAGCTGCCTCCGGGTGATCGGGGCTACGGCAAGAGCGAAATCATCAGCGCCGATGATAAGGACGAGGGTAAGACCAATGGGTAGGACTCTTAAGTTCAACATCTTCCGCTACAATCCCCAGGACCCGGAATCGGTGCCCCACACCGACACCTTCGAGCTGGAGGAGACCCCCAGCATGACCATCTTCATCGCCCTGAACCAGATCAGGGAGGAGATGGACCCCTCGCTTCAGTTCGACTTCGCCTGCCGCATGGCCATCTGCGGATCCTGCGCCATGGTCATCAACGGCCGGCCCGGCCTGGCCTGCAAAACCCTGACCGAGAAACTGCCCGAGGAGATCACCCTCATGCCCCTGCCGATCTTCAAGCTGGTCGGAGACCTCTCGGTGGACACGGGCACCTGGTTCAGGATGACCAACAACAAAATCGGCTCCTGGATTCACACCGACAAGACCTTTTATCCCGAGGCCCAGGAAGAGCGGATGGAGAACGACCTGGCCGAGGAGATCTTCGAACTGGAGCGCTGCATCGAGTGCGGCTGCTGCGTGGCCGCCTGCGGCACGGCCAACATGCGCTCGGACTTCCTGGGCGCGGTGGCCCTGAACCGCATCGCCCGCTTCGTGCTCGATCCAAGAGACGAGCGATCCGACAGGGACTACTTCGAGGTGGTGGGCACGGACGAGGGCATTTTCGGCTGCATGGGGCTCCTGGCCTGCGAGGACGTCTGCCCCCGGCAACTGCCTTTGCAGGATCAGTTGGGCATCCTCAGACGCAAGATGGGCTTCATCGGCCTGAAGCAGCTCTTCCGCTTCGGCCGGAGATAGCCGTAAGGTAGGGTAAAAGCAAGGGCGCCGGGGCCAGAGGCCCCGGCGCTTTTTCTATCGACCCAGCCCTGGCTGTGGGGGCGGCCGCCGGTCCAACCTTCAAGTTCAATCCAAACCGGAATAAGCGTTCAAGGCAATCAGTTTCGACCGCAGGACACGACCGGCCAAGCTTGACGCTGTGAGCGGCGTGTGCCTAAACTAGCTTGTAATTCTCGGGACTCTGTTTTAGCGCAAACGTAGCTTAGAAATCGCATTAACAAGTATCTGGATGGTGAGAAAATGAAACATAAGGCGGCGGGAATCCTCCTCTTGGCTTTGATTTTAATGCTTTCCACCTGGCCGGGTCCGGCCCTGGGCCAATCGTTTAAGCCGGAAGGCGATCAGGGAGTAATTGTCCTGGAAGGGGTTATGAGTTATTTTCTCGACTCCCCCAAGGCGGGCTGGCTCATGGTCGTCTCCGGGCAAGCCACCAACATGTACAGAGAACCTGTCTCCAGGATAAAGCTGCGCGGCATCCTCCACACGACCTCGAAACAAAACTACGTGGCCAAGACGGTGTACGCCGGTCGCTTTCTCAGCGACGGCGCGCTCAGGAGCATGGACAGGGAGGCGATCGACCAACACCTGGCCCAACCGCCGAAGGTGAATGAGTTCACGCGGATTCACCCGTTAGGCCAGGCCAGGTTCACCTTCGTCTTCTTCAACCTGCCCAAGGGGCTCGAGGCTTTCACCCTGCAGGTCGCCGAGCCGATGGTAAACGCGCCGTCTTCCGAGTTCGCCAGGCTCGGAGCCGCCGTCAGCGGAAACCTGCCCGATCTGCCCGGATTGATTGCCTCCGCGGACAACGGAGACCCTGAAATACAGATCGAACTGGGCGACATGCTCACGTCCGGAAAGTTTATTTCCAAGGATTCCAACGCGGGGATCAAATGGTACCGCCGAGCCGCGGAGCAGGGCCACCCCGCCGCGCAATTCAAGGTTGGCACTCTTTTTCTACTCGGCTTAGGGGTGGCCATGGATGAAAAAGAGGCCGTTAAATGGTATCGGCTCGCCGCCGAACAGGGCTTTCTCAAGGCCCAGCTCCAGCTCGCCTCTCTGCTGGCAAGGGAGCCCCTGGGCTCCCCGGAGCGCGGGGAGGCGCTGCGATGGTACAGAGCGGCCGCCCAGGGCGGCGACGCCCAGGCGGGCCAGGCCTACGGGCGGATGCTGCTGGCCGATGTTATTTTTGACAGCGACGTGGCGGCTCTGCTGAAGACTCTGGCGCACATGGAGGCCGCCTGCAGCAGCATTGATTGCGTGTTCAACGCCTTGTGGGAATTCGCCGACGTCTCCCGGGACGGGAAAATATCCCTGGCGGAATTGGCCAGAGTGCAGAGGATCATACTGAAATACGGCATAAGTGACACTGCGGACAAGAAGTTGGATCTCGAGGACAAGCTCGGCATCTCGCTCGTGGGAATACTGGTTTCCCCGATCCTGGGCTCAGCGGTTCTGAACAGCATGGATTATGACAACGACGGGTTCCTGGCCAAGGAAGAGGTCCTGGCCAATACCGAACTGGCCGAGATCGTCGGGGTCAGCGGCAAGGACGTGCGAAAAGGCATAGACATGAAGAAGCTCGAAGAAAAAGTGAAGGAACTGGGCTGGTTGTTCCGGATACTGGTCGGCAAGGAGTAAGGGGCCGGCCCGTTTTTCTTCAGCCCCTTCGTCTTTCAAAAACTAAACCCGACGTGGACAGGGAATTTTCCCGTGGCGCCGCGACTGCGTCCTCGGCACCGCCGCGCAGCGACGGGAAAACTCCCAACAGTGGCGGTTAACCAACAGACTTCCCCGGGCCGGCGCCCGGTTCCTGACCGCCGCAGAACCCGGTTGACGGACCGTCAAAAAACCAAAAGGCCAGGGGTTAGTCCTGGCCTTCGGCCTGGCGTCGGGGACACAGCCCTGGCACCACAATAATAGCTATATTAATGAGATGTTATATGAGATAAGCAGTTGCCTCGGGTCCGCGGGATAAGGCGGATAACAACCACGGCCAGGCTGGCCGGGCAATTTCCAGGCCCCTCCCCCGCCTGCGGGGAAGGCCGGCTCCATTGCACCACCCCGATCGAGAGCATAGCCCATCCCCCCCACCCGCAGGGAAGGCCGCCCTCTTTCTCCCTCGCCCCGCCTGGCGGGGAGAGGGCCGGGGTGAGGGGAGTTTTACTAATTATATCAGCCTACTAAATGACTATCGCCCTTCGACCGTGGACTGCGGTTCGGCCATCCCGCTGATCGCCGCAGGTGCTGGTCGCCGGGATAATGAGTCCGCCCCTGGCTCCCTCTGAATGGCATAATCCCGGGGTGCCAATCTGATATTTACCAAGGTCCCCAGTCAAACACACGGTCTATCGGAATATAATAACCTGTTGATGTTTTTATAATCTCGCCTCGATGACAAGATCACAATGATCTGCCGGCCCAAGGCCCCGGCCAGCGGGACCGGCTGGACGGTCCCGGCGCGCGGCCGGGCTCAGACAGCCGGCGGCGGCTCCTCGGCGGCGGGGCTGACGGTCATCACCGGCACCGGCGACATCTGGACGATCCTCTGGGCCACGCTGCCGAAGAGGATCCGGTCGACCCCCTTGCGGCTGCGGGCGCCCATGACCACCAGGTCAACGCCCTGGTCGGCGATGTACTTGAGTATCTCGCCCCTGACCTCGCCGCGGATGACCGAGGTCTTCACCTCCGGGTAGCCGGCCAGGTTCTGGGCGACGAACTCGTTGAGCCTCTGCCTGGCCGACTCGGTCGCCTCTGACTCGAAGGCCCTGACCTCGGGCGGGCCGGGCGCGTAGGAGACCCGGATGTACTCCACCGGCCGGATGACGTAGAGGACGTGCAGTTCGGCCGAAAACTGGCCGGCCAGGGCCAGGGCGTGCTCCACCAGCCTGGCCGGGACCTCGGACAGGTCAACCGGGAAAAGGATCTTCCGGTACTCGGCCATGGCGCCCTCCTGGCTGGGTTGTCTCGGATCGGACCAATCTTAAGTTTAATTTTACCACTGACCCCGGCCGCCGCCAAACCATCAACTCCTGGCCGGCCGCGTCAGGCTACCCGACCGGCCATTGCCCGGGCCCAAATCCAGGATATACTTGATCCCCACGCCGGCCGCGGGCCTCAAGATCACCGTTGCCGCAGTGGAGGCGGCCCTGGAGGAGAAGATGAAGTCGAACCAGGCCCGGCCGAGGCCGGGCGGAAAATGGCCGGGTCGGCTGGCCCTGGCCGCGGCCCTGGCCCTGGCCGTCTGGACATCGCCGGCCCGAGCCGAGACCCTCTACGCCGCCTGCCGGGGCGAGTTCCTCATCGAGGCGGCCAACCGCTGGCGCCAGGAAGAGGCCTGCCAGATCGACAACTCCGCCTTTGACGGCCGGCCGGCCTTTGTCCGGCGGGTCGAGCTGACCGTGTCCAATCGGGCCGACAGCCGGGGGGAGATCAGCTTCTGGCTGACCAGGTTCGGCTTCTACGACGGCTGGGGCGGGAGCTTTTACCCGATCAACTGCCGCTTCTATCGGGTCAGGCCCGGCCAGACGATCACGGCCAGCTTCGAGGGCTGCTTTCTGAGCCTGGTCCGGCTCTGGGATCAGGTCGACTTCGTCCTGAGCGCCTCCCCCGGCCAGGCCGAGCCCGATCCCTGGGCGGCCGGACAGTACAGCCTCAGGATCTTCATCGGCTCCTACTCGGGGTTCTAGTCGGCCAGGCGGGTCCAGGCGTAGATGATCCGGCGGAGAGTGGTCAGCCAGGCGAAGACGACCACGTAGGCCAGGCCGATCTCGGGCCGGGAGATGATGCCGGTGGCCACCAGGGCGATGAGCCGGTCCGGCCTCTCGCCGCCGAAACCGATCTCGCACCTGTCCAGGAAGACCTCGGCCTTGGCCCGGGTGTAGGAGACCATGAAGGCCCCCACCAGGGCGGCCAGGCCGAGCCCGAACCAGATCGGCCGACCTTGATCGAGGAAGTGGAAGCACAGCCCGCCCAGCACGGCCGCGTCGGCCACCCGGTCCAGGACCGAGTCCAGGAAGCCGCCCCGCCGGCTGACCCGGTTGGTCTGCCGGGCCAGATAGCCGTCCAGCATGTCCAGCAGGCTGGAGGCCAGGACCAGGACAAAGCCCAGCTCGAACCGGCCGCGGGCCAGGGGGTAGACCGCGGCCAGGGAGACGATCAGGCCGGCCAGGGTGACCTGGTTGGGGCTGAGGCTCTCCAGCCTGAGCCGCTTGATGAGCGGAGGAGCCAGGACGGTCAGGGCCAGGAGAACCAGCAGGGCGATCAGGGTCGGCAGAGAGAGGCCGAAGCCGTGCCAGAAGCCCAGGGCCAGCCCCAGGCCGATGGCGGCCAGGAGCGGCCGGGGCAGGCCCAACATCTTCTCGTACTTGCTGTACAAGCGGGGATTCTCCTGGCCACAGGGTAGCCCAGCGGCTCCGGCCGGGCAACAGGTTTCAGGGGCCTACAGCTCCAGCCAGTCCAGCCAGCGCCTCTCGACCTTCGGCCAGGAGAACTCCCCGGCCGCCAGGGTCCGGCCCTTGAGGCCCATCTGGTCGGCCCGGCCCGGCTCGCTCAAAGCCCTCAGCCCGGCCAGGAAGGAGGCCCGGTCGTCATAGGTCAGGCCGGCGCCCGAGCGCCGGACGTACTCGGCCAGGACTGGTCCCCGGCCATTGACCAGGACCGGCCGGCCGGCCGCCCCGGCCTCGAGCACGGTCAGGTTGAGCGACTCCAGCCGCGAGGGGGCCACCAGGGCCAGGGCCCCGCTGAGGGCCGACCACTTCTCAGTCTGGCTCAGGAAGCCCGGTCTGACCAGGCCGGCCATCTCAGGCAGGTCCATCTTCTCCTCGCCGGCCAGGACCAGGCTCAGGTCTTTGAACTCATCATGGGCCGCGGCCCAGATTTCCAGCAGCTCGGGCAGGCCCTTGTGGAAGTCGATCCGGCCCAGGTAGAGGAGGTAGCGGCCCAGGGAGTGTCGGCGGGCAAAGGCCGCGGGATCGAGCCCGGCCGGGGCCTCCACCCCGGCGCCCAGAATGGCCCGGGGAGTGCCCGCCACGGCGAAGCGGCTCAGGACCAGGCTCTCCTCGGCCGGGCTCAAAAAGCCCAGGGCCCGGGCCGACTCGAAGACCGGCCGGATGATCCTGAGCTTCAGGGCCGGCTCGTCGTGGGCCGTGGGCACCAGCCAGGCCCTCTCCCTGGCCCGCGGCAGGCCGAGCACGGTCGGCTCGTAGAGGTAGGTGAAGAAGACCAGGCGGTCAAAGACAGGCCCCTCTGCCCTGAGGAAGGCCAGCAGCCCGGGGACCCGAGGTCCCTGGGTAAAAACCCATAGTCTTTCAAGTAAACTGGGCGCTCGCCCATTGAAAGTGGCGGTCAGACGGTTGATCAGGTCAAAGAGGCGGAGCCGCCGCTGGCGGGCCACCGGGAAGCGCCGAACCCTGACCGGACCGTCCTGGGATAGCCCGGCCGGGTAGTGGTTGGCCCAGGTGGTGTAGTCCCGGGCCGTGGTGGTGATGACCTCCACCTCACCCCGGCCGGCCAGGGCCCTCGACAGGCGGCCGGCCACCTGGCCGCAGAGGACCTCGGCCCCGCCGGCGATGTCGGCCCCGTAGCGGGGGCTGACCAGGCCCAGGCGCATCAGCCGGCCTCCCCCAGGGCCTCGGCGTAAATTTCCACGGTCAGACGGGCGCTCCTGGGCCAGGAGAAGAGACCGGCCTGGTCCGGGCCCATCCGGCTGAGCCGGCTTTTCAGTTCCGGGGAGGCCAGAAAGCGGGCCATGGTCTCGGCCATTCCGGCCTCGTCCTGGGGGTCGAAGTAGATCCCGGCCGGGCCGACGATCTCGGGCAGGGAAGTTGCCCGGGCGGCCAGGACCGGGCAGCCGCAGGCCAGGGCCTCCAGGGCGGGCAGGCCGAAGCCCTCGTAAAGCGAGGGGAAGACCAGGCCCTGAGCCAAGGAGTAGAGGGCCGGCAGGTCTTCATCGGGCACGAAGCCCAGCAGACTGACCCGCTCCTCCAGGCCGGCCTCCCTGATGGCGGCCAGGGTCGGGGCGACCTGGCCCTGGTCGGCCGTGGACCCGGCCAGGTAGAGCCGGCAGTCCCCGGCCCCGGCTGCGGCCAGCCGGCCGAAGGCCCGGACCAGCCGGGGCAGGTTCTTGCGGGGATCGAAGCCGCCCACGCTCAGGAGAAACCTCTCGGCCAGGTTGTAGCGCCGCCGCGCCTCGGCCAGGACCGCCGGGTCCCTGACCGGCCGGAAGTCCTCGGCCGCGGCCAGGGGCACGACCCGGACTCGCTCCGGGCTGACCCCCAGGTAGTCGACCACCTCCCGGGCCGTGTACTCGGAGATGGCCGCCACCCGCCGGGCCCGGCGGACGGCCCGCCTCTCCAGGGCCCTGAGGAGGCGGCGGTGGGGGCCGCCCCCGGCCAGGGTGCCCAGGCCCCGGGCCATGATCAGGTCGGGCACGGTCACCACCGCGGGCAGGCCGCCGAAGGCCGGGGCGTCCAGGTGGGCGATGAAGTGGACCAGGCTGACCCGGCCCCTGAGCCAGAGGGGGACGATGGCCTCCTGGCCCAGGAGCCTGACCGCGCCCCTGACCCGGGGCAGGGGCTGGGGCAGGGCCCAGCGGGGGCGGCCGGCCAGGTGCTCCGGCCCGGGTTGGTCCAGGTTGGCCTGGACCAGGCCGACCAGGGGCAGATCGCCGGCCGCCTGGGGCAGGTGGTCGGCCAGGCCCTGGCAGATCCGGCCCAGGCCCCGGCCGAAGTGGGCCTTGAACCCGGGCTGGAGACCCCTCAGGTCCAGGGCGACGGGCTTCATGGCGCCAGGAGGGGCCCCAGGAGGGAGTAAAAGCGCTCCCAGACCCGGTCCGGCTGGAAGTCGGCCAGCCTGGCCCGCTGGCCGGCCAGGATCTCTCCCCGGAGCTCTTGATTGGCCGCCACCTCGGCGACCACCTCGGCGGTCAGGCTGGGCGAGGGATCGTCCAGCTTCACCCCGGCCGGGCCCAGAGTCTGGCCCACCGCGGCCGCCTCCCTGGCCACCACGGCCAGGTCCAGGGCCATGGCCTCGACCAGGGGCACGCAGAAGCCCTCGTGCTCGGAGAGACAGAGGTAGACGTGGCTCAAGGCGTAGCAGGCCGAGAGCTCCTTCTGGGTCAGGAAGCCGGTGAAGCTGACCCGACCCAGGCCCAGGGAGCGGCAGAGGTCCTCCAGGGCATACTGGTAGATGACCATGCCGCTGGCCCCGCCGACCAGGATCAGCCTGGCCTCGGGCAGGAGGCGCTGGAGGAAGAAGAAGGTCTTGATCAGCTCGTCGTAGCGCTTCTGGGGGACGATGCGGCCGACGTGAAGGATGTTGGGCCCGCCCTGCCTCAGGTGGGCCAAGCGGCTGGAGGGCTCGGCCGGCCGGTAGCTCTCCAGGTCCAGCAGAATGGGGCAGTGGCCGGTGGCCCGAAAGCCCAGCTCGTCCAGCTCGGCCTGGTTGAAGGCCGAGTCGCCCAGGCCCAGACTGACGAATCCGGCCGCCTGGGCCAGCTGCTGGCGGCCCAGGAGGCACTCCATCTCGGCCTGGGGGTTGATGTCCTTGAAGTAGTGGGCCGGGGTGACGTTGTGGTAGCGCATGACGATCCGGTCAGGCAGGCCGGCCACCAGGTCGCTGACCTCGGTGCCCATGGAGAAGTGCCAGATGACCAGGTTGTCCGGGCTGGAGAACTCCCGGTACTGGCTGACCGCCTTGGCCTGGCCCAGGAGCTGGGGGGCGACGTGGAGGGCGAATATCTCCGAGGGGTGGCCCAGCCGGCGGAGCCGCTTCTGGATGGTCAGGCAGTCGTGGCCGATGGCGTCGCCCACGGCCAGATGGTTGATGATCTGGTGGACCGGCCGGCCGGGCAGAGGGTTTGTCCGCCGCTGGGCCATCGGCGCCTCAGGCCGCCCGGCCCAAGAGGGGCTCGAGCAGGGACCACATCCTGGCCCAGGCCGCCTCGGGCTTGAGCTCCTCGAGCCTGGCCCGCTGGCCGGCCACCACGGCCTGGACCAGGTCGGGCTCCTCGGCCAGGAGGTTGAGCGCCTCGGCCACCTGGCTGGGACTGGGGTCCTGGAGGAGGATCCCGGCCGAGCCCAGGGTCTCGGGCACGGCCGCGGCGGCCCGGGCGACCACGGGCAGGCCCACGGACATGGCCTCGATCAGGGGGACGCAGAAGCCCTCGTGCTCGGAGAGGCAGAGGTAGGCCTGGGCCAGGGAGTAGTAGGCCACCAGGTCCGGGAGGCCTACCTGGCCGGCGAAGTGGACGTCTTTAAGGCCCAGGTCCCTGACCAGGGCCTCCAGCCCGGCCAGGTAGGGCTCGAAGCCGGCCCCGCCCCCGACCAGGATCAGCCTGGCCTGGGGCTTGAGCTTCTTGAGGAAATAGAAGGCCTTGATCAGGTCCTCGACCTTCTTCTGGGGGGCCAGCCGGCCGACGTGGAGGACGTTGGGGCCGCCCGCCCCGAAGCGCTCGGCCAGGGGGCCGGGGTCCTGGAGGCTGAAGTCCCTGATCTCCATCACGTAGGGGGCCACGGCCGCGCGCCGGTAGCCGGCCGCCTCCAGCTCGGCCCGGTTGAACTCGGACACGCCCAGGGCCAGCTCGACCCGCTCGGCCATCCGGCTCAGCTGGTGGCGGCCCCAGCGCACGTCCAGGGCGGCCCGCTCGTTGACGCCCCGGAAGTACTTGTCCGGGGTGATGTTGTGGTAGCGCATCACCAGCCGCTGCCTGACCTCCTTGAGCCAGTCGACCAGCCGGGTGCCGGTGGAGAAGTGCCAGAGGACCAGGTCATCTGGCCCGGCCTCGGCCTTGAAGCGCTCCAACTCCCGGGCCTGGCGGCGGACCCGGGCGTCGATGAAGTCGGCGTAGATCTGGGACCTGACCCCCTGGTCCTGGAGGCGCCGGCGGATCAGGAGGGCCTCGTTGCCGATGGCGTCGCCGAAGGAGAAGTGGGACAGGACCTGGTGCACGGCCGGTCCCCTGGCCGGCCGGGCCTTGGGCCGGGGCGCGGGCGGCCGCTCGGCCCGGGCCAGGAGGTCCATGTAGCGCCGGCAGATGACGTCCCAGTGGAAGTTTTTGAGGACGTACTCCCGGCCGGCCTGGGCCATTTGGGCCGACCCGGCCGGGTCGGCCAGGACCTGGTCCACGGCCCGGCTGAAGCCGTCCAGGTCGCGGAAGACGAAGCCGCCGCCCGAGGCCTCGACGTGCTCCCGGGTGGCCGGGCAGTCGGCGTGGACCAGGACCGGCGTCCGGCAGAGCCAGGCCTCCATGATGACGATGGAGAAGGACTCGTTGACCGAGGGCTGGCAGAACAGGTCGGCCGCGCTGAAGGCGTCGGCCTTGTCCTGGGCGTCCAGGAAGCCCAGGTCGATGATCTCCTCATCAAGGCCCTCCGGCCGCTCAAAGGGCAGGTTGCCCATCAGGGCCAGCTTGACCCGGCCGCCCCGGGCCCGCTTGTAGGCGGCGAAGAGGTCCAGAAGGAGGGGCGTGTTCTTGGTGGCGTCGCGCCGGCCGGCGTAGAGGATGAAGGGCTCGTCCAGCTTGAACTTGTCCCGGAAGCGCCGGCCCTCCCCGGCGATGGCCGTGTCGATGCCCTCGCCGAAGAGGAGGGCCTTGTCCTGGCTAAGGCCCCAGAGGTCCCGGGCCAGCTCGAACTCGGCCCGGGTGTGGAAGATGACCCCCCGGCAGGCGCCGAAGGCCTCCCGGACCAGGTCCATGTAGGCGTAGCCCTCGTCGTGGAGGCAGGCGATGGGCACCGAGCTCTCGGGCCTGAGCTTGAGCGTCCGCCAGGTGGTCGAGAAGAGGTAGGGGATGGGCAGGAAGAGGCGGCCCTGGGCCTGGGCGATGAAGTCGTAGAGGGCCCTGGAGTTGACCATGTTCTCGAAGAAGGCCCGCTGCTGGGCCAGGTTCAGGCTCTCGCCCCTCATCAGCCGCTCGTTGAGAGGGCCGAACACGGCCGGCTCGCGGGGGTCGATGGGGAAGCGCCGGACCGGGACGCCGTTGACGGTCGCCTCGCCCGGCCGGTGGTGGTTCCGGTCCCAGGAGGCCTCCAGGGAGCGGAGGCAGGTGGTCAGGATCTCCACCTCGGCCCCCCGCTGGACCAGGTTCTCGGCGGTGCGGCGGCACTCGGCCTCGGCCCCGCCCGGGATGTCCGGCCCGTACCAGGGGATGACGAAGGCGGCCTTCATCACTTGATCCCGACCACGGCGAAATCCTGGGGAGCGTAAAGGAGCTCGTTGAGCCGGTCGAAGTTCTCGTTGAGGGCCTTGGCCCCGGGAAGCCTGGACTCGACCGGCCTCAGCTTGGCCTCGGGCGGATAGGGGTTGACCGGGATGATCCGGACCTCCCGGAAGCCGGTCGCCTCCCAGAGGAAGCGGGCCCCCTCGGGGTGGACGGGCTTGACGTGGCTGGGATCGATGTAGAAGGCCCCGGCAAAGGTGGACAGGCTCTGGGGATTGATCGTTTCGGCGACGATGACCCCGCCCGGCCTGAGGGCCCGGAAGGCCGCCTCGAGAAGGCCGGCCAGCCCGGCCGGAGTCAAGTGCTCGATGACCTGGGCCAAGAACAGGCCGCCCAGGGACTCCTCGGTCAGGCTGCTCAGGTGGGTCAGGCCGTCGCCGGTCTCGGCCCTGAGGCCCCTGGCCGCGACGTCGCCGACCATCTCCGGGTTGAGGTCCAGGCCGTAGGCCGTAAGCCCGGCCTCGGCCAGGAGGGCCAGGAACTCGCCCCGGCCGCAGCCCAGGTCCAGGATCGGGCCGGGCGCGGAGCGGAAGAGATCGACGTAGCGGGCCTGCTTGGCCCTGATCTCCTCCGGGCTGCCCCGGTGGCGGTCCTCCAGGGCGGCGTAGTCCAGGGCCGAGATCTCGGCGGGCTCGGCCGGAGCCGTCGCCGGAGCCGGCCCGGCCGGAACAGCGCCCTGGTTCAGGCGGCGCAGGGTCCTCACCAGGCGCTGGCTGACCTCGTCCAGCCTCCGGCTCACCTCGGCGCCCAGGCGGCGCTGCTGGTCGGCCAGGTCCCGGAGGATGTGCTGGTCGTGGCCCAGGGTCTCCAGGCCGTCCAGGGCCCGGCGGTGGGCCTCGACCATCTCGTTGAGAATCTCCACGGCCTGGCGGTTGAAGACGGCCTGGCGGCTGAGGATCATGAAGGTGTAGGGCCGGGTGACCCGGAAGAGGAGGCGCTTGAAGGCGACGATGAAGCGGCCCACGGCCGGCCGGTGGGAGGTGATCTCGGGCAGACCGGTCGGCTCGTAGCTCTGGTTGATCTTGGCCTGGACCTCCTCCAGCCGGCGCATGGTCGAGGTCTGGGTCGTGGGCAGCTTGAGCTCGAGGCGGGCGACCCGCTCCTCCTCGTCCCGGCTGTACAGCCCGGCCTCGAGGTGTTTGAGCCGGTTGGCCTGGGCTCGTTCGAGGAGCTGGCGGGCCAGATCGCTTGACTCGTTCATGGCAGCTTCCATTCGTGGGGCAGGCGGTAAACCCCAGCGTCTTCCAGGCCGGAGCGGACGGCAAATTTAGTGTCGCGCCCTGGGGAGCACAATCCGGGAGCAGCCCCCCACTCGATCAGACTCCAGGCAGAACGGCCTGAGTTGTTCACGGCAGCTTCCATTCGTGGGGCAGGCGGTAAACCCCGGCGTCTTCCAGGCCGGAGCGGACGGCAAAGGAGGCGCAGCGGGTCCAGTAGTCGTAGGCCCGGCCGTCCCGGGCGTGGGCCGCGGCGTCAACGAAGTAGGTCCCGTCGGTCAGGTCCTGGCGCTGGAAGAGGCACTCCACCTCCCCCTCCAGGGGCAGGCCCTTGATCTCGAGCCGGTCCAGGCCGGTGTTGACGCCGTAGACCAGGCCGCCGTCGGCCTTGGCCAGGGCCACCCCGAAGACGATGTCCTCGATGGGCGCCCGGAGGCGGTAGCTCAGGCGCACCCTCAGGCCCTCGCCCGGCCCGAAGACGCCCCGGCGCCGGCCGGTCTGGTCCAGGACGCTGACCTCGGTCAGGGTCGCCTGGCCGTCGCCCCAGCGATCCGAGGCCTGATTCTCCGGCCGGGCCTGGCTGGTCATCTCGGCGTCCTCCCGCTGGGCCACGAACTGGCGGTAGGCGTCGATGACCTTGAGCGGTTCGCCCGCGGCCTGGATCAGGCCGCCCTCCAGCCAGACGGCCCGCTGGCAGAAGCGCTCGACCGCGTTCAGGTCGTGGGTGACCAGGAGGATGGTCTTGCCGGCCCGCTTGAACTCGTTGATCTTGTCCTCGCACTTGTGGCTGAAGGCCTCGTCGCCCACAGCCAGGACCTCGTCGACCAGGAGGATGTCCGGGTTGACGTTGACCGCCACCGAGAAGCCCAGGCGGACGTACATGCCCGAGGAGTAGGTCCTGACCGGCGTGTCGATGAACTCCTCCAGCTCGGCGAAGCGGACGATGTTCTCGAAGCGGGCCTGGATCTCCTCTCGCCTGAGCCCCAGGATGGTCCCGTTGAGGAAGATGTTCTCCCGGCCGCTGAAGTCGGGGTGGAAGCCGGCCCCCAGCTCGATCAGGGAGGAGACCCGGCCCCTGAGGACGACCCTGCCCCGGCTGGGCTTGTAGATGCCGGCCATGATCTTGAGCAGGGTCGACTTGCCCGAGCCGTTGCGGCCTATGAGGCCGACCATCTCGCCCGGCTCGACCCTCAGGTCCAGGCCCTTGAGGACCTCGATCCGGCCGGGCTTGTCCCGCCTGGACGCGGCCGGCCTCAAGAGGAGGGACTTGAGGGTGGTGTAGTCGCGCTTGAGCCTGACCCGGCGAAAGGACTTGCAGAGAGACTCGACTTGGATGGCCGGCCCTGGCGACATCAGACCAACTCGGCGAAGGATTCTTTGTGGCGGTCAAAGACGAGCATGCCGGCCACGGACAGGACCAGGCCCAGGCCGGCCAGGACGGCCAGGCGGATCAGGTCGGGCGGCCGGCCGTGGAAGAAGACGTCCTGGAAGGAGAGCATGACCAGGGCCAGGGGGTTGAGCTCCATGTAGGGCCTGAAGGCCTGGGGCACCTGGGCCAGGGGGTAGAGGATCGGGGTCAGGAAGAACCAGAGGGTCAGCAGGTTGGCCACGATGTGCTGGACGTCGCGCAGGAAGACGTTGGCCGTGGCCAGGATCAGGCAGAGGCCCCAGACGAACAGCCCGGCGGCCAGGACGACCAGAGGGAAATAGAGCAGGCTCAAGCCGGGCCTCAGGCCGCTCACCAGGAGGAAGACCATCAGGATGGGCAGGCTGAGGAGGTAGTTGACCAGGGCGGCCAGGATCTTGACCGCGGGCAGGACCTGGAGCGGAAAGAGGACCTTGGTCACCAGGCTGCCGCCGGCGACCACGGCGTTGGTGCCCTCGGTCAGGGAGGCGTGAATCCAGATCCAGGGCAGCAGTCCGGTGAACATGAAGGCCGAGTAATGCTCCATCTGGATGCGCAGGTAGACCGAGAAGACCAGGGCGTAGACCGAGAGGAGCAGGAGGGGGTTGAGGAAGGTCCACAGAAAGCCCAGGACCGAGCCGCGGTAGCGAGCCTTGAGCTCGCGGCCGATCAGGTGGCCGATCAGGTGGCGGTGGCGGGCCAGTTCGGCCAGGTGGTTTATCAGGGATGACATGTCTCGCTCGCTAGGCGAGGCCAAGTTAACACGTCCGGCCCGACTAAAAAAGAGGTTTTCAGTCTCCCCGGCCGCCTCATTGGCCTTGACAAGCAGTCCGGCCTCGCTTATGAAAGGGCCCGAGGCTCCGGGGCGCTCCGCTGAACGCCCCGGATGATTTTTTAGCTTGACTACAAAATGTGGTGGTGTTAAGAGGGGGCAGCACCACATAAGTGGATAAATTCAGGAGGACCTGATGAAGGTCTGCGCTAATTGTGCTTTCTGGTCCGAACACCTCAAGGGCACCTGCCGGCTGACCCGCCAGGGCGTGGGCCGCTTCGCCTCCTGCCGGCAGTGGCAGGACGCGGTGGCCGGCAAGGAGGACAAGAGGCAGCCGGCCTGGAAAGGCCTGCCCAACTAGACCCCGCCCCCCCGGCCCGACCCGGGGAGACCGCCCTCTCTCGGCCCCCTAGCCGGCCGATTTCGACTCCAGCGACCTCCCTCCACTTCCCCGATGGGGTTGCCCGAAGTGAAATTCCTTGACAAGACAGTCAACTAATTGCATATTTTCTCCTGTCGCCTCGTCTGACAGATCGTCCCGGGCTGGATGGGACGGGGAGGGGTTGATGGCCTTGACCAAAGAAAAGATCATCGACAACGTCTTCGAGCAGGTCGGCGTGTCCAAGAGCCAGTCCCGCCAGACCGTGGAGTCGCTCTTGGAACTGGTCAAGGAGACCCTGGCCAGCGGCGAGAGTCTCCTCGTCTCCGGCTTCGGCAAGTTCGCGGTCAAGCACAAGCGCTCCCGCCGGGGGCGCAACCCTCAGACCAAGGAAGATCTTCAGCTCCGGGCGCGCAAGGTGGTCGTGTTCAAGACCTCGGGCGTGCTCAGGCGCAAGATCAACGGCCGGGCGGCCTAGTCGCCCGGCGGAGGCGCCCCGACTCCGCTGAAACCGCTGGCGGCCAGCCGGCGATCTCCCCAGTGGGCCTATTTCCCGCTCGATTCCTCCAGCCGCCCGTCTCTCAGGCTAAAAATATGATCAAAGCGGTCGAAGATCTTTTCGTCGTGGCTCACCACGAGAATGGCCGCCCGCTGCTCCTGGGCCACCTTGCGCAGGAGGTCCATGACCGCCTGGGCCCGCTGGGAGTCCAGGGCGGCCGTGGGCTCGTCGGCTAGGATGATCCGCGGCCGGTTGGCCAGGGCCCGGGCGATGGCCACCCGCTGGGCCTGGCCGCCCGAGAGCTCGGCCGGCGGCGAATCCTTGCGATCGACCATCTCAAGGTAGGCCAATAGCTCCTCAGCCCGCCCGGCCGCTGCGGCCGGGTCTGACCGGGCCAATTCGAGGACCACGGCCACGTTCTCGGCGGCGGTCAGAAAGGGGATGAGGTTGTGGAACTGGAAAATGAAACCGATTTTCTCCAGCCGCAGCCGCCGCAAGTCGCTCCTGAGCCAGCGCCCCTCGTAGACCACCTCGCCGTCCAACCTGATCCAGCCGCTGCTGGGCTCCAGGATGCAGCCGATGACGTTGAGCAAGGTGCTCTTGCCCGAGCCGCTCGGCCCGAGCAGGCCGACCACCCGCCCCGGATGGACCTCGAGGCTGATCTGGCGGAGGGCGTCCACCCGGGTCTGGCCGACGCCGAAGTGCTTGGAGACCTCCTTGAGTTCCACCAGGGGCTTTGAATCGGACAAGCCGGGAGCCTCCTCAGCCGCCCAGGGCCGCGGCCGGATCAACCTTGAGGGCCAGCCGGACGCCCACGCCGCTGGCCAGGAGGCAGACGGTCAGGACGATCCCGGCCAGAACCAGACCGTCCTCTGGCTGGAGGATGACCCGCCTGGGAAAATAGCCTTTGACCAGGTTGATCATCCCCGCCCCCAGGCCGAAGCCGATGGCGGCCATGAGCAGGGCCTCCTGAACTATCAGGCCGACGATGGTCCGGTCCGGGGCGCCGATTAGCTTGAGGGTGGCGATCTCGCGGATTTTGTCCATGGTCATGGTGTAGATGATCAGGGCGATGATGACCGCCGAGACCGTGATCAGGAGCATCGTGAACAGGCCGATCTGCTTGCGAGCCTTCTCCACGACCGACCTGGTCAGGACGGTTTCCTGCTCGGCCTGGGTCATGGCCGACAGATGCTTCCAGCGCTTGACGTTTTTGACGACGCTTTCCGCGGGGACGCCGGGCGAGACCCTGGCCACCACGGCGTTGATGACGTCGGTGTTGGCCGCGGGGGCGCCGCGGGCCGCCTCGCGCCGGGCCACGGCCGGGGCCAGGTCGAACTGGAGCTTCTGGGCGTCCAGGAGGCGGAGATAGACCACCGGATCGCCGCCGGAGGCGACCTGGTTCCTGGTCAGGCCGACCACGCTGAAGGTGTTGCGGCCGAGGCGGACTTTCTCTCCCAGGGCCAGGCCGGTCTTGATGTCGGCGACCATCTCGAAATGGCTGCGGGTTATGTTCCGGCCGCTGGCGATCTCGCCGGGTCCGCCCGGCCGCCCGGCCTCAAAGCCGACCACGTAGAGGCGGAGCTTGCGGTCGGCGTGGACGGTCTCGACCGACTGATAGGTCAGGGCCCCGGCCTCGGCGACGCCGTAGAGGCTGGCCACGGTCTCGCGGGCGTCGCCCGGAATCCTCGAGGCTTCGGCAAAGGGGCCCAGGGTGGCCGCCTCGACGACCCAGACATGGGCCCGGGGGGCCCGCGCCAGGCTCAGGGCGTCGTCAACCAGGCCCCGGTAAATGCCGATCATGGACATGACCACGCCCAGGAGGAGGCTCAGCCCGAAGCAGGTCAGGAGGAACCGGCCCAGATTGTGCCTGATATCGCGATAGGCCAGATTCACGGGGAATCGAGCTCCTTTATCCTGGCCAGGCGGCCGATCCTCAGGTCCGGCCGGAGCTGGCCGACCACCCTGGCGCCGGGCGGAAGACCTTCCCGAATCTCCAGGCGGCCGTCCAGAAGGCCGCGCCCGAAGCTGACCTGGCGCTGCTGGAGGCGCTCTCCTTCAACGGTCCAGACCAGCCCCCTGGTTCCGTCAAAGTCCCTTACCGCCGTCTGGGGCACCAGCAAGGCCTTGTCCAGGAGGGCCACGGTGACGTAGACCTCGGCCTGCTCGCCCAGGTGGAACTCCGGGGGGCACTGGTCGCAGGCGACGTAGATGCGCCTCTCCTCGCTGACCCGGTCGCTCTCGATGTCGATTCGGGTAATGTGGCCTCGGAAAGTCTGGCGGGGCAGGGAACGCAGATTCACCTCGGCCGGCTGGCCGACCTTGAGTCCGCCGGCCCTGGCTTCGTCCACGTAGGCCCTGGCCCAGACCGTGGCCGGATCAATCAAGGTGAAAAGCGCCTCGCCGGCCGTTAGCACGCTGCCCAATTCCTTGCGGCGGGTGATAACCAGGGCGTCGTAGGGCGCGACCAGCGTGTACTGCTCGAGGAGGACTCTTTCGAACTCGAACTGGGCCTGGGCGTCCTTGAGGGCGGCCTCGGCGACGGCGATTTCGCTCAGGGCCACCTCCAACTCGGCCCGGGCCGCATCGGCGGCGACCTGAGCGTCCTGGGCCGCCTCGGTGGCGACGACGCCGGTCCTGAGAAGCTCTTGCCGCCGGCGGTTGACCAGCTCCCTCTGGGCCAGCAGGGTCCTGGCCTTGGCCGCGTTGGCCTTGATCATCTGGATGTTGGCCCTGGCCTTTTCCACGTTGGCCGACGCCCTGGCCAGCCGGCTTTCCTGTTCGCTGCTGTCCAGACGGGCCAGGACGACCCCGCTTTTGACCAGGTCGCCGTGATCAGCCCCGAGCTCGACCAGGGTTCCGGAAACCTTGAACCCGATTCCGGAAAGAATCCTTGCTTCCACGGTCCCCAGGCCGAAGACCTTGACCGGCACCTGGCTCTCCGGCCGGACCACCTCAACCGGAAGAGGGCGGAGAAAGCGGAGATAGCCCAGACCAGCGGCGAAGGCCAGCAGGACGACTAAAAACAAAAGATAGCGGCGGGATCGTCTGATCAGGCGCATTGAATCTCTCCAGGCCCGGCCGGGTCCAGGAGGCCGGCAAACAGAAGGTCGAAGAGGCGTCCTCCTTCGTCAACCAGGCTGAAGGCGCGGCCGCTCAAGGACCAGGCCAGGGCCAGTCCAGGCACCAGGCTGCTGATGAGCGTGGCGGCGTCCCCCGGTTCGAGCCCGAGGTCGAACTCGCGGCCGCGCTGATCCTCCCTGATAAGGTCGGCCAGGATTTGACGGAAGCCGTCCATTATAGTTGACAGGCCCAGGCGCAGTTCCTCGCTCTCGGCGTGCAGCTCCCTCGAGAAGAGCAGGGCCAGAATGGCCGGGGTGGTCTGGATCAAATGGAGCTGGCTCCTGACCACGGCCCGGAGGCGGTCGCCGACCCGGCCGCCGCCGGCCAGGGCCTGGGGCCAGCGGCGCTGGGTCATCTCTTGGCGCAAGTGCTCGGCCACGGCAAGCCAGATGTCTTTCTTTCTCGGGAAGTGGCGAAACACGGCCGCCTGGGAGAGACCGACCCTCCGGGCGAGGGCCCCGGTCGTGACCCGGTCGGCTCCGATCTGGGCGGCCAGGTCGAGGGCGGCGGCGACTATTTCGGCCCGTCTTTCCTGGCAGGTCTTACGTACGGCCACGAGCGGCCCTCTTGGTGAGTGATTGATAACTAACTTAACCCTTTTCACAGGTCTGTCAAGTGAACGCCGGGCAGTTGATGATTCCGGGCAAAACGGCCGCGGCACCAAAAAGGCTTTCGGCCCTGACCCGGCGGCGGCCGGCCGGGACGGCTCAGGGTCTTGCTCCCGGATAGGCTATAATGTATCATCGTTACTCATCTCCCGGCCCAGGAGGTCCCTCCAGCCATGCCCATACCCGGCGGCCTGCTGACCACGGCCATGGCCGTGATGCCCCACACCGACGTGGACAGAGCCCTGGAGCTGGCCCTCAGCCTGGACGTGCCCTTCTGGCCCCAGCTGCCCCGCCTGAACTACTACGAGGACATGTACGTCCAGGCCTCGGAGCACTTTCCGGGCGTGGTCCTGGACCTGGAAAAACGCAGCCTGAGCTTCTCCATGGACAAGTTCCTGGCCGAGTTCGAGGCCACCCTGGCCCGCTTTGACGAGCCCGGCTACTTTGACATCAGCCCGGCCTACTCGGTCGTCTACCACCGCTTCCTAGAGCTGGACCTGGCCGACCGGCCGGCCATCAGGGGCCAGCTCGAGGGGCCGATCAGCTTCGGCCTCAACGTCAAGGACCAGGAGGACCGGCCCATCCTCTTCGACGACACGGTCAGGCCCTTTCTGCTGGAGGTCATGGCCCGCCGGGTCAACGTCCAGCTGGACCGGCTCAAGGGGCTGAACGCCAACGCCTTCATGTTCGTCGACGAGCCCGGCCTGCAGTTCCTCTTCAGCGGCCTGTCCGGCTACAATGACCGGGCGGCCAGGCAGGACCTGGAGACCTTCTTCGGTCAGATCGAGCGGCCCCGCGGCGTCCACCTCTGCGGCAACCCGGACTGGGACTTCCTGCTCAACCTGGACCTGGACGTCCTCTCCCTGGACATCTACTCCAACGGCCCGGTCTTCACCGCCTACGACAAGGCCATCGCCCGCTTCCTGGACCGGGGCGGCCGCCTGGTCTGGGGCCTGGTGCCGACCAATTTCGAGCCCTTCGAGGCCGAGAGCCCGGACGGGCTGGAGGCCAGGCTGGTCGAGCACCTGGACAGCCTGGCCGGCCGCGGGATCGACCGGGACTTCCTTCTCTCCCGCAGTCTTCTCTCCCCGGCGACCTGCTGCCTGGTCAACCCGGACGGCCACCGGACCGTGGAGGCGGCCTTCGACCTGGTCAGGCGTCTCTCGGCCCGGCTCAGGGAGCGCTTCCGGCTGGCCTGAGCCCGCCCTCCCAGGACTGGCTGGCCCACTGCCCCGGGCTTGCCGGCGGCTCAAGATAAGGTAGTATATTTTAGGCGTCCCAGCGGGGGGAGCATCCGAAGAACGTCTAATTCAGGCTCGAACCCAGTCCGATCATAGAATCCAGGCCTGGTCTTAAAAATGGCGGAGGTGCCCCATGAAAACAGGCTGGCTCATCCTGGGCCTGGCCCTGCTCGTCCTCCCGGCCGCGGCCCTGTCCACGGCAAGCCCACAACTGCCCGGGCCCGACGGCCAGGAGTTCTGGACCTACGTCACCAAGACCGACGACTACACCAAGTGGGGCTTCATCCCCGGCCACGAGGGGATCATCCCCGGCCGCAGCCCCCACGGCAAGTTCGTCCGGATCTTCGCCAACAAACTGGCCCTCCAGGCCCTGGGCCAGTCCCAGCCCCTGCCGGCCGGGGCGATGATCGTCAAGGAGAACTTCGACGGGGACAAGAAGACCCTCCTGGCCGTGACGCCCATGTACCGGGTCCAGGGCTACAACCCCGAGGGCGGGGACTGGTTCTGGGCCAAGTACGGGCCCGAGGGCCAGGTCCAGGCCGAGGGCAAGCTCAACGGCTGCCTCAACTGCCACGCCAGCGCCAAAGCCGAGGACTGGGTCTTCACCCGGCCCCGGTGAGGCCTGACCGGAGAGAGGCTTAAATGCTCTACGTCCACCCGGTGATCATGGCCCTTACTAACCTGCTGGCCGTCTACGTCTTTGTCCTGGGCCTCAACCGGTTCCGCGGCCGGCGCCTGGGCCAGAAAGTCCTTTTCCAGTGGCCGCGCCACGTCGGGCTGGGCCTTATCGCCGGCCTGGCCTGGCTCGGCGGGGCGGCCGGGGGCGGCTTCGTGGCTTACCTGACCTGGCACCGCTTTCTGGCCACCGACGACCACGGCGAGGTGGGCCTGGTCATGGTCCCTCTCATCCTGTTCGGCCTCCTCTCCGGCCTTTACCTGGACCGCCGCAAGAAGAAGCGGACCTTCCTGCCCCTGCTGCACGGCCTGAACAACACCGTGCTCCTGGGCCTGGCCCTGAGCCAGTTCTACACCGGCTGGCTGGTCCTGCGGACCCTGAGACTGGGCTACTGAACCGGCCGCCCCAGGGCCGGTCGGGGCGGGACCCATTGTTTCACTAAAGCATCCGTAATAAAGACTTTTGGTGGCGCCAGGGCTGCGTCCCTGGCGCCAGGCCGGAGGCCAGGACAAGTCCAAAATGAGGTGGCCCGGCCATCCTGGCCGTGATCTTGACCCCCTGTCGCCATGGAATCGGAACACGGGCAGGATGCCCGGGCCACCTCAGGTTTACCCCACGGGCGCAGGAGAAGTTGTAAGTCTTCCCCAAGCCTGAAGGCTTGGGGCACCCTGGACTTCCTCTCTCGATCTCAACCTCACGGGCCCAGGGCAACCGTTTATTTTAGTAATCTATTAGTTATAACAACATTTTATGTGGCGTCGGGGCCGCGTCCCCGACGCCAGGCCGAAGGCCAGAACTAATCCCTAAAAGAGGAGGAAGGGGCCAGTCCGGCGGGTCCAACCGGCGACCCCTTCCCAGAGGTAGGAGGATAGGAAATCTCTCCCCTATCAATCCGTTTATCGGCTGGAACGAGGCGGGGCTTGAATGCCCGGTTTAAGCCGTCCCTTCTAGTCCATCGGCTCCCGGCTGATCTCGAAGACGACCCTGGTCTCGGGGTCCGGGCACTGGAGGCAGTAGACCTCGTCCCGGCCGTAGGCCTTGGGATCGTCGGCGTTGGCCAGCATGTAGAGCGAGTAGTTGATCGCGCCCAGGGCCACGGTGCAGATGCTGTCGGTCTTGGACAGATCGACCATGGTCCCGTTGATGACCATCCGGTCGCCCTTTTTCACGTGGGAGCACTGGCTGTCCTTGGCCGTGACGATGACTCGGTACTTGGCCATGGCTGATCCTTTCCTTATGATTAGGCTGATTCCGGGCCGGAGCCCCTCAGAAGAAACCCTTCTTGTTGGCGTGGACAAAATCCCCGATCCGTCTCATCCGGGCCAGTTCCTCTTCATCCAACGGCCCCCGATCCAGGGTCCAGAGCGCCTCCTTCATCTGGGCCCCGTCTTTGGGCCCGCAGAGGCAGACGTCCACGGCCGGGTGGGACAGGGCGAAGCGGTAGCAGTCGCTGGCCGGCGGCGGCTCCTGGCCCGGCGGCATGTTCCTGGCCTTGAGGAGCTGGCCCCAGCGGGTGGCCGTGTAGGTGACCAGGCCCGGCCTTATCTGGCCCAGGGCCGCGAAGACCTCCTCCTCGGCCCCCCGGTGGGCGGCGTTGTAGCGGACGTGGAAGAGGTCGAAAATGCCTTCCGCGGCCAGCCGGGGGAAAAGGGGCCGGTTGTGGCCGGACAGGCCCAGGAAGCGGCAGAGCCCCTTTTCTTTCAATTCCAGGGCCTTGTCCAGGATCTTCCGGGCCGGCGGCCGGTTGTACCAGCCCAGGAGCAGGATCTCGGCCCGGTCCAGCTTCAGCGACTTGAGGGCCCGCTTGACGAAAATCTCCATCAACCGGGGCGAGCGGGAGTAGCTCTGGAGGAGGATGACCAGGTCGTCGCGCCGGCCCCGGCCGCAGAGGTTCATTATCGCCCGGCGCATGCCCTCTTTGCGCATCGAACCCCAGTAGAAGTAGTTGCAGCCGCGCTCGAAGGCCTCCTCAAAGGCCTCGGCCGGAGCGCCGTAGCCTCCGGACAGACCCAGGCGACCGACCTTCAATCCGGTTTGGCCCAGGATCCGGGGCTGATTGAGATCCATCGCCACCCCCTTGGGGCTAGGCCCGGGGCCGGCCCCCGGGGCCGGGTTCAGCTCGCGGCCGGGTCCCGGAGGGCCTCGACCAGGTCCCGGCCGGCCTGGCGGGCCTGGGCCAGGTAGTCGGGGTGCTCGAGGACGTCGCCCTCGAAGTCCAGGCCGCGAAAGAGCAGACTCCGCCAGAGCTCCAGGTCCAGGGGCTCCAGGAAGTACCTGACCGAGAGCAGGGCGCCGTCAAAGAGCTTCCGGCCCTTGGTCGCCCCGACCGAGATGAAGAGGCCCTTGCCCCGGGCCGCCGCTTGGCCGAAGGGCCTCTTCTCGACCCAGTGCTTCCTGACCCAGAGGGACTGGCAGCGGTCCATGAGGATCTTGGTCTGGGCGCTGACGGCGTAGAAGAAGATGGGCGAGGCCAGGATGAGGCCCGGGCAGCTCAGGAGCCGCTCGGCCAGGGCCTGGAAGTCGTCCTCGATGACGCAGCGGCCCTCCTTCTTGCAGCCGTATATCTCCAGGCAGGGCGACATCTTGAGGTCCCTCAGGACCACCTCTTCGACCCGGCCGCCCGCCTCCCGAACCCCCTCGACGGCCTCCCGGAGCAGGGTCGAGGTGTTGCCCCGGCGGCGGGGGCTGCCGTGGATGGCCAGGATGTCGATCATTCGGCTCGCCTCCTGGACGGGTCCGGGACCGCCTCACTTGACGATGGGCGACCGGTCCGGGTTGAAGGGGTTCATCCTGACCGCCAGGGAGAAGAGGTAGGGGTAGCTCTCCTTGAGGTGCAGGAGGTAGTTCAGCCACTGCAGGGTCAGCCAGCGGTAGGACCGGCTGATGTCGCCGGCCAGGTGGGCCTGGTCGCTCTCGGTCAGCCGACCCAGGTCGCCGCGGTGAGCCAGTTCCTCCCTGAGGTGGACCACGGCCCTGATCATCTCGGTGACGGCCTCGTGCTCCAGGAGGTTGGGGTTCTCCAGGAGGCGGAGGAGGACGTTGCTCTTCTGGTTCAGGAAGGCCCGCAGGCCGCTGAGGTCGATCCGGCCGACCTCGACCCGGTAGTCGTGCGCCTCCAGCTGGCGGCGCAGGGCGGCCAGATCCCGGGCGGTGAGCTGGTCCGGGGCCCCGATCTCCTGGATCGTCTTCTCCAGCCGCCGGTCGCCGGCGTTGAAGAAGGCCAGGAGGTCGCTGCCGACCTCGCTGAAGAAGACGCCGATGACCATGTTCAGCTTCTGGAGGCGGAGCAGTCTCTCCCGCTTGTTGAGGAGAATCTCGGTCGCGTTGGCCACCACGGCCATGAAGGTGCCCACCCCGCTCAGGATGAGGACCATGGCCAGGATCTTGCCGGTCAATGTGACCGGATGGATGTCGCCGTAGCCGACCGTGGTCACCGTGACCACGCTGAAGTAGAAGGCGTCCACCGGCGACATGCCCTCGATGAGGGCGAAGCCCACCGTGCCCAGGGCCATGATGGCCAGCATGAGCCCTAAGAAAAGGCGCAAGCGCAAGCGGAGAGCGTCCATGATCCAAGCCTCGCCGCGGACATTCTATCCCAAGAACCGCGCCCAGGCCCAGGCCGGCACCGGATTTGGAAGCTCGTGGCCGGCCGCGGCCGGGAAAGTCCTGTCGCCGCCGGGGAGAAAATGGTAATATATTATGGAAGACTGGAGCTTCACGGGGCCCTAGAAAAGGAGGCCGCCATGGTCGAGTTCAAGAAGATACTCTTCCCAGTGGACCTGTCCGCGGTCTATTCGCCCGGGCTGGTCGACCACGTCCTAACCATGGCCAGCAAGTTCTCGGCCGAGCTGCACGTCCTGCACGTGGTCCGGGCCTACGGCCCGTACTACGGCGGCGACTACATCCCCAGCCCCAGGATCGAGGCCTATCAGGTCGAGCTGATAGGCGAGGTCAGGAAAAAGCTGGAGGCCTTCGTGGCCGAGCACATGGGCGGCTACACGCCCCTCAGGATGTCCGTGATCAGCGGCCACACCGCCCGGGAGATCCTCAAGTACATCGCCGACAACGACATCTCCCTGGTGGTCATGGGCACCCACGGCCGCCGGGGCCTGGACAAGGTCATCTTCGGCAGCGTGGCCCAGCGGGTCGTCCAGTCCTCGCCGGTGCCGGTGGTGACCCTCAATCCCTACCGGGAGACCGAGGGCCAGGCCTGAGGCCGGAAAACAACCGGGGCGGCCCTGCAGGCCGCCCCGCTCAGTCCGCTGATCGCGACAAACCTACCTGCCCTTGAACTGCGGCCGGCCCTTGCCCTGGCGGAAACTTATACCAATGCACTGGCTGTGTGATTCATAGACATCCTTTCAATGTGATAGAAGGGATGGGCTATGAGTCCAGAAGCGAAGAAACGGCTGAAGTGGATACAGGTCTACGAGTCAATGGGGCACGCCGGCCGGGCCTGTCTGAGGTGCGGGATAACCCGTCCAACTCTGCGGAATTGGCTGAAGAGGTACCAAGCAGGGGGAACGTCCGGCTTGGAGAGTCGAAGCCGGAGGCCGCGGCGATCACCCAACCGGAAGGTATTCGAGAAACATGAAAAGTGGATCATGGGCTTCAGGAAAGGTCAGAAGCTTGGCGCGAGACGAATCCAGAGCGAGCTCATTTGGCGCCACCGGTGGAAGGTTTCCCTGGCCACGATTCACAAGGTCCTCAATAGGCGCCAGGTCAAGCCGCTGGTCAGACTCAGGCGGAAGGCTCATTTCAAGCGCTATGAGCGTCCGGTCCCGGGCGACCGGGTCCAGATGGACACCATGAAGCTGAGGCCCGGCCTGTACCAGTATACGGCCGTTGACGACTGCTCCCGGTTCATGGTTGTCGGCATCTATCCTCGGCGCACGGCGGCCAACACCCTTGATTTCTTGGACAGGGTCATAGAGGAGATGCCTTTCCCGATCCAGAGAATTCAGACCGATCGGGGGCGCGAGTTTTTCGCTCACAAGGTCCAGGAGCGCCTGGTGGACTGGGCCATCAAATTCAGGCCGGTCAAGCCCCGTTCGCCCCACCTCAACGGCAAGGTGGAGCAGGCACAGAAGACCGTGGTGGATGAATTCTATTCCCTGGCCGACCTGGCCGATCCTGACCTTCAAGACCGTTTGGAGGAATGGCAGTTCCACTACAACTGGCTGCGCGGCCATGGGAGTCTTGCCGGCAAGGCCCCCATCGATCGGGTCTCCAACCGAAGTAAGCAGACTCCATTCTTGGAACAGGTTGAAGCCTGGTATGATCCCGCTAAGGAACGCTTAAGAGAAGCAGATTATTCCCTTGACCTGAAACTGGCTAAACTGAAAGGATCTCTGTGAATCGCACACATGGCCGATTAACAAATTATAGTCCCATTGACTCTTTCCATTATGCCCGCCCACTCGACGGTGTCAGGGTAATCGCAGACATTGATAAGTCTGGTATCGGATTTCGCGAATCGCCCGATCTTCTTCAATTACGATGTGCCTCAACCTACTAGTTTAATTAAATGGCACACTAGGAATGCAATTAACTCAGTGCGTTTATTTATCTCAAGCACTAATTAAAAACATCCCAAAATCAGATCCTTACAGATTCAAGTCACAAATGACGAGGTGATCATTAACGGTGTGTCACGAAAATTATCTTGACATGAATCTTTTTGGAGGTGTACGATATTCCTCAGGTTATTTATTTTCTCCCGTACTAAAAGAAATACTTATCTAGATAATGAGGAAGTCGCATGGGCCGATCCAACAATAACAAAAAGGTGTTTGTAAGCTATAGGTCCACAGACTTGAATGACGTACGGGTGCTAGTGAAGTGGCTTAAAAAACAGAAAATTAATCATTTTTTCTTCGAGGCTCATGTTGAAGCCGGGCAGCGAATGAGTGTAGAAATTGACCAGGCTATTGATAAATGCAATTTCATGATAGTATGCATTGGTCCTTCCGGTGGTTTTGGCCCTGTACAGGCTTGTGAAGTGGACGCAGGCTTCAATAGGCAGAAGGAATTGATTCCATTACAACTTCCCAATGCCCCACGCCCCACCCGCCTACCATTTCAGTTGGAGGGCTTGCGTGCATTAGATTTCCGGGCCGGATGGCGAGGGGCTGAGCGTGAGTTTGAACGGCTGGCAAAAAGAATACTGGACGATAACATCGCCTTTGTTTACCCTTCGAGTGAGGACATGGAAGAGGCTGAAAGACTTAGAACCACCGATGAACAAAGGTTTGCCATCTTGGAGGGAGTAGAGAACGACATTGCCAACATTCGTCCCAGTGTATCCACTCGATGGTTTACGAAGTCCATATTTGACAGAATCACTGACTTTGCCCGTCGGCTTTTAGGCGTCGATTACTGTTCAATTGTCATTCCAGAAACAGACTACGACGGTGATTATATGTACACGGTATCCAGATCACCTAAAGACCTCTCCCGTGTGCTGCACGATACCGGAAATATCGTACGTCCAAAGGGCGAAAAGCTCGGACTAACTTATCAAGCTTGGCGTGATAAGTGCCAAATTATTGTAGATGATGTTCTAACTGACCCGCGATATGTTGAATGTTATAGAGGCATTCGCTCGGAGTTGGTGACACCTGTTGCTGTGCGAGAGAAAGTTTCGGCGGCCAGCCAAAATATTTCTATGCCAAATGTTATAGCTGTATTAAACCTTGAGAGTATTTTGTATAAATTTTTTACAGAAAAGGAGCAACAGCTAGTTAAGGTGGTCGTATCGCAGATAGTTGCCGCGCAGCTACATGCCACGCTAAAGTTGCTATACTTTGAGGCCCGGACTCAAGTGCAAATGAGTCAGTTCCAGGCACTAACGACTTTGCTATACAACACCGACGAATGTTGGAAGAAATTGCTGGATTTCAAGACGGCTATGAGCGATTTCTTGCAAGCAATTTGTAAGATTTCTGATTTAAGCCTCGAGGTTCATTTGGTGGTTAATGAAGACGTGCCACGGATCAAACGGTCAACAGTGGATGATCTTCCTCTAGATTGCGACTTAAATGATACCGTCCTCGCAACGTGCCTGTACTCGCTTCATCCTCCTTTTCTGGCGGCCAAGGCACTCGGCGACGATGCCTGGGACATGGTGGCTCTCTCTAAAAAAACCGACAGGTGCATCGGGCTGGTTCCAATCTTTCGCCAGGATGTCGCCACCCAATCCTCCGGGCTATGGCCCGCCGGCCCATCCGTTATTCTGGCCATTGAAGGTCCAGGCGGGGAGGAAGCTGGTATTCGCTTGGCACACTATCTTCTGAGGCAAGCAATATGTGGCAAGAATACACTGTATGGTGTCGAGGATTATGTCTGTGGAGAGAAGCCACACAAAAAATTATGCGCAACCTTGCCTGCGGAAGCGTCCTTGTGGCAGGAAAGGAGGAAGAGAACCGTGGAAGAAGACTCAAAATCTCTCGAATCAAAGCGCGCCGAATACAGAGCCCGGGTAAGCCGGCATGCGACAAGAGGTCTTCAGAATTCTCGCATTTCCTTAGCAGACCTGGTACCGGGAGTCTGTTTCCGAGAAATATGGCCTCTTTACAGGGCTTACTGGACACCACTTAAACCGTATCACCGGCCTGAAGAGCAAGAACGTATACCTAGCAGGCTGTTGAAGAATCCCCGTATGTTGCTGGATTCAAGTCCGGGTCAGCCCTGGTCGGGCTGATGGGCGC